>ENA-OWND01001505-OWND01001505.1-metagenome-genome-assembly--contig:-NODE-1505-length-14117-cov-5.365737_pt1 | contig 14117 bp, 20 predicted proteins | sample MGYA00245342_ERZ651119 | MGnify/ENA primary metagenome ERZ651119 (study PRJEB26857, sample SAMEA4031756) | metagenome | biome: human; feature: oral; material: saliva | place: Philippines | collected 2014...
GGAAAGGAAAGGAAATATATATTCATATTCATATTATAGCGACGGCGAAAATCAAAATTCGAATGAACTATTAAATATGTTTGATGATGAAGAATCACCAAAAACTGATCCATATAAAAATGTATTCAAAATTTACATGAATGATGTTGGAGAAATTTCACCAATGACAAAAGAAAAATTAGAATACCTTGTCAATGACTTTGGAGAAAGTGAAGTCATAACAGCTATATCAAAATCAGTTGAGGTTGGCAAAGCTAGTATTGCATATATCACTGCCATACTAAATAACAAGATAAGGGAGGAGGCTGCAAAAGAAAGTGGAACCAATAGACGTGGCAAAGGAACTGGAAAGGCTAAGGCAAAATCAGATGGCTCGGACGTCGACTGGAAAAACGAAACAGGCGAATGGCTATGAGTTCTACAAACCAACTTATGCACCGCCTGTTGTTATTGAACGGCAAAAGGATCTAAGCCGATACGGAATTAAAGGTCGATATAAGGACATGGACTTTGACAAACTCAAAGAACTGGGGGCACCTCCTGAGGATAAAGAGGCCTATAACAATGCCTTTAAATATTCCCTACACTTGAGTGAACACATTCGAAATGGTAAAGGGCTCATACTTATGGGGCCGGTTGGAACTGGTAAAACTAGCCTTGCAATAAGTATCTTGCGAACTGCAATTAATCAAGGATATAACGGCTACCTAATCTCAATGATAAGCCTGCTCGACACCTTGCTTGTTTTGAGTAAAGGACCAGCCGAACACTACTTGAAATTTGAAAACCAAATTCGTAATTGTCCGTTGTTGGTGCTCGATGATTTTGGGGCGGAATACGACAATAAATGGGTAGGCAATAAAGTCGATGCCATTATATCTGATAGGGTAGAACGTGGCAGAGCAACTATAATCACCACCAATTTGAATGTAAAGCAGATAAAAGACGGATATGACAGCCGTATATACGACCGTTTGAAGTCTACATCGTTTCTGCTGCAATTCAAGGGTAAGTCAAAACGTGATCCGTTAGAAATTAGCGAAATTTAAAATTTTGAGTTATACGGCTACTTTTAATCTCTAACTATAAAATACTCATTGCGAATGTTAGAAGTACCGTATCGCTCCAAATTCATATCTTAAATTAGAAAATAATGTTTGAATATATGGAGATAAAAACATGAAAATTGAAGTTACAATTAATGATCCTAAAAATGTAAAATTAAAAATTGAGGGTGAGCCGTTTTGTAACACCCATGAATTAGATGCATGCGTAGCGTTATGGGGAGCAGCTTTATCTCTATATCATGGGTTAGATAGCGATACCGAAAAAGGTGTTGCCAAAGTTATGGCGTTAAAGGCTATCAAGGATATGTTAAGAGCCGATATATAAGTAAGGGGGTGTAAATTAAATAATGAATAGCCTTGTAATATATGGCCGACCAACGACAAAGAAAAATAGTTCGAGGGTTGTAATGGCTGGTCGTTATCCTCGTGTCTTACCATCAAAAGCATTTGTCGAGTATGAAAAATTAGCGTTACAACAGTTGCAATTTTACCGAAAACGTTTCTATGTTGCAGGTCCAGTCCATGTCCGGTGCCGCTATTACATGCCGGATAAAAGATCTTGGCCAGACTTGGTCGGCCTATTACAGGCGACTAGCGATATATTAACCGATGCGAAAATAATCGACGACGATAAATGGATAGTACATTACGATGGCTCATGCATTGCCGGAGTTGATAAGAGTTCGCCGAGGGTTGAAATAGACATAATTCCGATAACTGAGGGAACTCCGTTACATGATTTAAAACGTAAGGGTGATTAAGTATGAAATTAACAGACGAACTTATAAAAGATTTTTTGCAGTATTTGTACGATAATGATTACCGATATTTATTTATTGGAACATGTAGTAATGAACCATTAGTATCTCGATCAAAACCGTTATTCTCTAAGGGGAGAAGTGTTGAAAGTACGATGTTCTATGATAAACTTATCGGATATGCACGTAAAATTGGCAAAGAAATTTTGAATAAAGAGGGGCATTGTATTGATATTGCCAAAAAACTAAAAATAGTCGATTGGTCCACCGTTAAAGTTGATACAAAAATACTGGTAAAAAATTCTGATGATGGTATTTGGAGAAAGCGTTATTTTGCATGTTATGAAAATGGCAAAGTACATGCTTTTGATAGTGGAAAAACTTCGTGGAGTGCTAACACCAATCACATATCAGATTTTGTTCCATGGGATATTGCGGAGGTAGCGGAAGAATGACAACCGAACTGATTATATTTATAGCCGGTGCAATGTTAGGTTGTGCAGTAGGCGTATCTATGATGTGTATATGTATTTGGTCGAGTGAACTATCAAAAGGGGAGCATAAAGAATGAATAACATACCTTATTTCTTGGCACATTTACCAATTTGGAAAGCTAATGCGAAAGACAAAGTTAAGGTTACAAAACGTGTTAGAGAACACCAGTTCGATACGGTGGATAAAAAGACAAATGATATTGTTGTTAAGAAATGCCCTATATGTGGCGTTAAATATCGTGTATCGTATCGACTACGTAATATTAAAAAAACATGCAGCCCTTCATGTAGTCAAAAGCTACGCAATAGGACATTAAAGCCTACAGACTGGATAGAGGACGCTATCAAAATGCGAAAGGACGGCATGATTTTATCAGATATTGCACTAAGGGTTAATCGTTCAACAAGTACTGTATGGAAACAATTAAAAATGAATGGGGTAGACAAATAATGAATATGAATGAAAATGAATTCGAACAAGTAACAGGTTATCATGACGCAATTATGCCAACACGTAAGACAGAATTTTCTGCAGGGTATGATCTAGCATGTTATCATTCTGGTACTGTACAACCAGGAGAAGTGAAACTCCTAGAAACTGGCGTCAAATGTAAAGTAAACCCAGACGAATATATCCAACTGCACTTGCGTTCTAGTGTAGGTATAAAAAATAGTGTAATGCTAGCCAATGGAACTGGCATTATCGATGCTGATTACTATAACAATGAAACTAACGAGGGCCATATTATGATACCTATTCGTAATATTGGCACTAAGCCTTTTGAATATAAGGCAGGCGATAACTTGGCTCAGCTTGTATTTATGCCATATCGAATTACAAGCCGTGATAATGTAACGACAAAACGTACAGGTGGTTTTGGTAGTACTGACAAATAGAGGTGTTAACATGGATAAAAAATCGATAGGCGAAATATTGATAAATATGAGGGAACGAGACGAAATGCGTTTCTTTGATAAAGACACTGGCAAAGAATATAGTGTTTTAGGTTGTATGTACACTTACAAAATGGAAACAGACAAACATACCGTTGATTTTTCTATTCGAGAGGTGAAACGTGGAAAGCAAAAATAATCTAACTATCGAAGAGATAATCAAAATTGCTAGTGAGGCAGCCATCGAAAAATATAAACAAATGGAGGCTGACAAGTGCGAACAGGAGCGAGAAAAGGCTAGAAAAAACACTAAAAGACTTCTGAAAGGGTACAAGGAACTTAAAGAACATTGTGAACATGCAGTCGCTAGTGTTGAAAATAGCGTTCCTAGTGATCTACAAATAGTACTTAATGAAGTCTTTAATCGCCGAGGACTGTTAAAGGTTGAGGCAATAGCAGCTAGCAAAAGGCGAACGGAATTGATTATAGAACACATCGACGCTATGTTGGCAGTGTACAAGCAACAATGCGAGCATAGGGAAGTTCCATATTTTGAGATTTTAATCGACTTTTATGTAAATTCTGTACCGGTCGAAGATATAGCTATTGCAAAAAACGTTTCTGAACGGACTGTTTACAACTACCTTGAAAGGGCAGAGAAAGACGTAAGCATACTCCTTTGGGGTGTTCAAGCAGCTTAATATAAACTTGCAAAAACATTTCATTTACTTTTCAGTTTACATATAGTAAACTATTACTGTCGAAAAATGTTCATTCTCCTATGCATTTCAAATCACGCTTTTCGACGACACGCATATACTGAACATTTAACTACCTACGAAAAAGGCTCAGACGTACGGATTTCTCTCCCTGTATGTCTGAGCTTTTTTTTGTTATGTAATGAGGGGCACAAAATGACAACAATAAAATGTAAGGCATTACAGTGCCTTAATAACAGAAAAGGCAAATGCATGGCAAATTTTATCGTAATAGATAAACGTTGTCGTGCTTTTTTTACATCCAGCAATGCAAGTTGTTATGAGGGGTGTGTTATGAAAAAGGAGCATAATCGTTATAAGAGTAGCAAAAGGAGCGTATTGAAATGAATATAGTCGAACTGGCTTTAAGTGATATAAAGCCATATGAAAATAACCCTCGATATAATGATGAGGCTGCAACGTATGTTGCTGAAAGTATCGACCGTTTTGGGTTTAAAATTCCGATTATAGTCGATAAAGATTACGTTATTATTGCAGGGCATACTCGTTATAAGGCTGCACATATTTTGGGGCTTGTTACAGTTCCATGTATCATTGCAGATGATCTTGACGAAAAACAAGTAAAAGCATATCGAATTGCAGACAATCGCATGGCTGAGTTGAGCGAATGGAACTTTGACAAATACAATGAAGAAGTTCAAAAAATGCTTAATAGTGGCATGCTTGATGATATTGAACTATTCGACCTTTTCTGTAAAGAAGAAGACATCAGTTCAGATATGTTCGACTTGGGTGCGATAGGCGTATATAGATTGACTATTGAAACCGATGTCGATGAAGATATAGAGAAAATAAAAAAAATTACATCAAAATATGAGGGGACGGAGGTAAAAGTCAATGGACGTTAAGATATTAGACATTAATTCGATTAAGCCTTACGAGAATAACCCTCGTAATCATGATAAAAATATTGAGGAACTAGCGGAGAGCATTAAAACGTTCGGCTTTAAAAACCCTATTCTAATTAATTCAGACAATATTATTATTGCCGGTCATGGTCGTTATGCTGCAGCTAAAAAGTTAGGGCTCAAAGAAGTACCTTGCATTTATGCTGATGATCTTAACGAGGAAGATTGCAATTTATTTAGAATTGTCGAAAACGAGGCTAGTGCAAAAGCCAACTGGGACATTGATAAATTAATTGAAGAAATTAACGACTGCGATGATGTATTCACCGGCTTTAAATACAAAGAGTTGGAGGCGTTAGGCGAAAAACTTGTCGAGGAGGCAAAGGCCATTAACGAAAGTTTGGACGATAAGTTAAAAGAAAAAGAAAAAGCCAAATATAAAATAACTGTTGTAGTCAATCAACATGAAATATCTAAGGAATTATACGACAAGATAAAAGAGGGAATTTCTGAAAGTGCTACAATCAAAACAAATTATTGAAAAAGATACGACTATCTATGTCATAACGCATGGTAGGCCAAACCCTAAAGACAGACCAACAACATGGTGGTTAGAGGAGGCAGGACTACCTTTTAAATTTGTTATGAATGAAAAGCAAGTCGATAGCTATTTGAGTGCAGGCGTAAGCGAAAGTCAAATCGTGTCAGTATCAGATGAATGGGAGGACGAATATTTTGAAAAGCATAAAACGTATCCTGTTCCATTTCATGGTGCTATCTGCAATCGTCAAATGTGTTTAGAGGACGCCAAAAAGAATGGTAAAAAATATGCTTACCAATTAGACGATAACATTGTGATCTTTGGAGCCGGTAAAATTCATACTACTGGCAAGACCAAAGAATATTATGCTAGAAACATATTACCTAAAGTGTTTGAGCATTTATATCGTATGTGTGAATGTACGAACATTGGATATATGGGTATTGTGTTAGGTGCTACACCTACCGTAGAAAAGAAAATTTTAAGAAATGGCTATGCTTATAGTTGCTTTATTGAAAATGTAGAGGCTGACATAAAATGGCGAGGGCCGTTTGATGATGATGTACTTCATAATTTAGACTTCAATCATAGTGGTACTTATACGAATGCAGTATTAAGTGCTTATCACTATACAAAGGAAAGCAAAAGCAATACTGGTATGCGTGCTGCATATGATAAATGGGGACATATTCGACCTATTGCAACAAGTCAGATATATCCGGACCATGTTCAATGTGGTCTTGCAACAAAAGCGAATGGGCAGCATATGAGGTTCTATCACAAATTAAAACCTCCTCATAGAAATGTGAGAATAAAAGATGAGGCTGCCTTTAAAGAGCTAATACATGAGATACGAGAAACACAGCTAAAATGGATAAAATACAATAAGGAGGTGCGAAACAGTGGCTAAAATGGGTCGGCCAAGGGCTGAAATTGATAAGAAAGAGTTCGAGGGCTTATGTGGTTTACAATGCACCTACGAAGAGGTGTGCGACTGGTTTGGGGTTACTCAAAAGACTTTGAATGCATGGTGCAGACGAACGTATGGGAAAACTTTCTCCCATGTTTTTCGTGAAAAGAGGGGCAAAGGCAAGATAAGTTTACGCCGTATGCAGTGGCAACTTGCAGAAAAGTCTCCGGCTATGGCAATCTTTTTAGGCAAGAACTTCCTAGGCCAGTCTGATAAGACAGAAATGGAAGTCAATACAACTGTTCAAAGCAACCCACTTGACGGCGTTACAACTGAGGAACTCAAAAAGCTAATAGACAAAGAGGGGTGAGGATATGAAACTCACACCGGAACTCATGCAGCAATTCAAATATGAATTAGCAAGGCGTGAGTTTTTTTATTATTGCCATTTACAAGCACCGGACTTTTACAGAAAGGATAGAGATTACCTCGTAGAATTGTGTAACACGTTGCAAGAATTTTATGAAGATCCATATGCAAAAGTTCTAATAATGAACATGCCACCTCGACATGGTAAAAGCCGTACAGCTCAGATGGCAGTTAAATGGATATTAGGAAAGAACCCTATAGAAAAGATTATGACTGGTTCATATAACACAACTCTATCAACTACCTTTGCGAAGAATGTCCGTAATGATATTCAAGAAGTAAAGGCAGACGCAAACAGAGTTGTATATACGGACATATTCCCTAATGTACGTATTAAACGTGGCGATGCCTCTATGGATATGTGGTCGTTAGAGGGTGGTTATAATTCTTACTTGGCTACTTCTCCAAGTGGTACTGCTACAGGTTTTGGTGCGACTATTCTTATCATCGATGATATTATCAAGAACGCAGAAGAGGCTTATAACGAAAATACAAAGGCTAAGCATTGGGACTGGTTCACCAATACCATGCTTTCACGTTTAGAGGAAGGCGGAAAAATTATCATAATCATGACTCGTTGGGCGAGTGATGATCTAGCCGGTAGGGCAATAGAACACTTTGGAGATAAAGCCAAAGTAATAACTATGAAAGCCTTACAGGACGATGGCACTATGCTATGTGATGATGTATTGTCTTATGAAAGCTACAAAGAAAAGTGCAGGGCTATGGGTGAGGACATAGCCAGTGCCAACTATCAGCAAATACCTATTGATTTAAAAGGGTGTTTGTATTCAAATATTAAAACCTATGAACATGTTCCTACTGGTGCTGACGGTACTCCGTTATTTACTCAAATAAAGAACTACACCGATACTGCTGATACTGGCGAAGACTGGTTAGCAAGTATCACTTACGGAATATATGACAAAGAGGCGTACATACTTGATGTGGTCTATTCTAAGGCTAGTATGGAATATACAGAGCCTGCCGTAGCTGAAATGCTACACCGTAACCGTGTTAACATTGCAGATTTTGAAAGCAATAATGGTGGTCGTGGCTTTGCTCGACAGGTTACAAGAATATTAAAGGAAGAATACAACAGCAACTATACAAAGGTTGTATCGTTCCATCAATCTAAGAATAAAGAGGCTCGTATATTATCCAATGCAACTTGGGTTATGGAACATATTTACTTTCCTAAAAACTGGGCTGACAGATGGCCTGAATTTTATAAAGCCATTACACATTATCAACGTGAGGGCAAGAACGAACATGACGATGCTCCGGATGCATTAACTGGTGTTGCTGAGAAATTAACGGCACCAGATTATAAGGCAACAAGGACTAACATTTATTAGGAGGCTTATTACATGGCTACATTAACCAATATGCGTAACAGCGAATATGAGTTGCTGCATGACGCTTATTATGGCACAGGTATGTTTGCAGCTGGCGGTGCATTACAAAAGCACCCTAGGGAAAATGCTGCGAATTATACATTCAGACAACAATTATCTTATTACCTAAATCATACTGCACCTATCATCAATGCGTGTGTAGATCCAATATTCAAAGATACTATTTCACGTAATTATAATGAGGGCGAATTATTCGAAACATTCCTTAAAGATGTAGACCGATTAGGCACTACACTTCAAGAATTTATGCGTTATAATGCTACGCAAGCAAAAATGTATGGCGTTATGTATGTATTAGTCGATAACGTATCTGAAATAGGTGAAACAGTAGCCGACCAAGTAAATAATAGGCAGCTACCTTATTTGGTCGCTATTGAGCCAAAAAGCGTATATAAATGGCTTGTAAATGATATTGGCGAACTTGATTTATTTACTTATACAACAACTGTATTTGATGATGAGGGGAAAGCCAAAACCCAGTACCATGAATGGACACGCACATCTTGGACAGTAAGAAATGAGGAGCAAAAAATCATTGCTACTGGTGAACATAACCTCGGCAAGGTTCCTATCGTTCAATGGTTTGGTCGTTCATCTCGTAAGATTGATATTCTACCTCCACCAGAATACTTGGCTATCGCTCGGACAAATCATCAAGTGTATCACCTATGCTCGCTATTAACTCAAATACTTAATATGCAGACTTTTAGTACATTGACATTACCTGACAATGGACAGGGTGTTGATGATATTACACTCGGTACAAATAATGTGTTGATGTACCCTGCGGAAAGTAGTCATGCACCAGCTTTTATCGCTCCGGATAGAGGTCCAGCCGAAATTATCATGGCGGTTATTAAAATGCTTGTCGATGATATGTATCGATTATCCGGAATTAATTCTGTTATAGGTGTACAAGAGGCCAAAAGCGGTGTGGCTAAGCAATGGGACTTCGAAAGAACAAATCAACGCTTGGCAGATTTTTCTGTACAATGTGAAAGTGCGGAAAAGGACATTATCGAATTGTTTGAACTATGGACAAATATGAATGTCGATTATAAATGCGACTATCCTCGTGAATTCAAAATCAATGATATTACAGATAGCCTTGCACAATCTCAGGCCGTGTTAGATCTTGGCCTAGGCAGTAGCACTCTTAAAGTTGAAACAGGCAAAAAGGTATTGGATAGCTACATGCCAAACATTGAGCCTGAAACGTTCGATGAAATTGTTGCCGAAATTGAAGAAAGTGTTCAACGGCAGGAGCAAGACGAAACATATCATAATAACGATGATGAAGTAGAGGGCGGTGCAGAAGATGAGAACGCAGAGGGAGATAAACAAGGCAATAGATAGTTTTGAGCAAGAAGTCAAAGCACAGTTAGCACTTGGGCTTAAACCTAATGAGGCCGTTAGAAACGCATATGCGAAATATCCTGTAATGGATATGATGAAAGCTACCTTACAAGCAGAATTAGTCAATACTTTTATGGCAGGGTATGGTGATAATGTCCCATACTCCGCTAAAAGTATTTCACAAGCTATGTCAGAAAGTTGGGCGAGTGATGATCTTACACTCTCTAAACGTTTATATAGACGGTCAAGCACTATACGAAATGAAGTGGCTGACACTATTAAACAGGCATTAAAAACAAATAAAACTGTAAAAGGGTTAGCAAAGTCAATCTTCGACGGATATGGTAAAGGTGGTATTATCCCAGAGGCTAGCATACCGAAGTTCCTACGCAAGCTATCCGATATAAATATAAGTGGTGAGGCTACTCCTGAGGCTAAGCGTAAGCAACGTGAATTATTGCGTAGCGTTAAAGGTAAAATAGCAAGGCTCGATACTCCTTATGTTAGGGCTGCCTACAATGAAGTAGCTGCAGCAGTTGACGATGGTAACGAAATTAGACTGCAAAAGGCAATATATAATGCCACGCAAGAAAAAGCACGTTATCATGCTGAACGAATAGCACGAACAGAAAATGCAAGGGCTTACGCTGACGGACAGATGAACAGGTTTTTAGACGATAAAGATATTGTCGCTTTTCAATGGAAGTTATCAAGTAGACATCCTCGGTATGACATATGCGACTTTTATGCTAATGCCGATTTATACGGACTTGGCAAAGGGGTTTACCCTAAAGACAAATTCCCTAAACTGCCAGCACATCCGCATTGTATGTGTCATATCAAGCCTATGACTGAGCTCGATATAGATGTTAATAAAAGACATAATAACCTTGAACAGTCAGGGCTAGAATATATCAAATCTTTATCTAAGCAACATCAAGAAGTGTTGCTCGGTGTAAATGGTCGAAATACTGTATTGAATGGCAAAGGAAATTGGCAAAACTTTGTGAGGGGTTGGATAGATGAAACATTCAACGTGCGAAACCCCAATTCAACAATAAAACGTTTGCATAATAGCGGTGTTAATGGTTTAATTAAGTTAAAAGAGAATGACAAACCATTATTTGATCTACAACTATTTTCTAATAACGAAATTGATTTTGATAAGATAATAGACAAAACCAAAGGTCGATATAAGATTAAAACAAAATCAAACCCTAACGATGTTATTATGTATAAATCAAAAAATAGTAATGGTCAGCAACAACTCAACTTCTCTTTTTATAATGAATTTGGGATATTATATAAACAGTTACACGGTGGCCATCATGGAAATGCTAAGCATCATAATGTTGGAACTAATGACAAGCCTATATATTATCATAAGCATTTTTATAAAATAGTAGGATATAAAAACAAAGATACACCTATTTTGGAAGAATCAGAAATAAAACCATTAACAGAAAAAGAAAAGGGGTATTTCAATGACGAAAGACGAATTTTGGGAGGCAATTAACACTGGAGGAAAAGTATATACATATGATGATAAATTCGACTTTTATGCCGTATTTACTAAGGGAGCATATGAGATTTATCCAGTCCCAGTCCCTGATTATATAGATTCAGATAACTACGAAAAATATAAAACATTCGATGGAATGTTAAAAAGTGTTACAATTCTAGGCAAGCCTTTGGGTGAATGCCTAAATAAAATTGAATATTGAGTTATGCAACATATAGCATAGTATTTTATACGCCCTTTCATGTGTGATGATTGGGCGTATTTTTATTGGTGTAATTAGGCGGAGGCCTATTACATATATTTTTCTCATGTTATATACGGAGGTTACAACATGAACATCGCAGAAGTTTATCAAGCACTCGAACAGTTGGAGAACGGTCAAGATCTTATCTCGGCTATTAAGGGGGAGACGTCTCGTCTTAATAATGAGGCTAAGACAACACGTGAAAAGCTACAACAACAAATCACAGAATTAACCGGTGAACGTGATACGTTAACAACTCGTGTTACCGAATTAGAACAGTCGGCAGGGGCCAATACTGGTGCTAATTCTCCAGAGTATAAAATGCTCGAAAAGCAGTTAAAGGCTATGAGCGAAAAGTTCGAACTTGCTGAAACTAAGGCAAAAGAGGCTGAGGCAAAGCGTATTCAATCTGAAATTATGGCACAGACACTTGATGCCTTTACTAAGGCAAATGCGGTAGATCCGCAGGAGTTTGCAAGATTGGTTGCCAATGATATTAAGGTACAAGACGATGGCACTTATGGCTATGTAAAAGAGGACGGCACAGTTGGAACTATCCAAGACCGTACCACTGAATGGCTACAAGGAAAAGCATGGGCCGTAAAAGCTACTGGCAGCACTGGTAGTGGACAAGGTGGCACAGGTAGCGGTGGCGATACCGTCTTGAAAGAATTCGCAGCAGCAGCCGGCGTAAAACTTTAATTATTTAATTATGGAGGTCATTAACAATGGCGATTAACACACTTCAATATTCTCAACAGTTCCAAACTGTACTTGACGCTCAAATGTTGGCAGGTGCAACATCTGCATTTATGGAGGCTAATGCAGGCCAAGTCAAATATGACGGTGGCGATACTGTTCATATTCCTGAAATTAGCATGCAAGGTCTTGCGAAGTACGACCGTGATGAGGGCTTCAATCAAGGTTCCGTTACTTTGAAATTTAACCCTTACAAAATGACTCAAGACCGTGGTCGTACATTCCAACTCGACTCTATGGACGTTAATGAAACTAACTTCGTTGCAACAGCTGGCACTGTAATGGGCGAATTCCAACGAACACAAGTTATTCCGGAGATTGACTCCTATCGTTATTCTAAAATTGCTGCGTTAGCAACTGCAGAAAATAAGGTTACCACTGGTTTTACTCCTGCCGTTGCAACTATCTTGGAAAAGTTAGAAGCTGAAATTACAGAAATTCAAGACGTAGTAGGCGAAGACGAGGGCTTAATTATCGTTATGTCCACTAAATTGCGTACTATCTTGAATAATTCTGATAAATTTAACCGCTATTTAAACGTTGCGGAATTCAAAAACGGTTCTGTAAACACTACTCTTAAATCTTTCAATGATATTCCTATCTTGGGTGTTCCATCTGCACGTATGAAAACTGCTTACGTATTCAATGACGGTAAAACTGCAAACCAACAAGCAGGTGGCTTTAAAGCAGATACAGCTGCAAAAGACATTAACTGGATCATCATGCCTCAATCTGCACCTATCGCAGTATCTAAAACAGACAAAGTGCGTGTATTCACTCCTGAACTTAACCAAAAGGCGGATGCATGGAAAATCGACTACCGCAAATACCATGATTTGTGGATCCCTAAAAACCGCTTTGCAGCAATTCGTGTTAATACTGGTGCATAATTAAGGGGTGTTTATAAATGACAAGACTTGTACGTTTTAATGAAGTTCAATATGTAGAAACAGAGTACGATATTGAACGCTTATTGTCCGAAGGCTTTAAAGTTGAAGAGTTAGAGGACACTAACGAAACTGACGAAGAAAAGCCAAAACGTGGTGGCCGTAAGAAAGACGAGGCTTAATCATGCTACCTGCTGAGGTGTTCGAAAGACGGTTGAGACAGGCCGTTAAATCGAGCACCTTTATGGTGCAAGATGAGGCACAAGCAAAACATAACTTTGTATCTAGGACGGCTCAGTTAGAACGTTCTATTGATACACGGTTCGACTTTGATAATGGCAATAATGTTGGGGTTGTATATCTTGATGATAAGGCTGCACCTTATGGGGTATTTGTCCATGAGGGTACGAGACCTCATATTATTCGTCCTAAGACAAAAAGTGTTTTGCGATGGGCACCTATGGCCGGTAATGGTTTTATATTTTCTAAAGTGGTTCATCATCCAGGCACTAAATCTGATCCATTCTTATATGACGCTATTAATCGTAAGCGTGGCGATGTATATGCTACATTTGCAAAGGCTACGAATATGGCACTTGAAGATATAAGCGAAAGCGATTGGCTTGGAAAGACAGACCATGAAATTAAAATTCGATTATAGGGGGCTCAATGTTATACGACTACACGGAAATGCAGTTCACCGATGAGCTATTAGGCAAAGAGGTACTGCCACAGCATGTCGAACGTGCCGAACAAGGTTTATACGCATTCGCTAAGCGGTTAGGAGTTCCACAGAATGATGTAATTAGGGGCTATCTAGCGGACGAACTAGTACAGCTATATACATATCGTTTTGTATGCTTTGACAAGGCTTATGCGTTGCCAGGTGCTTACACTAGGGACGGTTCGACTGATGATTTTTACAGTAAAAAATTACTGTATTTAGACGAACGCATTAAGATTTTAGAAAAGCAGATAACTCCGGAAGATTTGACAGGCGATGCGAAGAAGTATGCTCGTTATCGTACGGTTGAAATATACAGGGGGTAATATGTGGCTAGAATTAATGCAACATATTAAGTCTATTATTGAAAATAGCGGAGCTGCATTTAATGTCATGCTAGGTGCTATGCGACCGCAAGCGGCTAAGATTGACGAGAATGGCGTTATTATGGTTATTCGTGGGGAAACTACGAGGGGTGATAATTCCA
>ENA-OWND01001535-OWND01001535.1-metagenome-genome-assembly--contig:-NODE-1535-length-13936-cov-7.932209_pt1 | contig 13936 bp, 10 predicted proteins | sample MGYA00245342_ERZ651119 | MGnify/ENA primary metagenome ERZ651119 (study PRJEB26857, sample SAMEA4031756) | metagenome | biome: human; feature: oral; material: saliva | place: Philippines | collected 2014...
TTCATACTTTACTAATATATTATATTGATAAAATTGTGGTTTCGGGAGAAAAATGTAATTTATTTTGGATTGAATTTGATTCGTATATTTCTAAAAAATTTGAAGGTTTAACTAAATCTGGATTATACTATCAGTTCAGAGGAAAATTATGTAAAACTGATTTAAGGGCAAAAGAAATTCGTGGAATAGAATTTAAGGAAAATGCATCGTTAGTATGTTATCTTGGATTACAACCAAATATAAAGTGGGTTTCAATGAAAGATTATTCTGACAGCATAATAGAATCGGTTAATCTAACCAAGAAAGCTGTTAAAAACGGAAAAATCTCTGATTTGCTATATTTTATTAACAATTCTGATAATATAGTTAATAAACCTGAGCTTGAATTTAGAATTTCTAGTTATCTTCCGTATAGATCTAATGCTCAACTTTTTTATATTTATCATGGATTGAGAAATGAGTTTGATAACTTCGACAGTTATATGGAACAATTTAATTTGAAAGATATAAGGGCATATAATGTTCAAAATAGATTGTTTTTTTCGAACTTTAAACATAAGCATTTTATTATTAATTATCTAGAGCGTAAATTATTAAATATCATTGAGGAACTAAAAACAACAACAAATGAGGAATTGATTCAAATATTAGATAGAATTGTTAGCGTCAGAAATCGTTACTATCACTATGAATATCCTTTTTCTTATTGGGATGATAAAAAATTAAATCGTGAAAAAGATTTAATTCTATATTTGGATGACTATTATTTTGAGAGTAATAAAAGTTTCATAGATAGATTTTTAAACAAACGAGAAAGTTTTTTAATTGATGCTATTAATGAATTGATTGATTTTACAGATGAATATATAAAATTTAAAAATGCTATTTATGCGATAAAGGAGATTCTTAATTATGGTCGTATAAACTCTAGTGAGAAATTAAAATGGAAAATGAATATTGAACAGATCAATGATGAAGAAAACTATAGATTGATACAAGATGTTGCAGATTATGCTAGTGATATTGAAGTCAAGTTATCCAAATTAAGTGATGGTCAAGGAGTCTATAGCAACACTTTTGCAACAATTTTTTCAATTTTAAAAAATAAAGATTTCACAGATAAAATCATAATTCTTGATGAACCTGATTCAAATTTACATCCAGAATGGTCGAGAAATTTTATTAATGATTTGAAAAGCTTAATCGATAAATATTTACTCAAAGGAAGAGCTCAAATTATTATTACTACCCATTCTCCATACATAGTTAGCGATGTCTTTAAAAACTCAGTTTTTAATTTAATTGATGAGGCAGATCTTAATAAAAATAATAAAGAGCAGAAAAATGGTAAGAGAGTTGTGATTAAAAATGCAAAGGTATCGTTTGGAGCAAACATTTATGATTTAATGGGTGATTCTTTTTTTATGGAGGCTTCAATTGGAGAATTTGCGAAGAATACTATACTTGAAATATCAAAGAAACAGTTATTTGATTCACAAATAATAAATTATATTGATGATGTTGTTCTCAGGGGAATGTTAAAAAAGAGGTGAAAATTGTTAAAAATTTTTAGAAGTGATATTGATCAATTCGAATTAAATAAATTACTTCGATCAATAAAAGATACAATTTTAGGAAAAATTAATTCAACTGTTTCGGTTAAAGATTTTTTGAAATTTTTCTTTAACCTTGAGGAGAGTCAAATACCAAGTTTTATTAGTGATATTTTAGGAGAAATAAGTGATGGAGAAGAAATATTTCAAGTCAATATTTTAGATAATAGAGTATTTGAACAATACCATAAATTATTTGAAATTATTAATGAACTATCGCGCCTGAAGGACAAAAGATCAAAAGTGAATATTGAAAGAAAGGAGTATACTAAAGGGGTTAATTGTTTACTTTCTTTAAATGCTCTTATAGATGAACTGGAGAGAACGAGCAGTAACCTTCGTCTTGAAAAAATTAATGATATAACAAGGGAAGAAATTAGTCTGCCAAGAATTAAGAAAGAAAGAAAAAAAGAAATATTTCGTAAAATTTATAACATATATACGAATTTATCAGAATTACATCATGTATTGATGCAATTAAATGATATTTTTTCGTATAGAAATAATATTTCACCTATAAGAAATCTTTTGGCTTCCTGTATTAACATAAACTCATGCCCCTACTGCAATTTGAAGCTTCTATGTTTAACAAAAGTCGATTTAGGAGATAACGAATCTCAAATTTCAGCTTACTGTGAGTTAGATCATATACTTCCACAGTCTAAGTATCCGTTATTTGCTTCTTCAATTTGGAATTTAGTTCCAGTTTGTCACGATTGCAATCGCCAAAAGTCAGATGAATTGATTTCATTCAATTCATGGACATTAGATCTTGATAATGAAAATTTTAAAACAAATATATTGTATGACAATACAAAAGCAATACTAGAGTATGTGAATGGACGAGGTTATGAAGATTTTGAAATTTTAGGAATTGAAATTACTAGTAATAATCCTGCTGATGAAAGAGTAATAGAAATCCTGGATCTTAATGGAAGATATCTCGCACATATAGAAAGTGATGATTCAAATCAGTTTTTAAAATTAATGATTGACGGTTTAAGAAAATCAACTAGGATGTCTATCTCAGACCTGCTAGACATTACTAATGAAAAAGATCCATCAAGCCTTTTTTCTTATTATTTCAAGATTATGTTTTGTGATTATAAAGAAAAGCATTATAATAAGGTAGTATATGGGAAGTTGATTTCGGAATTTTTGAGAGACAATAAATTAGATGAAAGTTTATTCGAGCTATGAGTCAATAAATTAGTGGACAGTTGTCCACTTTTTTTATACAATATATTCAACCAATCTGGTTTAGTTTCGCTGTAGCTTAAAGGAGGTATTCTTCATTGAATAAATTTTATTCAAGAGTAAGTGAAATAACAAAACAAGCTCTTTATCCCTTTATGAAGGAGGAAGAAATTTCAACACTGAACTATAACTTTCGCTATTATTTTGATCATTGCCTTCGGAAGTATCATATTCAAGTTATAAGTCATCATTTTTCAAATCATAAGATTGAAGGCTTAACTATAATTGATGAGTATGGGATAAGTTTTTCTTATGAAAAAGATAGTCCAAAAGTAAAGCAGAATTTTACCTTGTGTCATGAATTAGGTCATTTTATTCTTAATCATAGCGGTACATGCTTTACAGAATCTGTTGACATTCAGGATAGTTTACAAGAACGTGAAGCAAATATTTTTTCTGCCATGTTATTAATGCCGGATATTGTTTTATTATCTAAAATCTATTATAGTTGCGATAGTTTTCAGGGAGTACAAGAAAGTTTGGAGGTTTCAAAACAAGCTCTTTGCTTTCGTTTGATAGATTTGTTACGAATGTATTTTCCAAATGGGGAAGTTAAAATTAAACATGCTGTTAATGACTATATGGAGATGAAAAATTCTTCAATACGTAGTTTGTTTCATGACATAAAACAACAATTGATTGATGAGTTCAATCAATACAGTGCTTCTCTAAAGATTCAGACCCAAAATCGTATTTTTGAACAGGGATTTGTTTCAAGTCAGGAACTGCCAGAGTTAATTGACCAGAATAATTGGAAAGAACTAAGAGAAAGTATTGAAAATTTAAAAATTTGGTTGATTTATAACAAAGGAAAATCAGTAGCATATGCGTGGGATAGTACAAAAATATCAGATCAAGAAGCGAGAAAGAAAGCAGAATTAAAATTATTATTCATGTAAGATGAAATTATTATTTAATCCTAGAAACTCAAATTTATAACGGAGAGTCGAAATTAGTTCACTAATTGATATTATAAATAATATAGAGATTAGATTTCAATCTTATTCGACGAATATATACGATTCAATGAACTAAATACAGAAAGATCGTCTATGATAGACTTTATTTTAAAAGTATACGAAAGCGAATTTGTGTGAAATATCGTTATTTAAAGTTCTTTGTAGTGTACTTATATAATTAATAGATACTGATTTAAATTTTAGTCTAAATATGATACAATGAAGGGTAAAATAAACGGAGAGGCAAATCGATCGAATTTTGATAAAAAGAGAGTTTTACAGCAAATTAGAGAGTAATTTTAATGTTTATTATCCAGAAAGTGATAAAGCGACATATACAAGTTTATTAAATTTTTCAGATGAATCAGATAAGTTTCGGCAAAGATGGTACAGATATAAGGAAGGCTATTCTACTAAATTAGTGAAGAAGATTATTAATGACTATAATGTTGCACCATCAGGAGTTATTTTAGACCCCTTTTTAGGAAGTGGATCCACAATTATGGCTGCTAATGAATTATCTTTGAAAGGAATTGGATTTGAAGTTAATCCATTCTCGTTTTTCTTGTCTAGTTTAAAATTAAAAAATTATAGTGAAGAAACTTTATTAGAATTTAGAAGAGCATATACAAAAGTAATGAGATTGGATGCAAATTATTTTTCAGAGTATAAAGCCAGACTTCCAAAATTATCGATCTCGGATAGAGTGTTTCATTCAGAGGTAGAGCCCTTTTTTATGACTGTAAAAAATAACATTAATAATTATAATGGCGATCAAGATGTTAAGAACTTACTTAAATTAGGCTGGCTTACAACTTTAGAATTAGTTTCTTTGTATAAGAAAGCAGGTAATGGGCTCAAAAAAAGAACCTCAAAACGTACAATCGTTGACAATGTTTTTTTGGCTGAAGAAATTCTAAAAGAAAACTTCCTTAGCATTGAAAGAGATTTAGTCACAAAAGAAATCCAGTTTGATTGTGAGATTTATAATGATTCATGTCTTAATATGAACTCTTACATTAGTGAAGATAGTATTAATGGAGTAATCTTCTCTCCTCCATATGCTAACTCCTTTGACTATACTGAAATTTATAAATTAGAATTATGGTTTGGCGATTTTGTTAAAGAGTATAGTGACTTAAAAGTGTTAAGACAGACTTCTGTTCGCTCTCACTTAAATGCCTTTTCAAATAAGTGTTTAGACGAAAGATTGACCATCCCTGAATTAGATCAACTTTTGGAAGAACTCAATACTAAGAAATTGTGGAACAAGAATATACCTTTAATGCTTGAGATGTATTTTAGTCAAATGTTTGAATTATTAATTAAAATATACAAAGTATTAAAAACGGGGGGGTTTTGCTCGATTGTAGTTGGGAATTCTTCTTATGGTGGAGTGGTTTTTCCGACTGATCTACTCTTAGCGAAATTTGCTCAAAAAGTTGGCTTTGAAGTTGATAAAATAGAAATTGATCGTTTTATTATAACTAGTTCGCAGCAATATTTTGAAACGATAGATTCAAAGAATTTTTTAAGGGAAAGTATAGTATGTCTGAAAAAAAAATAAATAGTATAGAGGTTGATGAATTACCCTTACAAACAGATGATGGGGCATCTTTTACTATTAAACAAAGAAACCCCAATACATATACACATGGCTTTTTTAAATATCCTTGTAAGTTTATTCCAGAAATTCCTAAATGGTCTATTACTAAGTACATGCCTGAAAATGGAAGTTTAGTATTTGATCCGTTTTCTGGTTCTGGAACAACCTTGTTAGAGGCAAAACTTTTAGGATATGATTCAGTAGGAACAGAAATAGACCCTGTTGCCAAGAAAATTATTAAAGCAAAAACACAAGATTATACAAAAAAAGATTTACAAGATATTGATAATGACTATAAAAAGATTGTGACATTAGTTTTTGATGGTAAGCAAAATATTAATGTATTTAAGCCATCTATCAATAATTTAGAACATTGGTTTACAAAAGAAAATCTTATAACTCTTGGTAAGATTAAAACATTACTTGATTTTGTTGAAAATGAAAAATCAAGAAACTTTTTAGAAATTGTTTTCTTATCAATTATAAAGTCAGTTTCTCAAGCAGATGATAGTTCACCAAAACCTTATGTCTCTAAAAAGATCAAAAAAAACGCTCCGGATGCTCTTGAAAAGTTTAAATCAACTTTTGAAAGATATCGTAAACGATTAGAAGAGTATACAAATTTACAATTAAGTAATAAAGCTATAGTTGTATCTGGAGATGCCCTTGTTACTTACGATAAATTTAAGGCAGATATTGCGGTAACATCTCCCCCATACATAAATGCATTTGATTATCCAAGAACTATGAGATTAGAAAATCTATGGGTGGAAACGCATACTGAAGAAAGTATATTAGATTCGAAAAGTCAATATGTTGGTACTGAAAAATTTAGGATTAGTGAGGAAAAGGATAAGCCCTTTAGCATCTTGGATGAGTCGTTGATTCTAAAAGAAAAATTTTTTAAGATTAAAGAGGTCGATGAAAAGCGTGCTCTTGTTGTGAAAAAATTTTTTGATGATATGAAGCAAAACTTAATTAATGTGAGGGAACATTTAAAGAAGGATTCTGTATATGTTATTGTCATCGGGAATAGCACGATTAGAAGAGAGATAATTGAAAGTTGGAGGATACTTAAAGATATAGGAGAAAATCTTGGATTTGAATATGTAGAACATATCTCCTATAACATAATTAATCCTTACATTAGAATTCCAAGAAGTGGTAGAGGTGGGAAAATCTCACAGGATCATATTCTAGTTTTAAAAAATAAATATTAATTGTCTAAGGAGAGTAGAGGATGGCACAACAGAATCGAAGTAAAGAATTATGGTTAATACCTAAAAGAGGGAATTTACATCAGACAATTTGTTTAATAGATGGAATACTCGAAAGAGGTTATTCTGGTAAGGCTTGGAATCCAAGTAAACAAGACGATCTAGGAGTAAACCTCAAAAAATGGGGTGCGACAAATGATGGAAAAAATATTTCACAACAATCAATCAGGACGTTAGTAGCTTCGGTACCTCAATACTTAGGATTTTTGTACATTGATCCTTATACAAATTCTAAATCAAATATTTTACGTCTGACTCCAGCGGGGAAAAAATTATGGGAAAGCAACCATGACAAGCTAGTAAAATTAAAAAATTTAAAAGACGATAAAGGTAAAACGATTCAAACATCTGATGATGTATTGTATCAAATGGCCAAACTTCAGCTTACTAATCCAATTGTGTTAAAAGATTGCCAAAATATTTCTGTATACCCTTTTAGATTTTTAGCAAAATTATTGAAAAAAATAGAATATATTGATCAAGAGGAAATAGGATACTATTTATTGAGAGTTAAAGAAGAAGATCAAGTTGATACAATAGCTTTAGAAATTCAAAATTTTAGAAAGTTACCTATTGATCAAAGAGAAATGTTGATTGATACCTATAAACAAACTCATATAGGGAACATTACTTTGAAACAGGCACCTTCGGCAGCTTACTTCATTAATATATGTCAAATGACTGGTGTAATTGAAAAGTTTAAAATTCATCCAACCAATAGAAGGAAATCAATAACAGCAATTAAGATAAATTCTAATTCTCAGGAGTATATTGATAAAATGCTCGAGAAATATTCAAAAGTGTCTCCTTTTGATTTTAAGGATGATTTGAAACTGTGGATTGACTACATTGGAGAACCATCGAGAGAGTTTCCGCCAATAATGTATAATATTGTTAGTGAAAATGAGTCAGATATACTTTGGATAATTGAACAAGATGGAACTCCGCTTGATGGGAATCTACTATCTAAAGGTGATATTCTTGAACTACCTATATTTTTAAACGAAAGTTATGAAATCAAATTATACAGTCTGGTATCTGGAGAAATTTTAAAAACAATCAATTTTAAAGCACGAAGCGAAGAAGATCAACTTATCATTTCAAAACTTGATGATAAATTTCAATCAACGCCTGATACTGTTGATTATTATGCTGGATTAATTAAAGATCATTGTAATGCAAAGAATTTTTCTGATGTTAACCTCTCTAAGTTGAAAATTATTGCAGATGTTTTTAAACAAGACAAGTCTAATGATAAACAGTTAAGAGGAGCGTATTTAGAATACTACTTTTATAAATTATTAACTAGGCTACAGTTCGAGGGAATTATTGATAATGTCATTTGGAATGGGAAAATTGGAAAATATGGTTTACCGACACAAGCGCCTGGGGGAGTAACAGGAACCCCAGATATCATATTTACAATAGATGATACTGATTTTGTTTTAGAGTTGACAACTATTCAACCCAAAGCGATGCAGTGGTCTGCAGAAGGTGCTTCAGTTCCTGACCATGTTTTGCAACATTCTAAGAGAACATTAATGAATGTGCATGGAATTTTTTCCGCACCAGTAACACATAGTAGAAATGTGATAGGAATGAAAAATGCACTTGCGCACCATGGATTAGAGATTTCATGTTTGAAAATTATAGATTTGTTGGAAATTTTTCAAACATTAGATAGAAAAAAAATATATCAACTATTACTTAAAGGTCCAGATTCAAATTGTTCATCATAACATAAAGTGCCTATATCTCTCTGTAGGCACTTTATTATTTGAGACCATATAATGCAATTGTTGTTTTTTATTATTTTTTTAATTTTAAAATTGCAAGATTAGCTAGATAATCTTTAAATATAAAATATTCTACAGGTCTAATTATAATTGTAGTCAGTGTTCCAATCTTTCCTTTTTTGCAATGTAATTATTACAATGAATAATAAAAGATACTTAGCTTACCCAACAATATTCATCGACCAAAGAATTCTACGTATTACTAGAGCAGGTAATAATTAAAGAAGCAGACTGTAAAATAATAATCAGACAACAAAATTTTCAAATCAAGTTTCCGAAAAATACTTATTTTTCGGAAACTTAACTTTGATAAGTCTAGGGTTATGATTTTTAGTTTTGCTTCTTCAATACACTTCCTCCCTATCCAAATTTGGATAGGGTTTTTCGTTATTCATTACACGTCCTAAACATTCAATACTAGATTTCAAACAGACAAGTTCATATTGCCTGTCTTCACGGTTAGAATTATTTTCTATATTGCTACAATGGCGTTTGATATGCCACAAGGTTTTTTGGATGTTATGTTCTTTTGTATTTTTCATGCTTATATCATATCAGAAGAAATTATATAATTACTATAAAAATTCTCAAATGATAAAAAATAAGTCTGAACTGTATCGTCACAAATTATAATAAAGTATTTTAAGATATATTACTGCTACAAAAAAGAACACTTGAGATAGTGTTCTTGTGAATTAAGCATATTTTTCTCTACTTTTCGAGTATATTATTGATATCCATACTTTTTTATAATTTAAGAAAATAGGATGTCAGTTTTATCAAAAAATCAAATTAAAGAGCACAATTTTTGACCAGAACATTTTTTGTCCTGATTGTTGACATTTTGATTTTTTTGTGTTAAACTCAAGTAAATCAGAACAAAAAATGTCCTGATTGTTGGCGTTTTGATTTTTTTGTGCTAAACTTAAGTAAATTAGAACAAAAAATATCCTGTTTTAAGAAAGGAGCCTAATATGGCTAATATTTTTGATGTAATACCTCCCGTAGGCGAAAATCCAGAGACCTTTATTTTAGATCATGGTAAAGTTGTAGATGGGGTATTGAAGTATAAAGATGATTTAACGAGCTATGGATGGAATATAAGAAGGTACAATAGACTAAAAGAAGGGGCACTTGTACTTAGTAGAAGACCTGGGAAGATAACAAAGGATAGAAAATTTGAAATTTATGCTGGCGGAGTAGTAACTCATATTTCTGAGCCTGATAGTGAAGGAAATGTAGTGGCAACTATTGACCATGCATTTAAAATAATTCCTTCGATTAAACAAGGTGATGATTTTATTGAGAATTTCCAATGGGATAGCAAGAAGAAGAAACCTAATAGTTGGGAGCATTTCTGGAACCAGTATGGGATGAACTCAATTTCATTTTCTGATTTTAGTCGCTTAATGGAGAATGCTAATTGCGTTCCTTTAGATGGGATTCTTGACTCTAATGAAGATGATCTTAGTGAGGAAGAGTTTAATGGCCTAAATCATCTTCGAAACAAAGGGTTTAAAATTAGTGTTGAGCTAGATGGAAAAACTCGTAAAAAATCCGAGAAAAAGCATGTAGGTATTGCAAAGAAACTTGATTTTTCTAAAATTAATAAGTTGAAAAATCGAATTGGTGCGCTTGGTGAAGAAATTATTTTTGATTTTCTTACCCAAAAAGCAATTAAAGAAGGTTTACGCCAACCTAAACATGTATCTAAGGAACAGGGAGATGGTGTTGGATATGATATTATCTACTGGAATGAAAATAATGAGGAAATTTATGTTGAAGTAAAAACAACCACTTATAATTACATGGATGGATTTGAGATGACGCAAAATGAAATTTTCGCTTCTCAAAAATTTAAAGATCAGTATGAAATTTATAGGGTTTATGATTTAAATCCAAAGACTGGTGAGTGTAAACTGAAGATTTACAAAGGTCCAGTTGATGAAAATCAGTTTATTCTTGAAACAAGACAAGTAAGAGTATACAATAAGACAAGTAAATAAGTATAAAGATAAAAACGTTAAGATCTATCTTAACGTTTTTATAATAATTAGAGATTCTTAAACGTTATATATGGTATTGTCTATTTATATTCACTTTATTGAGTTGAGTTGGAAACTTTTCACAAAAAGCTTTTAAACCTATAAAAATTAACATTATTTATTATTAAAGAATTAAATTAGCAGATGATTTTTCATGGTTAAAAACTCGATTTAAAACTTATATACTTATTTTAGGGATCAATCTCTGTCTCTGTATCGAAAGTACAGGTGACTTTTGATGAATAATAACAAATTATCACAATGACGTTTAATGTGCCATAATGATATTTGTATTTTTTTATTCTTCAAGATCAAAGGTTTTCTATAATTTTAAAATTGGGACTTAAACGGCCCTATAATCTTTCCTTTTATCTAAAAAGTAAGTTATAATCAATCTATAAAATAAAAAGGGAATTAAAATGTGGAAAAATAAACAGCTTACAAATGTAGAGAAAGTAAAGAGAATAGAACATGATATGGTTTTTGCTGATTATATTAGGTTAATTTCAGATCGAAAACTAAGTGAGAATGGAGAACTTCGTGTAAAAACAAGAGAATTAAGTGAACGAGTCGGTATTGATTATGAAATGTTTCGAAAGATACTAAATAAACATAAGCCAAACCAACCTAGGGACTGTATAATTGCTATTTGTGCAGCGCTATTTTGTTCCGTTGAGGAAACAAATAAAGCACTGTTTTATTACGATGATATGCCAGGATTGGATGCTACTGAAGGTTGTAGAGACTATTTTATAATTCAAGCATTAGAAGGTAATATTGGAAGGGAGCACGATTATAATTATATAAGCAAGGGTGTCGAATCGGTCAATAACACATTAGATAATAATAAATTTTCATTGCTGCGACTGTCTAATAAAACTAAAAGTACAGAGAGACAGATAGTTTTGAACGGGAGTGATTCTAGTGGAATCAATTGGATTTCGTCAGAAAAATTTTCCAATCGTGAGGAATATCGCTCATCGTTAAGTGAGTTTTATAAACCTTATAACTATGGTGTTAGTACGGTAATGGAAGTTGAACTCAATGGCGAAATTCAATATTTGAGCATAAAAAGTAATCGAAGTAGTATTTATGTTAAGAATAGGAATGATCTATTTCCAAAAATTTTAGATGAGAAAACAAGTTTATTCACTAAATTTTCTTCAAGTTTAAATGATGCAAACTTACGAGAATTAAAAAAATGCTATGAAATCCTTTATGATACAAGAAATTGGGGACATAGAAAATGTGCGAAATTAAGAGATGAAGGTATCGTTGTTTATTGCGAGACATTTAATTACAATATTCCAGAGAGAAATGAATATTTCTATGCAGAAATAAAAGATGGTATATACACTTTTTCAATTTGTGAAAATAGTATGTTTATGAAAGAATATCTGTCTATAAATGAATTTAAACAATATTATTCTCACAAAAAAAGAAGTAATAAATCAGTAGTTAAAACATTCCATTCTTTGGAAGAGATTAAAGAATTCTGTAATAAAATGAATAGTTTTTCTATTGAACTTCAACATAGTTATTTAGCAAACTTTATAACAATGAAAGCAAGCCTTGAGGAGTTGCATGATAATTTAAAGAATAGGAAAGAATTTATTCGTAATTTTAATGATATTTTCGGGGATGAGCCAAACATGATATATACTTTTTTTGATGTACAAAAAGAATTTGATTGTATTGAAGAAGAAATGGATATAGTTTGTAGAAAGAAGGATGCAGTATTTGAATTTGAAGATAAAAAAATTACTTTATCTAGGGAAGATCTGATTGTAGCTTTCGAGCTTGGAATTGATGATATCGAAGAGGTAATCAGTTTAAAAGTTAAGCATCAAGATTTAAATAAAATTTATAAATAAAAATAAATTGGGACTAAAAAGTCCCTATTTTTGTTGAGCTTTTCTAGTTTATTAATTATACTTAGGTTATAAATTTGAGGAGGAGCTCTAATGACTAATATTGAATATGTAAATGCATTACTTTCCATCAATGATGTAATATACATCGATACTTCATCTCTAATGAATGTGCAAGAACTTAGGAAGTTTTTAGATAGCTATCAACAATATTTTATAAAGCATAATAAGAAGATAATTGTTACTAGGGAGGTTTGTTTAGAGATCGTTAAGCATTTAAGTTCAAAGATAGAATCTAAGCAATTTAAAGCACAACGTGTAATTGATTTATTTAAAGAATTTCGTGATGTATTTATTTTTGAAGATAAAAATTTAAATAATTTGGATGCTGAGAAGGCTTTTGCAGATTCAGAATTGTTATCACGTCTGACAAAGGGAAAAATTGAATTTAGTCAATTATTGATTACGAACGATAAGAAGCTAAGTGTAGATGCTTATAGTTTAAATAATCTAAATTCTTGTTTTGGAGAAAAAATATCTGTATGTTATATTTCTAAAAACGGATTGTTGCACAAAGGTGAAACAGATTTTGGAAATCACGTAATTAAAGAAAATAATGGAGTAGAACTAGAGAACTCAAATGAAGAGCAAGTAGTTCCTCAGATTTCTGAAGGCTTTAAATCAAAACTTTTATATAGTGCGGGAGGAATTATTATTGGTGTTTTGCTTACCAAATATATTCCCAAATTAGTGAGATTTATATAATAAAGATTATTAAATAAAAATTTTTTATTGATAGGAGAATGATATGGATTTTCAAATTTATTTAATTGTACTTTTAATTATTTTAGTTATATATTTGTTAAGGAAGAAATTTATCATTAAAAATAAATTTACTCAATATATTATTGATAATGGTGAAAAAGAAGTTGTCTCTATAAAAAATAATGAAGATAGCTTTTATAATTCAGCTAAATTGCTGAATAAGAGATATAAGATAGGTTTACTTAATGCATATACTATTGTTAATTTAATTGAGGAAAAAGAGAATAAGCCAGTGTAGAAATAAGTTGACAATTTTAATTTAACGATATTAGAAAGGGGTATTTAATTTTTTAGGTAGAAGCATATCATTATCGATTTAAAGTATTCAATTAATTAAAAATCATAACATTTTATTGTAAATGAAAATGAAATTAGAAATGTAAAAAACTAATTTATCATATTATATAACAACGAAAGCGTTTTCGTGATATAATAATATTTAATAACTCAAATAAAAATTTTAAGAATATAGGTGTAGGGAAAATATGAATACGTCAAATCAATTTATTTGGACTGATTTTTATAAAGAATTTGCTCAAAGATTAGTAGCTTATAAAGATAATAGGTCGCTTCTTGTCGAGAAGGTAAAAGAAATTTATAAACTTTCAGGTATATCAATGCCAACATTGGAAAAAGATAATAATTTGGTAGATATTGATCCTTTTACTGTATTTGGATTGTTTAATA
>ENA-OWND01001539-OWND01001539.1-metagenome-genome-assembly--contig:-NODE-1539-length-13930-cov-25.206631_pt1 | contig 13930 bp, 13 predicted proteins | sample MGYA00245342_ERZ651119 | MGnify/ENA primary metagenome ERZ651119 (study PRJEB26857, sample SAMEA4031756) | metagenome | biome: human; feature: oral; material: saliva | place: Philippines | collected 2014...
AACCATTTATGCCTCACTTTGATATAAATTATATCATATCTAAACAGGGAAAGGAGTCTCATACGGTTTCTTTTTTATTTTTAAGCATAATGAACCTAAGCAAAAAATAATATGCAAACTAAGCTTCACTGTCGTCAATATAAATATGTACAGAATTTGCTGGCCCCGCTAAACTACGGCCGATTTCAATCGTCATAGGTCCATACTTTATAAAGGATCTATTATTCTTATCATTAATTATATGTGGCATAGTATAGAAAAATAAATTCATTATCTTACTAAAGTCATTTATAATTTGTTCCTTACCTAACAACAAAATAGGTTCTTGATTTTTTCTTTGAAAATGTACACAGCACTCATCAGCAAGTGAATCATAAAAAGAATACTCATCTACATATCCAGTTTCTAACCAAATACTAATGGCCGTAAGCCAATCCAAAAAATCAACAGGCTTCTTATAAAAAATGTAATCTATAGGTGGGGAATTATATTCAGCACGATGTTTATCAAGTCTAAAACTCGGAATTTCATTACTAACAATAATTTTGTTAATAAAATTATTTGAATCTAACTCAATAAATATACCTATAACATAATTGTCTATTTCATTGTATGCAATAGCGAGCCCTCTTTGACCTTCATTAAACAACTCTTTTTCTTTGATTTCCCCCCGAAGTGTCATCATGTGTGCATACACGGCGACATTTTCATCTTTGGTTCTTTTTGCTATTGAATTTAGAAAATCATATACTTCTGCCTTTCCAGTTTTTAATATATTCCTCTCAACATTAATATACTGACAATTGTCTGCTAACAAATTATTAATCCCCTTAAAATCAGCATATTCTAACGCAGATTTAAATATTAATAACACATGATTTACATTCATCTAGGACACCGCTTTCAATAAAAGAAAAAATAATTATTAGCGCCTTAATTACTGAATTGGCTACAATAAAATAAATCATACCACGTGCATCCAATAATAATTTCATTATATAGTAAAAATTTATTGAAATAAATCTATAAAATCCAAAATTCAAAACGATAGATAGGGCCTTTTTACTATAAGATAAAAAATAAGGATTAGATAAACAAAACATCCTCTTGATACATATTACCAGTGTCAGATAATGTTGCATCTGTAATTAATTTTCGTAACTGCACCTTGGTATATGCACTATTATCTAAGGGATAGTGGATTGAATTTTGGTACTTAAAACTATCATCATAAGTAATAAACATGAATATACCTTGTCGATTATCTAATTCAAGATCTAGTAATAAACCTGGTACACCATCATTCCAAACAAAGGAATGGCTACCTTTAGTAATCTTTTGGGAGCCAGAAAGTCCAAAGAGTTCTGCAGTTTTATTATCTATTTTATGTAACAGATCAATTTCGTCAAATAAACTAAATATACTCTTTTCCAAATTATTTGCAGGGTCAATCAAAATTTGTTGCCTTATATCCTTATCAACTGTGAAAGTCACACCATCTATTTTAACATTAGGGTTATTTTCTTTAACAGCTGTTTTAGGAACTCTAAAAGAATATTTCTTATAGTTTTCTACTCGGCTATAGTCATCTAAATCTCGAAGAGATTGAATTGAAGGTAATACATAATTAGCCATTATTGTATTAATATCATTTGATGTGACACTATCCGTTACACGAGGATACAGAATAACATTATATGCTTGCTTAGGATGCTTACTCAACTCAAAATTTAAAGCAATAATGTCCATATCTACAGCACCAGTAAGAGTTATTTTTCTCCAGTAACTTTTACTAAGACCATCATATTTAAAAACCATATCTGTTTTATCAGGAGAATATGGCATTTTATTTTCAATAATAGCAGTAACAATCATTGGGGACTGAAATAAATAACCAGCCGATGCATCTGGAAAATCACTTAATGCCTCTTTTTGTACTGCACTAAATGGTAATGTTACTGATAGGCCCCCCTTTTTATTGTGTAAATTCACTACTGTGCTACCATCATACTTACGGCGCTCAATAGTATAAATCTCATTTTTTAAGGCTTCTACTGCATCGTCATCTACAACTACACCAAACTCTTGATTAAAGCGCTCTTTAGAATAAGCGGAAAATGAATCTGCCTTCTTTTTTAATCTCTCATCATATGTAGACTCAATTTTATCAGTCGTATATACCGCCTGTACATATGCATCACGCGAAATACTTGGATCTGCACCGGGAATATTCACATCAACAGCATAACTAGAAACACTAATAGTGCTCAATACAATAGCACTTAATAATAATCGTTTTAACATATACATCTCTCCACAAAATAGTAATTTTAACTGTATTGTAACATAATAAGAACACAATTATGAATACGATTACAAAACGAAAAAGGTTCCTATTGGTCACCTAGGTGACTATTAGGAACCTCTAATCTATTTACTTTTATTATTCACAACATTATATTGAACTTGAGGCCTCTAAATGGGTCCAGCCTTTGCTAATCAACTCGAGGATTGGCGGTGATCAATATGAGTACATACAAAGTGCTATCGTTAATGATTTCCTTTGGCATACTTGTGGCGACCATTATCATGGCAGCTAAATGAATTGACATCTAGCTAAAGCTAGCTTTTCACGGCATTAGGCCATGAAAAAAGGCCCGACTGTGAAGTCAGACCGTTTCTTCAAATTTTTTACTTTAGAAGCGAAGTCTGGCGTCCAAACCATTTATGCCTCACCTTGATATAAATTATATCATATCTAAACAAGGAAAGAAATCGAAGGATTTCTTTTTCTGTTTTATAAACTTATCTAATCTAAATAAATTTTTATCAATATAATTTTTCTTGTTTCATAATCCTAACGCTATAGCTATAACAACTTTAGAGATCTTTAGATTGCTCTTTTTTATAAGAGTATATACATTTACTATTATAATTATATATTATTCTAAATTTTACTAGTTAGAAGGAACAATCTTCTAGATTCAATAAATCTATACTTAAGTAACCTATTCCTCAATGTAAATTTAGCATGACTTAGTTCTTTAGCTATTATACATTTACAAAATTAAATATTACATAAATTAATAATCTTCCATTTCAAATCTCTAGAGTATTTTACTATAAAAACTACACTAAAAAACTTATCCCATTTTATGATTCAGTTTTTAGGTTAAAACAATAAAATATTATATAAGGTCAAATAACTATACATTGATAATCTAATAATCATGAATTTTATTCTTTTCAGAATCTGCTTCTTTACGCCAAAAAGCATCTCTATCACTATCATTAAAATTGATTTTTTTCTGTAAATCTTTTTCACTTGAATTAGAGAATAAAAACTCTATAGAGAAGAATATAATTCGAATAGAACTAGATAATGCAAATAAAAATACTATTATTAATGTATATCTTAGATATAGAAGGGTTTGTAAATCTTGTTCAAAAAGTAGTAAAAGAACTAAGCTAATAATAATCGTAATAAAATTTGAACACATTGCAGATAAAATATGTGACTTTAATCGCAAAGAATATTGTCTATTTCCTGCCTTCAAAAAAGATTGAAATACTGGTGTGTTTTTTATGGAAGCAATTAATCCTAATAAAACCCCTATAAAACCAATCAAAATTGATGTAATAGTTATTATTTCAGATATGAAAGTTTTAAACGCTTCGTGATTAACTAACCCCAAAAAATCAAGAATTCCTAAGCAAATAGTTCCTATAATAGAGAATATGCTAGGGCCATATTTCTCTATAGTTCGCTTTATTGACATAAGTATTCATTCCTCTTATGAATGGTCTTTAACATTTCATCCAATAATGTAATCATTGGAATTGGCATTCTTGGGCTTATAGATATAACAATTTCATCACTTAAATTAATTTCAAAAAAGTTCAAAACCGTAGTCTCTTCATCAACCATATCTGAAGGACTTGTAAACTCAGCCTTTCCTATATAGTGTCTATTTTTAATTAAGTCTTTAAGCAAAGATATTACATAATCAGATTTAAGATAATTTCTTCTATCATATCCCATAGAAAGCTCAAATTTATATGTATTCCCACCACTTTCTTGACAGGTTTTAAAGGCGTCTATAAGAGCCTTTGATTCTGTATCTTCTGCTAAAGCAGAATCATAATATACATTAGAAAGCTTAACCTCGACCTTTCTAAAAACTTGTCTTGACTTAATCTTATCTATAACATTTGGACCTATGACAGGATTTATCTCTACCTCTATATCCATACCTTCATTAGGGTAAAATGATAAAAAATACTCCGCAATAGCTTTTACATTTATAGAGTTTGCCCCCGCTTGAACCAACATCACCGAACTATCAACGTCATATACTATTCCACACTCTTGATCAATATATTCATCATTTAATAGGTTAATTAATTCGGGTCTACTACTAAACTTTGATTTTTTTGGTACATTACTGTCTGAAAGCCTATTAAATATCAGAAGTCTATATTCTCTCTCTTCATATATAGTTCTCTCAAACGATTCCAAACGGATATGATCATCTTTATAGTTTTTAACACGATGCTCTAAAGCTACATCACTGATTGTTCTAAAGAATAAATCAATATCAAAACTAATAATATTATTACTTTGCTTATCCCTACAAATTAATTTAAAATAATTAACTTTTATTTTTTTATTTCTCATATAAACTTCCTTACAAATCAACTCTAACAATATTATAGTATCTAAAATTATATTTTGCTATCTTAAACAAGCGATGATAATTATACTATTTTATTATATGATTCTAAATTATTTTAGTTAATTTTATCATGTTTATATCTATTAGGTATCAAATCAAGCCAATTTTCTTCCGAATGTGTGATTTTATATCGCTTTTCTAAAAGTTTGCTTATTTCACAAGATTTTTCAATTAAATTTATTACTAAATTACAATATATTTGAATAAAATGATCTTCATCAATCTCAATTAAGGATTCCATACTAAACTGTACATATCTAGATTCTCTTGTAAACGTAAGGAATCTTCTTATTATATCAATATCCAGAGAATAAATTGTATTATCATAAGATAAATTAGGTATCGATTCAGGCCACTGCAACTCTCCAAATGAAACGATCAAGCATCCATCTTGATCCCTTCCCATAGGAGTTAAAGCCTTATCGTGTTCATTAATAGCTTTAGCTAGTAAAAAACAATATTCTTGTAATTGATTGTACAACATTAACGCTATTCTTTTATGTTGTACAGTTTCTTCTCTATTATGCTTATACCAATACACCCCTATAGGTCCCAAAACACTAGCAAATAAAACAGTAATAAATTGTATAAATATATTAGGAAAATCCATAGCTATTTCAACTCTTCTCTCAAAGGAATAACTTCATCAAACAAGCACATTTCCCATGCTTCTATCATATGTTGAGGGTAAGAAAATGGATCTGCATCTGGGTGTTTTTGTACATATACAGGATAGTTAGCACTACCTACTATACGATTTTTGTTATATATATCCTCACCAACTGTAGATTGATTTACAGATACCATAAGTTCATCTACATCAACACACCACGTTGAAGCAAAGTTTTCAACAATAGAATCATATGCCTGGGTAAAGTATTGTCGTTTAATTTTCAATAAATTACTATCTTTATCTATTACGTGTGTATCAATATCATCAAGAATATGTTTATAAATAGTCCGAACTGATTCACTCTTATTTAATTTATTTAAGGCATCTTCAATTTTTGCACGAGTATCTTGGCTATTCGGCTCATATTCACTTAATAAGGCATCTATATAACTTTTATCAACTGTATAAGTTTGAACTGTATTAGAGTCAAAGAAGTCAATAAGTTCAATACCTGGTTCAGTTTTGTCATCAGGTTTTAAAGAAGCCTTTATAGTATTATACAAACCTATATTATCTTCTATAAGTGCAATTTTTTTAGTGAATGTTCCATGTTTGTCCCCATCAAGCTCTATATTGAATTCATCATATGAGGCTATAGCACGATATGCTTTATTTAAATCTTGGAAACACTTCACAAAATTAATTCTATCTGATATGGGCGCATGTTCTGTAATAGGGTTATTAGAATTTACTGCATCTAATTCAACTAGAGCCATATAGGCAGCATTAAATTTCTTTTTAGATTCTTCATATGTTGGGTATATTAAACTACTGTTATTATTTGTTTGAGAATACAAACGTGTTGCCGCATATACATGTTCTTTCATAGTAGCAGGTTTTCTAAAGGTCGTAATAAGACCTTTATCTTTCCCTTTATATGTCCTATTTGTTCTAGAAAAAGCTTGTATAAGTCCAGCATATTGCAAATTTCTATCTACAAAAAGGGTCTGACATCTTGGTGCATCAAATCCAGTAAGTAATCGATCGACAACAATAACTAAATCTAGATGTTTGCCGAACTCTTTAAACTCACCCTTTTTACGAGCTAAACGATTATTAATATCCCCATTATAACGATTGATACTTTCAACAGACCAAGACGTTCCAAACATCTTATTATACTCAGCAATAATCTCTGCCATTTCAGCTTCTTTTTCTGCTGAATCCTTTGTATTTTCCTCTAAAGAATACGTTATAGCCACACGAGGAAACTCTGGATCATTCATAACAGCACCTTGTCGTAAGGGCTGATTAGGAAATTGTGTTTCTATCCAGTTTTTATCAGAGGTAAACTCATTAATAGCCTTATAATAACGCTTCGCCATATTGATAGAGCTAGTTGTTAAAATAGCCGACATTGTTGGTTTACCATCTTTAAATACAAATTTACGATACGCGTTATTAGGGCTTAAAATCTTACGAATTACCGACAAAATATGATCATCAGATTCATAGTGAGTATTTTGAAGGTATCCTTCTTTATCAATATCTTTCATTGATTCAACTGCAGATACTAGCTCCTCATCAGTAAAACTAATATTTTTCTGATCCGCACGCATAGCACGATATACTACATTAGCAATCTCATCTTCATGAATAGTTGACTCATGCTCAACTTGAAAGCCTAATACAGCACCATCTTCTAATGCATTTTTTATAGTGTACCGATGTAGCACATCTCCATATTGGTCATGTGTAGTTCGTGCGTATTGTCCATCTGCACTTTTTTTATTTTCTTCAAAAATAGGTGTTCCAGTAAATCCAAACCACGTTGATTTAGGGAATACTTTTTTAATATCATCCATATTTTCAGCACTAATAGCACGATGACATTCATCCACAATAAATACAATATGTTTTCCACGTAACGTAGCTAATTTATCGGGCTTATATTCTTGCAGATCTGCAACAGCCTTATTTAACTTTTGGCGTGTAGTAACTATAACTACATTCGTACTTGTATCAGATATAAGTGCTTTTGAAAGTTCTCTTGTACTACCAGTACCAACAATCAACGTATTATTGTTAGTGTTAACCCCTGTAGAATAAGCAGATGCAAATTTAGTAAACTCGGATGTTGTTTGATTATCTAAGTCCTTTCGATCTAACAACATAATCGTTCTGTCTACACCAACTTTTTGAGCCAATAACTTAGTAGATACAAAACTTGTTAATGTTTTACCTGATCCTGTAGCATGCCAGATATAGCCAGACTCATGTTTACTAGCAGCTTTAAATATAGCTTCAATAGCATGAATTTGATATGGATGTAATACCATAAGTACTTTATTACTTGGTTCTTCACTGACTATCATATATTCAGATACCAACTCATGAGCCCTAGGTATATTTAATACCTGTTTAGCAAATTCGTTGATATTCTCAACCTTTGTATTATCTCTTGTGCGCCATGAGAACATAAACTTTTCCTGCAGCTCACCTTTTGGTGCTGCAGCCATATAACGTGTTGTTTGCTCATTAGACATCACAAATAGTTGTAATGTTTGAAAAATAGTATTAGAGAAAGTCCCCTCATCTACATATTTTTCAATCTGATAATAAGCTTGTTTAACTCCATCCTTAGCAATTGCAGTTTTCAATTCAATTTGAATAATTGGTAATCCACTAATCAATAAAGTAACATCAAAACGACGTTCCCGCTCTTCTAATTTAGAGTTACCTTTTGCAATTTGGTTTACAATCTCATAAGAAGAAAAACCGCCATTCTTCTCAAGATTAGAATAAACTACTAGCTCTATACGTCCTAACCCATTATCACGTTCAAGAATAATAGAACATTTTCCCTTTTCCCCACGCAACCATTTAGCCGCGTCAAATGGCGTTTTCGTACTAGCTAGGATTTCAGATTTAATTCGTTCAAATTCACTATCAGTTAAATCATGACCATCTAGTTCACTCTTATTTCGATTTTCAATTTTATCACGTAAATTCCGCCATAAGTCAGCTTCAGATTTTAAATCTGGACGATAGGTCCATTGCCCGTGCCCCTCACAAAGTAACTCAATTAAATTTTGTTCAAGCTGAGCTTCTTTTGTAATTTTCAATTTAACCATATAACACAACCCCATAAAACTAAACAAACATCTTTTGAAGCAATCCTTTTTTCACATCTTGTAACTTATCTAGCTTACACTGATGAAGGGTAATATATTGATTAAACTTTTCTAGTGTCTCTCCAATAAGTACTTGCTCTTTTATATTAACTGGAATTTTTATTGGCATTTCAAAGAATGTAGAATCTTTGATTGCTATACGATCAGCTCTAGCACCACTGTCACCATTTAATTTCATATAACGATGCCAATGGCTTGATTGAAAATACCATTCTAAAAAATCTAAATCTACATTAGATGATCGAAAAACAGTATATAAAGGAGACATTATACCGGTGCGGTTCAACTTATTCCGATTAATTGGACCTACAGGTGCTAATGTGGAGATTCTCGGATTATAAATAAAGTCATTATTATCGACTATATAATATCCATTAATATTATCCTTATTTGAAATTTCTTTATCAAAGAAGTCAACCTGACTAATAATACCTTGTTCAGCAGAATTAGTTAGTGTTTCTGTATAATGGACATCTACATTCTTTGTTGTAACTTTCGTAGATATATCTGACAACTTACGCTGTTCCCAAGCATCAGTAAAACCTTTAAATCTAATCTCAGGAAATTGACTTCCATTTTTAGGGAATAATTTTTGCAATAACGCTTTTTTAGCTATTTTAAGTTTTTCAAGCTTACGCTGATGAAGGGTAATATTTAAATCAAGTAATTTAAATAATTGTGATATCAACTTTTGTTCTTTAAATGAGGGCATATTAATCACAATAGTTTTTACATCTGATGCTAATATATGTTTAATAGTATTACCTGTTGTAATCTCATCTATTTTATTTCGTATTAATGGTGTCTGAAACGAATTATTTATAAAAAGAGAGTCAAAATTCTCTTTTTTATTTTGTAACATGATTAATGCATGTGCAGCCGTTTTATCTAATTCTTCAGGTATAACGGCTGTATGCCCTACATGACCAGATTGAACTATAACTATATCATCTTTGTATAACAATTTATCTTCTTGTTTCTGATAGAAATCCTTTGTTATATAAATTTCATTATTTCTATTGATTTTTCCATTTTTTACATTATTAGACTCTAGATAAAAATAACCATTAATAGAGTCATTAGTATAATAAGGTGTTGCAGTTCCAACAAAGGCATTTCTAATAGTTTTATATAAAGATATTAACTTACGCTGTTCCCAATCTTCCGTAAATCCTTTAAATCGTATTCTTGGTTTATTTCTCATGATTAAACACCTCTAGTACGCCATTTAACCATTCTCTATCTTCCTCGGCACATTCTAATTGAAGAAGCATATCATAAATTTCTTGTTCTAATTTTGATTCTTCTTCATTAATGGCTTTCATTTCCGCACCTAGTGCAACCATGTCTATTGGTGCTTCTTCTTCGAATGTATCAACATAGCGCGGAATGTTAAGATTAAAGTCATTTTCTTTAATCTCTTCAAAAGAAGCTAAATAAGCATATTTTTCGATACTTTCACGGTTTTTATATGTATCAACAATACGTTTAATATGCTCAGGTTCTAACTTATTTTGATTTTTAAACTTAGTATAATCATTACTTGCATCAATGAATAATACATCGCGACCTTTACGGTTCTTTTTAAGAATAATAACAGTTGTAGGAATAGATGTGCCAAAGAAAAGGTTTGCAGGCATACCTATAACAGCATAAATGCTACCATCTTCTAATAATTTTTTGCGAATTGTACCTTCTGCCGCACCTCTAAATAGGACACCATGTGGCAAAATAATCGCCATTGTACCAGATGTTTTTAAGTGGTAAAAACCATGTAAAAGGAAAGCAAAGTCAGCCTTAGACTTAGGTGCAAGTTTTCCATACCGATTAAAACGTGCATCATCCATAAATGTAGAGTCTGCTGACCATTTAGCAGAATACGGAGGATTCATAACAACGGAATCAAACATATATGGCTCATCTGTAGGCCAATCTTTATTCAATGTATCCCCATTATGTAATCGTTGATCTTCGGCACTTACCTCATGAAGAATAAGATTCATACGAGCAAGATTATATGTGGTTACATTTAATTCCTGCCCATGATATTGAACACGATCTGGATTATTTAAATATTTACGTACATTTAACATCAAAGAACCAGAACCCATTGTAGGGTCATACACCGTAAATGATGGTGTATCCTCTTGACCGATAGTTACTATTTGAGCCATCATATCTGATACTTGTTGAGGTGTATAAAACTCACCAGCTTTTTTACCAGATCCAGCGGCAAACTCACCAATTAAATATTCGTAAGCATCACCAATAACATCGCCATCATGACCTAGTACATCAACTTCATCAAGTTTTTTTATCACTTCACTAATTGTAATATTACGTTGGTTAGCATCAACGCCTAATTGTTTTGAATCTAGGTCAATATCATCAAATAAACCTTCAAATTGTTTATATGCTGTTTCTAAACGTACAAAAGCATTTTTTAAATGAACTAATTCAAAAGAATTATCTTTAACAGCATTAGCAAGCTCACTAAATAAATATTGAGGCTCTATATGATACCCCAATGTATCAGACATGGTAGCAATGAAGAAATCTTTACTTTTATCATTCAAAATATATGATTTATATAATTCTGTTTGCTTTGCTACAGTATTGTATTCATCAAGAGATTTATAAGCTTTTACAACTGTCGATTCCAATAATTTATCGGATAAATATTTATAGAATATTAACCCCAATAGATAATCTTTATATTGATCAGCACTCATCTTACCGCGTAAACTATCAGCAGCACTAAATAATTTTTGATTTAATTCGGCACCCATAATATCTCCTAACTTTTCATGATTTATTCATAGTAATTAATTTTATTCTACTACAAAAAATACCACATATAAACACTTTACTAAAGTAACAGTGAAAATATGTGGCAAATTTTACATATAATAATATGTAATTATTCTTTTGTTTTAAATATTAATTTAGTCTAAATGCTCTTACTTCTTCCCCACCAACCGATAACTCATATCCACTAGCATTTTAAGTTTCTCTATATCTTCATATCTTTCAATATCCACCGAGATCCAGTGTTGTTTATTCATATGATACGCAAGGTAGATTCCACTTTCACGAATTAGGGTAGGAATTAAATCAGGTTCACATTTTAGATTGACTACATCCATAGGTTCATTTGTATCTAAACCTACTTGATGCCCTGTAATAGTAAAGATACCAGCAAACCATTTTTGATTATCTCTACGTCAGATTACTACATATTCAGGATATTTTTTCCATGGATAATCGATATCACAGATGTATTCTTGTTGTAGATATTTAATGAGGTCATTACGTTTCATAATTATTTACTGCTTTTTGGGAAATAAAGTCATATCAAATACACCTTTTGGTATAGCTGACATACCTGCTAAACTTTTTGAGTATTTGTCTTTATCATTTGCATTATCTACATACTGGACCACATCACGCAAATCTTTTGACGGTACTTTATAATCTAAATCTGCCATGATAAAGTGCGTATATAAATACTTATCATCATATAAGGATTGAATGTACATTCTAGATGTGGATCGTTCTACTTCCATATAAATAGCCGGGGTAGCATCATTCCAAACGGTTGCATATTGAATAGGTCTATACTCAGAGTAAGGCTTATACATAGCAAAGTATTGTATCAATTTAGCATTTATTGTATGTGGTTTAGCCAATTCTTCTGGTTGTAATTCTCGTACCATAATGCCTTCACGATAGCTTTTACCATCATAAATGTAAATAGCATCATTATCAGGACCGTTATACGTTAAATCACTAGATTTCAACGTTTGGAATGTAAATCCATTAATTGTGATAGATTTAGTTTTTGAAAGTAATTGCTTAGCTGGCTCAATAGACGGCAACACATAATTAACCAAAGGAGACATGAGCTGTTTATATACATACTCTTGATCATGTGTTTTCAACAGCTCCACTTCTTTCTTTTTAGTCAAATCAAAAGCAATCCGATACGATACTGAAGGCTCTGCCTTAACTTTAAAATTAATAGCCCCCTCTAATGAACCCGTTTTTGTGGGGCTAATCTCCCATGTTGCATTTTTAACAGTCGGATAGGAAAATGAATTACCTGTAGATGTGCTTTGATTTTCTTTGCGAATGTTATAATTTAGATTTCCATCAATTAAAAGAAAGTTTCCGTGCTTAATCTCTGTAGTTAATGGGTCTCCCTTAATGGTTTTACCAAACTGAGTCCCTTCAGGAAAAGTAAATTTTAAATTAGCTCCATTATCTTTAAGAATAAAAACAGAAGATGAGAAGTTAACTGAATGATTTAATTCTTGAGTTAAATATACTAATTCATCTATCGTCCATTTTTTAGGCATATTATTTGCATATTTAGCCCTCACCTTATCGCCCACATCGGCTTCCATTTTCTTCGCGGTCGTATCTACCTTACGATAGTTTTGATAGGCATCCTTTGAAATTGATGGATCTGCACCTGGTATATTAATATCTATTGCTTGGCTACCTAATGTCACAAAACTAAAACATAGTGCAGCCATTAACGCACGTTTCATCATGAACTCTCATCCTTTCACATAATGTCTCTCCAATATTATATATATATAGAATATCATATTTCATTTGACTCATAGTAGTATAATATATTTATAGAAAGAAGGAGGTGATATCTATGAAATTTACAAAACGTATAATTGTGATGACATTCTTAGCCGTGACTGCTGCGGTATCTACAGGATTTGCTTACGATTATGTATCCAATAACAATGCGAACAATACTAACTATGTAACATCCAACAATGACAACCAAAATTATTGCGGTCCAAACTCAAATTGTAGAGGATGCTGCGGATATAGAAAATAATATTATAAATACACCAAAAGCCTATAGTACAAAATGTACTATAGGCTTTTGTCGTATATTACAAGAATACTATTTAATTCATCAAAATACAGTTAGGATCAATATGGCAACATACTTTTATCAAGAGTTCATTCTGTTAAAGTATTCAATGGCTTTTGGTGAGAATTCAACGAATGTATTCCCATAAGAGAATGGTCCCAATTCATATGGTTGGTATACAAGGCCTATAGCGCCTTTACCTTTCAAGTAGTAGTTATCAGAAACATATTCTACATTCCAGTTTGGTAGTAAGTCTGCTTTTTTATGACCTTCACTGTAGAAGCGCAAAATTCCAGAGTTAATGCCTCGTTCTATTTGTTGTGGATTAGCAATTTTTACATAGTTATATAACGGAATTCTTTGACCCGTAATCTTGTTATATACTAGACCTTTAGTGTTATACATGCCATGTGCACTACCAACATGATAATGATATGTAGTTAACAAAATAGATACAACTTGAGCATCTTCATAGGTAACTTTATAA
>ENA-OWND01001540-OWND01001540.1-metagenome-genome-assembly--contig:-NODE-1540-length-13927-cov-10.220588_pt1 | contig 13927 bp, 11 predicted proteins | sample MGYA00245342_ERZ651119 | MGnify/ENA primary metagenome ERZ651119 (study PRJEB26857, sample SAMEA4031756) | metagenome | biome: human; feature: oral; material: saliva | place: Philippines | collected 2014...
ACGCCGGAAGCACGAGGGCCAGGAGGACCTCGACCGTGTGGAGAGTCCAACCCAGCAGGAAAAGCGCGAAAACGGCGGCCGTGACGAGCAGGCCCGCACCCTTACCACTCTTGGCGGCGAAAGCGCGCGCCTTCGTCTTATTGAGCTCGATCTCGTCACGCAGAATTCCCGACAGCTGGCTGGTCACCAGTGCGACGAGGCTGCCAATGCTGGGGCGTGCCTCGGATGCGGGAGCCGTGTGCTGCGGCGTGTGCTGCGTGGGGGCCTCGGGCGGCGGGTATTGCCCGGGCTGGGGGATAGACTGGGTCATAGGGGCTCCTGCGCGTGCGGGGTAACGAGGCGACGGCTCGCCTGATAAGCCTAGTCTCTCATGAAGAGAGGCGGCTCGCAGTGACCCGTACGCTACTCCTCGCGTTACTCCTTCGGCGCGATGGGACCCGGCAGATCCGACAGGATCTTGCGGGCGCGCACGACCAGCTCGGAGACCTCATCCTCGGCCTGTGCTGGGTCCTCAGAATCGACCGCGGGGATGTCGCGGAGCGGCGCGTTGTCGGCCGAACCAGCGTTCGTTTCAACCGGCGCAATGAGCACCGCCTCGTCCACAGGGATCTCGTCAAAAGACAGATCCTGAGCGTTCGTCGCCGCGCCGATCGAGCGGCGGGCGGGAGCCGACGAGAGAAGGGAACCGGAGGTGCCAGCCACGACCTCGTCAAAGGGGGAGGGGAGTGATGCACGGAGGGTGCTCTGATCCTCCGGGTTGGCCTCCAGGGACGTCGCGATGATCACGGGCGTGGGGTTCGGCGCGTCAAGCGACACTCGACCGTTCGTGAGCAGAATCGCACGGTCCGTCGAGGCGGCTAGCTCCGGGGACGGCGTTGAGACGACGACCGCGCAGCCCGCCTTGGTCAGCGACCTCAGGAGCGGCTCGAACTCGGTGCGCGCCTCATCGGGCAGGGAAATCGGATCCTCAATGAGGAACACCTCCGCACCGGACACGATCGCGCGAGCGATCAGCGCCTTGAAACGCTCCCACGGCGTCAACTCCGAGGGATACCGATCAACGCGCTGCGCCAGACCCGTCACCTGGAGCGACCCCACCAGGTTATCCCAGTCCGCGATCGAACCCGTCGCCGACAGGGGCTCGAGGATGTTCTGGCGGATCGTCAGCGTCTCATCCAGCGGGGAATCCATACGGATCAGCGCCACCGAGCCGATGCGGCCCGCCAGGCGCGCCACCCACGAACGCGACGGCGCAGCGATAATGCGGCCAGCCTGCGGCTCTTCGAGGCCCGCAAGGATCAGGAACAGGGCGCGAGCGCGGCGGCCCGTCGGATCCAGGATCGCGCTCAGCGTGCGCGCGCGGAAACCCATGTCCACGTTCGCCAGGAGGACCGCGCCCGTCGCATGATCCGTGTAGGTCAGGCCCAGGCCGACGACCAGGATCTTGCCGCCGCCGCCCTTCGCCGCAAACGAGCGGCGTGAACGGTACCACGGGCGCGGCTCAGTCGCGGGCACGCGTGCAGGCACCGGCGCGACCATGACCTTACTCTGCGTCCGGCGAGGAGCCGGTGGCTGCGGAGAGTACTGGGGGGCCTGCGCACCACTCCGGGGGCTGTGCGCGTACGGGGAGTTCTGGGGCTGCTGAGCGTCAGTCAGGACGGCCTCGTCCTGCGCGCCCCTCGTCGACGAGGCCGTGGCCCCCTCGACGGCAGCGTCGACCGCAGCAGCGGCGGTCGGCTCCGCGACGGCCTGCCCAGCGGCAGCCGTCAAGTCAGCCACGTCCTGGCCATCCGTACCCTGCAGGTTTTCACGCGAGTCGTTCGACATGCCCCTATTGTTTCAGGATCGTGTCGTTTGTGCCGTAATGGCGCGCGGGAGTGGGTCGGGTGATACGTTTGTGATGTCCTGCCAGCGAGTGAGGCGGCTGTGGCTGCCGTGTTCCCCGGATGGGGATGGCCCCATGCAGTGCATTAGGAGGACGTTTTCCCTGCGAAAGCGGGGATTGCTCTGTGCCTGAGGCCTTCGTTTTCGTGCGGCGACAATATATTTTGCAAGATGCATTGCATAAGAAAGTTTTCAGTGTTATCGTGTACCTATCAGCCCTTCGGGGTGATGGTGGCTCTGAAGGGGCCACCGGGTTCAACAATTTCAGAGTAACCAGACTCACTCATCGTAGCGTGTTTTGGTTGCGTAGGAAGCGAAATTGACTCGAGGTAGAGATGATGGCCCGGAAGAAGGTAAGTGTTGAAACGCCTTCGGTTCTCGCAGTGGCGACTGCGCCGATTTTTCCCGCTGCGCGTTCTGATCTCGATGCGTCGGAGTTGTCTGATCTTGCTCGGTGTTTTTGGGCAAAGACAGGAGGCGGGGCAGGCGCGTGGCTCTCTGTCGTCCAGCACTTAATGGATGCCGCAGACATCGCGGAAAAATTGTTTGATGGGTATCTGAGCGAGCATCACCGTCGGCTTATGGCCTCCGTGTGGGACGGGGACCAATCGAAGGCGCGAGCCAGCTTCGTGTTCCTGGCAGGCGTGCACGACGCGGGCAAAGTGAGTCCCCAATTTGCTTGTCAGTCTGCTGAACTCGCGGAACTCATCCGAGACCAGGGAATCTCGGTCATGCGAAAGAAGGACTACGCAGAGCGAGCGTTCCTTCCCCACGGCCTCGTCAGTCAGTTTACATTCCAGGAGCTGGTAGGTGCTGGGGGAGGGGACACGGGGCGTGCCCGCGAGTGGGCGATCCTCGTCGGTATCCATCACGGACGTTATCCGGATTCAGATGCCGTGCGGGTCGCGCATCAGCAGTACAAGTATCAAGAAGGATCCGTGACGGACGAGCCGCGGTGGGGGCAGGCGCGCGCTGAGATTCTCCGGTGGATGGCGGCGCGCAGTGGCTTCCCGCTAATCGCCCCGGGGACTGCTTTGCCGGAGCTGCCCATCGCGGTGGCATCCGCCTACGCCTCGGCACTCGTCATTGCTGACTGGCTTGCCTCGAACGAGGAATATTTTCCACTTCGTCCGCGTCCGATCAATGGGGACAGAAAGCTGTCGATTGAGGGCTATCCCGAGCTGACCGCGGAGCAGCAACGAGCTCGTGTCGAGCGCGCCTGGAAGCGAGCTGCCTTCCCCTCGCCCATGCGCTTGCCTGAAGCGCCGACCGACGAGATCGCTGACTTCTACCGTCACCGCTTTGGGTGGCCGGCCTCGTACCGGCCGACCTGTGCGCAGCGTGAGGCCGTCGAGATCGCCTCTACTGAGGACCCGGATCTCATGATCGTCGAGGCACCGCCCGGGTCCGGGAAGACTGAGTTGGCCTTTGCAGCCGCTGAGGTGCTGATGCGCGCTCGGGGATTGCAGGGCGTGTTCGTCGCTCTGCCCACTCAGGCCACGACGAATGCGATGTTTGAACGCGTCACCGCGTGGCTGAAGAGCATCCTGTGCGATGAACCGCAAAAGCTTGGCATCCAGCTGGCCCATGGGAAGAACAGTCTCAACGAGAGCTTTATGAAGCTCCTCGACAGTGGCAAGAGTCCCCTCGAAGTGTACGACGATGAGGGGGACCTGGGCCTGCACGCGAGCCGGTGGATGGGGCAGCGCTGGCGCTCGACGCTGTCGCCCGTTGTGGTCGGCACGATTGATCAGGTGCTGCTCGCAGCCCTCAAGTCGCGCCACGTGCTGGTGCGCCACCTGGGACTCATGGGCAAGGTTGTCGTCATCGACGAGGTGCACGCCGCCGACGAGTACATGGAGACCTACCTGGAAGCCGCCCTCACGTGGCTCGGTATGTACGGGATCCCCGTTGTCCTGCTGTCTGCAACCCTGCCGCCCGCGCGTCGCCGCGCGCTCCTGGACGCCTATCGACGAGGCCGTGGTTCGTCGGGCGAAGGCGCTGAGTCAGTTGAGGGCGTGATTGGGTATCCGGTCATCTCGACGCTGTCAGCTGCGGGTGTGCACGTCCACGAGATTACTGGCGAGGCCGAGGACCCCAAGCGGATCATCCCGACCTCGCTCGGCTCACCCGATAAGATCGCGGAGCTACTTGAGCGAGAGCTCGCCAATGGTGGATGCGCTGTCGTTATTCGCAATACCGTCCGTGAGGCACAGGAAACCTACGACGCGGTGAAAGCTGTCTTTGGGCGCGAGCAGACGACCCTGTTGCACTCGCGTTTCCTCGCAGCTGAGCGTGCGGCGCGTGACCGCCGGATGCTCGAGTTCTTCGGGAAGGGGGCCACGCGGCGTCCCCAGCGTCACGTCGTCGTCGCAACACAGGTGATTGAGCAGAGCCTCGACGTCGACTTCGACCTCATGCTCACCGACCCCGCTCCCATGGACCTTGTGCTGCAACGCATCGGGCGACTACATCGACATGAGCGGGCGGATCGTCCTGTGGGGTTGCGCGAAGCCCGATGCCTGGTGCTGGTGGAGGATTTCTTTGCTGTGCCGTGGGCCTACTCCACCGGGACAGACCATGTCTACTCGCGACATGCGGTCCTGAGAACCCTCGGAATCCTCTCGGATCGTGGCGAGATCACGGTACGTGAACCCATCGACTACGCGCAGCTCACCGCGCTGGCCTACTCCGACGTAGAAGCCGTCGGACCCGTTCAATGGGCCGACGCTTTCGACACCGCGCTCGACGAACGAGAACGCAGCACCGCGCAATCGCGGATGCGGGCAAGCACGTGGTGCCTCGACGGTATGAACGTACACCGATGGAAAGCTCCCAAGTTGGAAGAAAAATTCCAAGGAAACGCCGCCACGGGGGAGGACACCAAGGGACCGGGAGTCGCCGCAGCACGAGCCGCAGTACGAGACGGCGAAGACCAGATACCCGTCCTCGTCGTCGCCATCGATCCCGAACTGGGCAATGTACCGGTACCGCCACCCCTCACCGGACGGGCTACCGACGATGAAAAACTCGAGGTCGGCGAATACAACGCTCGAGGGCGCATCGCCGACATCTGCTCGTGGAGCATCGCCCTGCCTCCGTGGGCTTTCCGCGCTCGCGGGCAGAGCGTCGACCAGGCGGTGGACGCAGTTGCAGGTGCCATCTGGGATGATCCCATTACGGCGGAATGGGCGTGTCGCGAACACCCGTTCCTGGCGGGAGAACTGATCCTCGCGATGTACAAAACCCCCGGCAGTGAACGCCTGACGCGCGACCTGTGCGGACACACAATCACATACTCCACAGAAAGAGGAATGGAGGTGCAGGGTCAATGAAGAACCCTGAATTTAACCTGCTCGATGAGGCGTGGATACCTGTCCGGCTCCTCGACGGGACCATCGCCGACGTCGGGCTGCTGGAGTTACTCCGGCGCACGACAGACATTGCGGATCTTGCGTGTGAGCTACCGACGCAGAGCATCGCGATCCAGCGACTCGTTTTGGCCATTGCGTATCGCGTTGCGCCACCGGGCGATGCGCGCGACTGGGCCAGGCAGTGGGACGACGGCGCTCCAACAGAGCGGATGATCGAGTACCTCGAACGATGGAGGGATCGTTTCTACCTGTTCGGGGGCCGATTCCCCTTCATGCAGGTCGCGGATTTGCGTACTGCGAAGGACTCGGTGTCTGGACTGGAGAAGCTGATCGCTGACGTTCCCAACGGCGAACAGTTTTTCACCACTCGACATGGTCGTGCCCTCGCATGTATTCCCCCGTCGGAAGCTGCCCGATGGCTGGTTCACGCGCAGGCATATGATCCGTCGGGCATCCGCTCAGGAGCAGTCGGTGATTCTCAGGTCAAGGGAGGGAAAGGCTATCCCATCGGCCCATCGTGGTGTGGGCACCTCGGACTCGTGTGGCTTAAGGGTAAGGATCTGGACGAGACGCTGGTCCTGAATTTGATTCCCGCCGATGCCGCAGGACTGCGTGGCGTCGAAAGCTCAACCGAATGGGGAGCATGCAGCTGGGAGGCCGCCGAACCGGAGAACGCGGTGCGAGGAGACTACTCGCTCCTCGATCCGTCAGGCACCCCCCGAGACGTTAGCATCCCGCGTCTACTCACGTGGCATTCGCGACGCATCAGGCTGGTTGGGGATTCGTCAGGCGTGACGGGCGTTGTCTTAGCGCAGGGCGACAAACTTGCTCCCCAGGAGATGAGACTCTACGAACCTCAGAGCCTGTGGAGGTACTCGACACCGCAATCCAAGAAGTTCAAGACCGACGTCTACATGCCTCGTAAATTCGAGGCGGGCCGCGCGCTCTGGCGTAACCTTCCCGGCACCCTGCCCACCGTGACAACTGTGCAGGGCGTGGACAAGCAACCCAAGCAGGAGTTCCTCCCCTCGGCGACATTGTCCTTCCACTACCAGCTCGACAACGCCTTGATTGAGGCCACCTATCCCAAGGTGATGCGGATTCAGGCTGTTGGCGTCACTTACGGGCCGCAGGAAGCGACGTTCGACGACATCTACTCGGATGAGCTGACACTGTCGGTCGCTGTCATGCGAGTTGAACGCGAGGATCTGTCCGCCGAGATCGACCGGCAGGTTCGCCTGACAGAAGAGATCGCCAGGGATGTGGGAACTCTTGCGGCGAACCTTGCGCGTGCCGCCGGCGAGAGCGGAGACGGTGCCGGTGATGGTGCTCGAGACCGCGCTAAGGAGCTCTTCTTCTCCGCAGTCGACACGGACTTCAGGACCTGGCTGAGCCAGGTCGATGGGCACGAAAGTGCGCGGGACGCCGGGCGTCGGTGGGAGCATGCCCTGCGTCAGCATGCTACGGACATCCAGGCTGAACTCGTGAGGGGTGCCTCGTCGTCGGCGATCATCGGCCGAGATACCGGCAGGGGGTACATGAACGTTGGTATCGCCGAAAACTACTTCCGGTCGGCGCTCAACAAGCGTCTCCCGGTGCACAACACCAATCAGGAAGGAAAGAAATGACCAGCAATGATGCTGCCCCGGAGACTCCTCCGGACAACGGCGCGACAGGTCTGTTGACGCACGGAGCGGTGTATGGCCGCGTCGGTGGGTTGATCGTAAACCGGCTCTGGAAGGAGACTCCTTCGGCACGCGCACTTCGCGCGCAGCTGAGGGGAGCGCTTTCGCGAGAAGCCGGATCGGTGCCTGAGCTGTGGGACCTCACGCTGGATGGCCGCCCCGGCTATCTGGGCGACGAGCCGACCAGAGGCGAGAAGGCTGTCCATGGGGCGCTCACGCTGTGGGCGCTTCACCAGGGATCAAATACGAGACCCATGCATGATACGTCGGACCGTCCGCGCAGTTTCGCGTCCGCGATCCGAGTCGTTGCCCAGGGACAGAGCGGCGACAAGCGCGCCGAGGAGACACCGATCTATCGGCGTTTTTCCGCTGCCGTTCAAGCGCCGACGTTCGAGGGACTTCTCGTGCATCTGCGTTCGCTTGTCTCTCAGCTCGAGGCTGCCGAGATTCCCTGTGACTACGCGGGACTTGCAGCCGACCTCTTCACGTGGCAGGACCCGCGTCGTCGCACGTCCGTCATGCGCAACTGGGGTCGCCAGTTTGCTCGCCCCGCTGAAACTATCCGCACCGACTCTGCCTCTGACGAGTGACGTCGAGGCAACGCAATCAAACAAACTTCATTTCTGAAAGGAAAGACAATGTCCGTCTTCGTTGATATCCACGTCCTGCAGACCCTCCCGCCCTCGAACCCGAACCGTGATGATACGGGTGCTCCGAAGACCGCCAGCTTTGGCGGAGTCCAGCGTATGCGGATCTCATCGCAGGCCATCAAGCGTGCGACGCGTGAAGATTTCGAGGGAAAGATCGCCGATGGGAATTACGGTGTGCGCACGAAGAAGATCGTTGAGCTAGTTGCGCGTTCAATTGTCGATAAGCGTCCGGACCTCAACTCGCAGTCTGTCGACCTCGCCGAGATGGGACTGAAGGCCATCGGCTTCAAGCTTGCTAAGCCGAACAAGAATAAGAGTGTCAAGGAGTTGGAGGAAGCCGGATTCCTCGTGTTCCTGTCGGCTAAGCAGATCGAGCACGTCGCGGATGCGTTGATTTCGGTCGCTCACGAGGATGATCCTGCGGCAGCGTTCAAGGAGCTGAAGCCGCGTAGCCTCGTGAATACGGATCACTCTATCGATATTGCTCTGTTCGGTCGTATGGTAGCCGAACCGAATGCGCTGAACGTCGATGCAGCGTGCCAGGTCGCCCACGCTATTGGTGTTGGTGCGGTCGAGCATGAGTACGACTACTACACGGCCGTCGACGACGAGAAGAAGCGCAACGACGAGGCTGATGAGGGTGCGGGAATGATCGGTACGATCGAGTTCGCATCCGCGACGGTGTACCGCTATGCGACGATCAACGTCGACATGCTGCGCGAGAATCTCGGGGACGATTCCGTCGCGGATCGTGCCATTGAGCTTTTCGTGGATAGTTTCGTTCGGTCGATGCCGACCGGTAAGATCACGACGTTCGCGAACCGTACCCTGCCCGACGCTGTCCTGGTTCAGGTGCGCAACGATCAGCCAATCAACATGGCGGGTGCCTTCGAAGACCCGATCATCGCGGGGCAGCACGGTTTTGCCGAGCCTGCCGTCAAGCGTTTCGTCGAGTTCGAGTCCAAGCTTCGTGACCTCACCGGCCTCGAACCCGTCGGCTCTCTCGCCACGTGGACCACGCCTCGGGGCGAGGCCTTCTCCGCACTGGGAACCCAGGTTCGCCTGGTCGATCTGGGCAGCGCGACGGTGGACGCTGTGCGAGGCGAGCGATGAATTCGGTACTCGTCTTGCGACTGGCCGGCCCCATGCAGTCGTGGGGTTCATCCAGTCGATTCACGCGCAGGTCGACGGAGGCTTTTCCCACGAAAAGCGCACTGGTCGGTCTGCTCGCGGCGGCGCAGGGACGCAGGCGCAGCGATCCTATCGAGGACCTGGCCGAACTTCGTTTCGCCGTGCGGGTGGACCAGCCGGGGCAGTTGCTCCGTGACTTTCATACGGCGCATCGGGGTGACACGTCGATGCCTCTATCTCACCGTTTCTACCGGGAAGATGCCGCTTTCGGAGCCTTCGTCGAAGGGCCTGACGACATGATTGATGCGCTTGCGCAGGCAATCGTTCGCCCGGCATTTCCGCTCTACCTCGGCCGCCGCTCATGCCCTCCGACCCTGCCGCTGCGTCTCGCTGTTCACCAAGGCAGCGCGTGGGAAGCAGTGCGCGACACCCCGTGGATGGCCTCGGCGTACTACCAGAAGAAGCAGCGTTACGACCATTTCGTTCAGACACGAGTCGTCGCGGATCTGGGCATTATTCCACCTGAAGTGGAGAAATCCTCCCAGCAGACACTTCAGGATATGCCGATCAGTTTCGACTCGGAGCATCGCAAGTACACCCTACGTACGGTCGAGGAGACCTATATCAACCTGGAAAATCCGCAGTACGTGGAGGTGAAGCCGCAGGCCCACCCCGGCCTCGTGCATGACCCGATGGAGGTGCTCTGATGTATCTGACACGCATCTACCTCAACCCGCACCGTCGTGGGGCGAAGCAGCTCATGCGCAGTCGACAGGTCCTCCATGCGGCTGTCATGAATTGTTTCCCGCCGGGTGCCTTGGAGGATGCTGGAATGCCTCGGGTGCTGTGGCGCCTGGATCGTCCGTCGATCGTTCGGGGAGCGACCCCTCGTCAGGGGAGTCCCTCGTGTGCGCTCTTCATCTCGAGCCCGGTTCCTCCGGACCCCTCGCATATCGTGGAGGAGGCTGGCTACGCGACCGAGGGCGGGGTAGTCATCCGCGACATGAGTACCTTCCTCGATGGGTTGTCGGCTGGACAGAGGTGGGGTTTCCGACTCTGTGTGAATCCGACGTTCCAGGAGAGCAATCAGGTTAATGCGAGAGGACGGAAGAAGAATCTCGCTCACGTCACTCAGGATCAACAGACACAGTGGGTCTTGGACCGTGTGGAGCGGCTCGGGTTCCGTGTGCTGACTTCTGCCGAGTACGGCGGTGATTTGCCAGTCCTGGAGGACCAGGACGGACAACGTGTCGACGGGGCAAATCTGCTGATCAATGGTGTTGAACGGGGTATTGCAGAGTTTAAGCGCGGGAGTTCTCGCGTGACCCTTGCGCTTGCCACTTTCGAGGGCGTGCTCGAGGTAACAGATCCGGATGCACTGCGCCACGGCCTCGTCCATGGGATAGGCCGAGGCAAAGCATACGGCTGCGGTCTGATGACCCTGGCTCGGCCATGAGACCGATCCCCGGGGCGAGGCCGCCAGAACCGAAAGACTTGGTGCGCGTTCGGGACCGTTTGACATTCCTGTATGTCGAGCGGTGCACGATTAATCGCGACTCGAACGCGATTACTGTAGCCGACGGACACGGAATCGCCCACGTCCCAGCAGCGGCGCTGTCGGTGCTGCTGCTGGGACCCGGGGTTCGGATCACACACTCGGCGGTATCGGTGCTGTCCGAGAGTGGATCGACCATCGTGTGGGTGGGCGAGAACGGGGTGCGGTACTACGCGCACGGCACCCCGCCCTCGCGCTCCTCACGGTTGCTGGAGGCGCAGGCTCGCGCGGTGAGCGATCCGTCGATGCGGCTGACTGTCGCCCGCAACATGTACTTGATGCGTTTTGCGGGCGAGGACGTGTCGAAGCTGAGTCTCCAGCAGTTGAGGGGACGCGAGGGTGCTCGGGTGCGTCGCCTGTATCGTGAGCACTCACAGCGCACAGGGGTGCCCTGGGATCGACGAGAGTATGATCCCGACAACTTCGACGACGGTTCGGTGGTCAATCAGGCACTGTCGGCGGCGAATTCTGCGATCTATGGCGTTGTTCACGCGGTGATTGTTGCGCTGGGGTGCAGCCCGGGGCTGGGATTCGTGCACAACGGAACCTACCGTTCTTTTGTGTATGACATCGCGGACCTGTACAAGGCCGACCTGACGATCCCAATCGCGTTCGACGTTGCCGCATCGCCGACGGACGAGGCCGTGGGAACTGCCGCGCGAAAGGCTGTCCGTGACGCTGTTCGCGAGTTTCGTCTCCTGGAGAGGTGCGTTGCGGATATCAAACAACTTCTGTCAGCGTCCGGAGCCTTGGCTGTTGAGGACGATGACGACCTGATCGTGGACGACCTGCGCCTGTGGGATGACCGCGAGGGGACTGTTGCTGCGGGTGTCTCCTACGAGGAGAGTGACTCCTGGTGATCGTCCTGGTCCTGTCCGCGGTGCCCGAGGGGCTGAGAGGTCACGTGACGCGGTGGCTCATGGAGATTTCCCCGGGAGTCTTCGTGGGGACGCTCAGTGCCCGTGTGCGTGATCGTCTATGGGACATCGTCACCGAGAACATGAAGACCGGACGTGCCGTCATGGTCTACCGGGCGCGCAACGAACAAGGACTCGCCTTCCTGACGTGGGGCGATCCCTGGAAGCCCGTTGACTTCGATGGACTCACACTCATGATGCGCCCATACTACTCGGAAGGACGAGGCCAATACTCCGAACCGGATCCTGCGGCGCGTCAGTTGCGCAAGCGACCCAAATTAAGTAACTTCCAAAGGAGGCGGCAAGCTCAAGGGTTTCCAAGATCTGATCGATCTGCGCAGTAAAAGCGCATGTCAGGAAGTGTTTTCCCCGCGTGAGCGGGGATGAGCCCGTTCGCCGGGTTTGGCGAGGGCATCAAGGAACGTTTTCCCCGCGTGAGCGGGGATGAGCCGCTGTTGGCCGACGCGGAAGCGGTTGGCGTGGCGTTTTCCCCGCGTGAGCGGGGATGAGCCGCTCGGTTTCTCTATTGCTGGCAAGGACTACTGGTTTTCCCCGCGTGAGCGGGGATGAGCCGATGGAACCCATCTCTTCCATTGACGTGCCTGCGTTTTCCCCGCGTGAGCGGGGATGAGCCCCGATACGATCACGGACTGTCGTCCCACGTCTACGTTTTCCCCGCGTGAGCGGGGATGAGCCCCATCACCGGGGACTTGGAGTTCAAGGCGTTTGGTTTTCCCCGCGTGAGCGGGGATGAGCCGGCCGAGATCGCCGACGTCGCTCGCGCGTCCGAGTTTTCCCCGCGTGAGCGGGGATGAGCCCTGGCTGAGCGAAGAGGACGCAGCAATCATCATGTTTTCCCCGCGTGAGCGGGGATGAGCCCGACGAGTTGCGAAAGATGGTCTCTGACGGCAAGTTTTCCCCGCGTGAGCGGGGATGAGCCCCGCCGTGCCCGCCACGGTAGCGGCGGCGTCGAGTTTTCCCCGCGTGAGCGGGGATGAGCCATCTTTCCTATAGGAGAACTGAGAACTGAACTGCGTTTTCCCCGCGTGAGCGGGGATGAGCCCAGGGGAGAGATAGGATCAGCCCCCTCGATAATGTTTTCCCCGCGTGAGCGGGGATGAGCCGGCCACCAGCGCGCGCGGCGACAAGATCGCAGGTGGTTTTCCCCGCGTGAGCGGGGATGAGCCGACGACCTCGCCCGTGGTCGCGTTCGCCTTGACGTTTTCCCCGCGTGAGCGGGGATGAGCCGGAGAAAAGGACATGCAGTTTGTCCGATCAAAGGTTTTCCCCGCGTGAGCGGGGATGAGCCGTTGACGCCTGGCAAGACATCACGTCCCCCTGCGTTTTCCCCGCGTGAGCGGGGATGAGCCGACGACCTCCTGAACCGCGCGGTAGCCACGTGCGTTTTCCCCGCGTGAGCGGGGATGAGCCGGGGGGATCGTTTAGCCAGGGGGCGCTGCCCTGGTTTTCCCCGCGTGAGCGGGGATGAACCGGACACAACCTTGACGTTCGCCCCCGAAAACTCGTTTTCCCCGCGTGAGCGGGGATGAGCCTGGCACAGTCCGAGCTTTCCCGCCCTTGCTGTGGTTTTCCCCGTGCGAGCGGGGGTGAGCCGACGTGTCGCTCGGGCAGCTGCCAGGCGTCAATGTTTTCCTCGCGTGAGCGGGGATGAGTCGCTCTCTGGAGGGGTGCCTCGCTCCGACCAGATGTTTTCCCCGCGTGAGCGGGGATAAGTCTGATCGATCCAACTTGGTTGTGGTGTACTATACGTTTTCCTCATCCAGGTGGGATTTGTTTAGATGCCCGCGCAGCCACGTGGAGCACTTACTGTAGGGGAGGCGGCTCCGGGAGATGTACGTCTACTCGCAGGCAATGCCGTCCCTGTCTCTGTCCAGACCCGGACGATAGCCGGGATCGCCCGCGTAGAGTGGCGCGGCTCCAGCCGCGCGCGCCTCCCGACAATTTGCGTAGTATGCGTGCTCCTCCTCGTCGTCCTCATTGTGCGTGGGAGCAACGGGGGCTGGTGCAACGACGGGCGCTGGTGCAGGCTGCTCTATCGTTTGGATGGCCGTGGGCGTTGGTGAGGGAGTGTAGGAAGGGCTATGGGTGGGAAGGGGACTGCTGCTCGGCGATGCGCTAGGAGTCGACATGAGCGATGTCATGTGACTCTCGGCAACAGTTAGCGTGATCGTGGTCGTCGTAGGTATGTCTGACCCGGACTTGTCTTGCGTGGTTACTTTGTAGCCGTCCTCATAGTGTGTCTGGGTAATCGTCGCTCCGCTGTTGTCGATGACCCTGAGTTGGCTGTATCCGGAGTTCTCAAGCCTCTGGATTGCATCCGGCAGAGCCTGGCCGACGACGTCTGGCACGATGGGATCGCACGCGCTGAGTCCTCCAGCCACGACGAGTGTGCTCAGTATCGCGAAAATGATGTGCTTCCACGTTGCCCAGCGTGTCCAAGACAGCATGGTTCCCCCTTTAGAAATAAACAAGTATGTCGGACGGCATATATGCTTGTTCGGTATTCTAAAGGTGAAAATAGCTATCTAGTAACCATGACTCGCGGGTTGGTGAAGTTGGCAATGAAAAATGGATATGATACGTATCTCAGTATCACTCCGCATCGGAAAACCAAAAATCCCCGAAGCTAATGCTTCGGGGCTTGCTGGTGGCTCTGACCGGCGTCGATCCGGTGACCTTTCGATTTTCAGTCGAACGCTCTACCAACTGA
>ENA-OWND01001544-OWND01001544.1-metagenome-genome-assembly--contig:-NODE-1544-length-13909-cov-4.943338_pt1 | contig 13909 bp, 10 predicted proteins | sample MGYA00245342_ERZ651119 | MGnify/ENA primary metagenome ERZ651119 (study PRJEB26857, sample SAMEA4031756) | metagenome | biome: human; feature: oral; material: saliva | place: Philippines | collected 2014...
GAAATCATCAGAAACCCTAACTTTCCTATTTCCGCTTAGATCGAACTGACGTTAATCCAGAAACATTAGAGGAGTGTCTGTCGAAATTATTTTTGGTGCACCCTGTGTGTTTGATCGAAAGCAGGTTTGGAACTTGCTCAAAACCAAAATAAGGCAACTGCATCAAAATACAGGCCACCCGGGGCACGGATTTTGATGCTAACGACCCGATTTTTTCAAATCTCCCGAGACTGAATATTTTCTTACATTTGTCGCCCGATGAAGCTCTCTGTCGGAAGTTGGATGCCGCTGCCAAGAGAGCCGATTGCTTGAATAGAACTACATGGATAATAGACTATAACAGAACATGTGCACCGAACACCTTTATACCCCGATCTTTCCGGCCGATCCTTTCGCGCCCATAACCTACCATGTCATTTCGATATTCGGACAAACAGTATAAACCCCTATGACGAATAAGTAGGAATAAACCCTCTTAATACTTCTCCTAAAGGCATAGGCACTCGCACGGTTCGGCCACGAATCATGTGGGTGCCTCTTTTATTTCAGCTCCCGAAAGGGCCTTTTTCGGTCTTCGATTTATATACAAATGAGTTTCGATCTATATATAAATTGAAAACGATTTATATACAAATCGCAAACGATCTATATATTTATCGTAAACAGTTTGTATATAGATCGTTATCTTGTCTCCCACAAATCACGTTTTGACCTGAAAAAAGTTCGTTTCTTCATATTTTTGACTTCAAAATCCGTTCCCTTTCAGGTGCTTATTTAGAATCATTCCAAACTCCGCTTCGTTGTTGAAAACTAAAAAATTTTCAAACGCGATCGTCCTGACAGGCTGCCCCCGGGGCCGACGCATTAAATCGGTTTTGCGGCTTCATTCGAGCGAGTTTCTTCTCTGAATACGAGGGATTGAGGACTTCATATTGGCCTTTAAGGGGGAAACGATATGTTGCCGGCGGTAACTGACGTGTACTAAATGGTCGTCTGACACACATAAAATGAATGAACAAAAGTGCCTGCTTATTGTGCAAAGGTCCCATTAATTCGTACTTGTTTGATAATTGGATGTAGCAATCATGAGCTTTAGATGTACGTTAGTGGCTGAAATGCGATTGCCTTGTGGAATATGCATCCTGCTATATCTGTAATGTGTTATTTTTTTATCTTTGTGCGGACTTTGTTCAGAGCTGCCTTTTCCTATCGGGATCGGTGGTGATGATTAAAAGGGAATCGGGTGAAAATCCCGAGCAGTCCCGCTGCTGTGAACCTTGTTAAGCTTTCGGCATTTATATCCACTGTCCGTTCTGTGCGGATGGGAAGGAGTCGGAAGTATGGGGTGAGCCAGAAGACCTGCAAAGTCTTTGTCTGCGGCTTCGAGGAAAAGCCGGGAGAGAATGCACTTGTGGTCAATCCGACTTTACTGCCACAAGGATCCGTTTCTTTCCCTTTCAATCCCCCGAGGAAAATTTTGTTTCCGACGCAGCGGAAACGATCCGATTCTTTTGCCAGGAATTGGAGTGTATTGTGAGCGGACCCTTATGGTCTTGTCTTGGCGGGATGAGCTCCGTACAAGGCAGACCTAAGGGTCTTATCATTTTCTATCTTGTCATTCTTTTTTATAGAGTTTCTGCTTCCCTTCGGCGAATCTACAGGGGTATGATTATCATATCGAACTATGAAATCTTATTGTTTTTCGGATGTCACGACCTAAATAAGTACTATTTTTGTGGGGTTTCGAACGAGACTTTGGTTTCCGTTAGAATTTATAAATTGATAAAACCACATGAAAATATGCGACATGTCGCCCTTTGGCTTCATTTTCTTGTCATAGGAAAAGTCTTGAGCCAAGTGAAGAAGTCGCATACTATTTGACTAATTATAAAGCTGTTTGGATGAATATGCAATGGCTTAATGACTTGCTTTTCGGTGTAGGAGTGGGGCACTCCATCCTCTTGGTCGCCGTAACGATTGCCTTAGGGATTTGGTTGGGAAAGATAAAGATCTTCGGAATTTCTTTGGGGGTTACTTTCGTTCTTTTTGTCGGAATAGTCTTAGGACATTTCGGCATGAATCTGCATCCTGACGTACATCATTTCTTCAAAGAGTTCGGACTGATCCTATTCGTTTACTCGGTGGGGATGCAAGTGGGCCCGGGTTTTTTCTCCTCTCTTCGCAAGGGGGGGCTTACCTTGAACCTACTGGCTATGGGCGTTGTCTTTCTGGGGGTACTGACAACGGTGATTCTGCACTTCGTGACAGGCATATCCATGTCCACAATGGTAGGAATTCTGTCCGGTGCCGTGACGAACACACCGGGCCTGGGAGCTGCCGAGCAGACATTCCATGATCTAACGGGAACCGGCGATCCGACTATCACACTCGGTTATGCTGTGGCTTATCCGCTCGGAGTGGTGGGGATTATTGCGTCCATGCTGATCGTACGAGCTATTTTCAAGATCAGTGTGGCCAAAGAGAAAGAGAAGATGGACAGTCTGGAACATAACGATGATAATCAGGCTATCGCACTCTCTCTGGTTGTAAAAAATCCGGCCGTTTTCTCCAAAACATTAGCGGAAGTCCGCCAACTGCTCAAAGGTCATGACTACGTGATTTCGCGCACAATGGATTCGCGTACCAACAGTATTTCGCTGGCACATTCGGATACGGTTCTAAATGAAAACGACAGGGTTTTCGTAATTACCAATCCGCAAAATGCTGCGGTGATTAGCAACTTCATCGGGACTGAGGTACAGATGGATAGGAAGCAGTGGATACCTACCGAGTCGCATTTGGTGAGCCGCCGATTCATCGTCACGAAGTCCGAATTGAATGGAAAGACCCTCGGTTCATTGCAGCTACGCAAATTGCATGGCATGAATGTGACACGTGTGAACCGTGCCGGAGTTGAGATGGTAGCATTGGCTTCCCTTCCGCTACAGGTGGGCGATCGTCTGACTGTAGTGGGCAGTGAGTTGGTAATGCCCAAAGTGGAAGAACTGATCGGTAATTCTGTCAAACGACTGAACGAACCGAACCTAATGTCCATATTCATCGGCATCGGTCTCGGTATCCTTTTGGGTTCGCTTCCGATCGTTTTGCCCGGTATTCCTCAGCCCGTCAAGCTGGGACTTGCCGGTGGGCCATTGGTGGTGGCTATTCTATTGAGTCGGTTCGGTTATCGGTATAAGCTGGTGACTTATACGACTCCCAGTGCCAATTTGATGTTAAGAGAAATCGGTATCACCATATTCTTGGCTTGCGTAGGATTGGGAGCCGGAGAGGGGTTCGTCGATACGATAGTAAACAAAGGTGGTTTTACATGGATCGGATACGGTTTTATAATCACCCTCCTGCCTCTCCTTATCATCGGATTTATCGCTTGCAAAGGATATAAGATCAATTATCTTACGCTGATGGGAATGTTGGCCGGAAGTACTACAGACCCACCTGCCCTGGCATACGCCAACAACACGACTAACCACGATGCTCCGGCCGTAGGCTACGCCACGGTCTATCCTCTGACCATGTTCTTGAGGGTGCTGACTGCACAATTGCTTATCTTATTCTTTTGCTCTTAGTCCGGCGAACCGAAAGACTCGCTTTGCGGAGCCTGTCTCCGCTGTATTTGCTGTAGACTGCTTGTACATATCGCCACCAAGCTGAATGATGACTGATACGCAAGACAATGAGCTTATCGTTTTCGGAGAGCATAATGTCCATGCTGAAAACCTTTCCATAGGCCATCTTGTCACATACTTTCCGTGGACGAAACTCTTCAATGCGTCAGGTATGGTAGGGGCCTACCCGGCTTTGCTTTACACAAATGAAAAAGCCGATGCTTTGTATGAAGTCGTATCGTCGCTTTTAGGCGAGTGGATAGTATCGGGAGATCCATGGATTGACCTCTCTTTGGTTTTTCACGATGTGGAGGGAGGGCAACCCGAAGGCGATTTGGAGGTTGTACTCTCCTCTCATCTAAACGAAGAAGATATTATGCCTGTACCGTCCCTCTTCTTGTATGATATGGAATGCTATCTTTTGGAGGCAGCCGCTGCATGGATAGCTGATCAAGAAGCATATGGGATGCAAACGGTGATCGAGCGAAAAGATATCAGCCGCAGACCCTCGGAAAAAGGACTGCGGCTGGTAGGGCATTGGATTTTGAAGACAATCGAAAGTTAGCAGCCCTCCATCCCACAAGAGCAACCCTCGGGATCCAATTCTATCGTAGCGTGTCGTATTCCGTGGGCACTGCACTTCCCCCGCACTGATTCTTTCATATCGAATACTGCTTGGGGCGAACTGAAATCGTCCGGGCAGTACACAACGTGAATCGTCATCACGTGCGACTCTCCGTCGAGTGTCCATAGGTGGATGTCGTGAACGCTACGTATATGTGGCAGAGAGAGTATATCCGTCTTTAATCCCTCTAAGTCTATCCCATCGGGTACACCTTGCAGCAAGACTTTGAAGGTCTCACGCAGGTTGCCATACACATTGTACAGGATCCATGCCGTGATACATAGAGAAAGTATCGGGTCGAGGATCGGGGCATTGACAAAGAGCATAACGATGCTGACTACAAGTACGGCTGCCCATCCGAGCACATCTTCCAGAAGGTGTAGCATCACGGCACGTTCGTTCAGCGAAGAGCTTCCTTTTAGTCTGAGTGCGGCCAAGCCATTGACTACCAATCCGAATATGGCCAGAATAAGCATCCCTCCTGCTTTGGGCTCTCCCGGCATGGAGAAACGTTGTACGGCTGCAATGATGACAAAAACGGATCCTACCAGAAGAATGATTGAAATAAGCAGTGCACCGAGCAGAGAGAAGCGTTTGTAGCCATAACTGAAAGATCTGTCGCGACCCTTTTCCGATAGTTTCTGCAGTCGCCAGGCAATGCCGAGCGAAATGGAATCACCGAAATCATGTAAGGCATCCGACAGGATGGCTACACTTCCGGTGAAAATACCGCCGACCAACTCTACGATGGCAAAGAAGAGGTTCATAGCGAAAGCAAAAAGCAAATTGCTTCCACTTTCGCCATGATGGTGATGATGGTGATGATGTCCGTGATGATGTGCCTCATGTTCATGTTTGTGTTCCGAGCAACAGGCGTGGGCGTGAGATTGTTTTGTTTCCATAGATTTGTCTCCTACACATTATGATCTGATGTTTTTGTTTTGACGGAGTGTCATAATGAGCAATTTGCTGCGTTGCTTGCGACATTCGGCTTCAGTCACGTACTTCAGTACGTTCCTTTCAGACTCTGTTTTAGCACCTTTGTGCTCCAAAAGAATTTTGACACTGCTCCATCTTTATTGCAAATGTCATCATTTTGTCGACATTTTTACCATATATTTCGCCGTTTCAAAAAGTATAACCCTTGATTTCAGGAAATTCATCATGCGACGTAAAGATCGAGAAATGAGCCGAGAATTCGGTTTGGAGGTAATTGATCGGGCAGCCTACGGTGTCCTTTCTGTCGTGGATTCGGACGGTGCACCCTATGCTTTGCCTCTTTCCATCGTGCGCGATGGGGAGAATTTGTTTTTTCATTCGGCACGTGCCGGACACAAAGTCGAATTATTCAACCATGAGCCTTCGGCCACCATCGTATTTGTAGGCCGAGTGGAGGTACCCGATGTATATACTTCGGAAGTACTGGAATCGCTACAAGAGGGAGACTCCCGCTTATCCGGCTCTATGCTGAGTCGAATTTTCACCACCGATTTCGAGAGTGCTATAGTCAAGGGGCAAGTCATTCGTGTAGCAGATCATGAGGAGTGCGTGCATGCCTTACGATTGATATGCGAGAAGTACACGCCAGAGAAAATGGATTTGTTCGATAAGGCCGTTGAAAGCGGCATGCCACATACCGCTATCTATCGCATTAAAATAGATATGATCACAGCGAAACGAAAGCTTGTTCTCCCCGACTAACCATATCAATATCTCCCTACTCAAATCTGATGTAACCCCAGGGTTATTTCATTTGAAAATTTATACTGTATCCTTAGCCTCTTTCTTCTATTATTCGGGACCTTTGCACAACAAGTAGACACTTTTGTTTATTCTTCTTATTGTGTGTCAGGCGACTATTTGGTACACGCTGGATTTCCACAAGTGGAAAGCTATCTTTCCACCAGTGGAAAATAAACTTTCCACTGGTGGAAACTTCTTTTTCCACCGGTGGAAATTTACTCCCCTTTAATGAGTGCCCCTTTGAGACGTCCAACGACGTTACCGCCGACAACATATCTTTTCCCTCTTAAAGGCCAATATGAAGTCCTCAATCCCTCGTATTCAGAAGAAACTCGCTCGAATGAAGCCGCAAACCAATTTAATGCGTCGGCCCCGGGGCAGCCTGTACAACCTCATCGTGTATTACAACTTCTTTTTTACCTTTGCTCACCTGTGAGTATGAATGAATCCGAATGAGAGTATCCGATCTCTGTTCCAGACTTTCATGGTTATTACCCGTAATCCTTGTCGGATTGCTCTGTGCTACTTTGGTCGCTGCGGAACGTCCTATGGCCGGAGCAGTCGGATTGCACCACCGTCGGCATGCTGCGCTGTCTGATTCTACAGCGAAAGACACGGTGCCTCTCGCAAAACCTATCCCTGACAGTGCCTTTCGAGATTCCATTCCTGCCGATTCCACCGGATCAATGCGGCAGGATAGCGTGTATGACGATGAATTCGAATTGGAAGATATAGTGGAGTACGAAGCTACCGACTCCATCGTTTTGCTCGGACAGAATCGTGCCTATCTTTTCGGCAAGAGCTATGTGAGCTATCAAAAGAGTCGCTTGGAGGCAAACTTCATGTATCTCAATACCGACAGCAGTACGGTTTATACTCGCTATGTCCTTGATACGGCCGGTTATCCGATGGCCTTTCCTGTTTTCAAGGATGGAGAGCAGTCGTTCGAAGCCAAGAACTTTACCTACAACTTCCGCACGGAGAAGGGGATTATCAGCGGAGTGATCACGCAGCAGGGCGAAGGCTATCTGACTGCCGGTAAGACCAAGAAGATGCCCGACAATATCATGTTTATGCAAGGAGGGCGTTATACGACCTGCGACAATCACGATCATCCTCACTTCTATATCAATCTTTCCAAGGCAAAGGTGCATCCGGAGAAAGACATCGTCACCGGTCCGGTCAATCTGGTTATCGCCGATATGCCGCTGCCGATAGGTCTTCCTTTCGGCTATTTTCCCTTTTCCAACAAATACTCTTCCGGTATATTGATGCCCACGTACGGAGAGGACAATCGCTATGGATTCTATTTGAGGAATGGTGGATATTATTTTGCCTTCAGCGACTATATCGATTTGGCATTGCGTGGGGAGATCTTTTCCAAAGGGTCATGGGGCATTTCAGCCCAATCGAAATATAAGAAGAGGTATAAGTACAACGGCTCGTTCGAAGCCAATTATCTGGTATCGAAGTCCGGCGACAAATACGTGCCCGGAGACTACAGCAAGACCACCAGTCTGAATATCCGATGGACACACAGTCAGGATCCGAAGGCCAATCCTTTGCAAACGTTGTCGGCCAATGTCAATTTTGCCACCGGGAGCTATTTTCAGAATTCGCTGAATACCACCTATGATGTCAATGCCCGTACTGCTACGACACGAAGTTCGGCCGTGAGCTATTCGCGCAAGTTTCCGGGTACTCCTTTTTCGATTACGGGTAGCATGGATATCAGCCAGAACATGCGCGATACGACGGTGAGCCTTACCTTGCCGAATCTTTCGATTAATATGTCCACGCGTTATCCTTTCAAGCGGAAGACCCGTGTAGGACCGGAGCGATGGTACGAGAAGTTGAGTGTGGGCTATTCCGGTCAGCTTCGCAATAGTATCTTGACAAAAGAGAAAGATTTGCTCCAGAGCAATCTCGTGCGTGATTGGAAGAATGGTATGCGTCATTCCGTACCGATCAGTTTGACTGTCCCTTTGTTGGATTATATCAATCTGACTGTGGGGGTTAACTACAATGAGTGGTGGTACACGAAAGGCATACGGAAGTCGTGGAATGAGGATAAGAAAACATTTCTGCCTTCGGACACGACCTATAAATTCCGCAGACTGTACGATTACAGCCTGTCGGCAGGCTTATCTACCACACTGTACGGTATGTTCAAGCCTTGGAAACCTTTTTCCTTCGGAGGCAATCTCATTATGATCCGTCATCGCTTCACGCCTACTGTCAGTTTCTCCTATATGCCGGACTTCACGAAACGCCGATATGGTTTTTGGGAGCATCTCGAGCATACGGATCAGAACGGCAAGCTGCATACGCTGCTCTACTCTCCTTATTCCGAGCAGATATTCGGTGCTCCCTCCATGGGCAATGCAGGATCTGTCAATTTCTCTTTTGACAACAACTTAGAGGCTAAGATCAAATCCAAATCGGATTCGACAGGGATCAAGAAGATCAGCCTGATAGATCAGTTCACGTGGTCTACATCCTATAATATGTTTGCCGATTCTATCCGATGGAGCAATATCTCGGCTTCGCTGGCACTTCGCCTCTCCAAGAGCTTTACCTTGCGCTTGTCCGGTCTGTTCGATCCCTATTTGACGAAGTATTATGAAGGAGAAGATGGGAAGATCATTCCCTATAAGAGCAACGACCTGCGTATTTTTAACGGCAAGGGATTGGCACGCCTGATCAGTACGGGTACTTCTTTCAGCTATACGCTCAACAAAGAGTCGCTCAGCGGATTGATAGCTCTTTTCAGTGGCAAAAAGGAGCGGAGAGATGAAAAGAAAAACACAGGGGCTACTCCTCATGAAGGAGACGATGCTGCCGATATACTTGAGGGAGGAAGACCGCAAAATGAAAGTGGGGGGTCGCTCCTCGAGCGCAACCGTCAGGGCGGAGCAGTGGATCAGGATGGTTACTTCGCATATTCGATCCCATGGAGCCTGTCCTTCGACTATAGTTGGAATATTGCTACCGACTACAATAGGTACAATGTCAATAAGATGGAGCACTACTACCGGGTAACGCAGAATCTGAGCTTTCGCGGCAATATCCAGCCTACACCGAACTGGAGCTTCGGATTCAATGCGAACTACAATTTCGACTTGAAGAAAATAACATCGCTTACCTGCAACGTCACTCGCGACATGCACTGCTGGGCTATCTCGGCCAGTTTCATCCCTATAGGAGCATACAAGTCCTATAATTTCGTCATATCGGTGAAGAGTTCACTCTTGCAGGATCTGAAGTATCAGCAGAGCAATCGTCCCATCACGAATACTTGGTATTGAAATAGAAAACAAGAACAATCCATAATATGAATAGCTTTAGAGAAAGGAATTATCAGTTTGCTCCACCCGTAACGCAGAACCTGATCATCATCAATGCGATATTCCTGTTCGCGACTTACGTACTTGAGGCACGATTCAATATCGATCTGAACGATACCATGGGGCTGCATTATTTTCAGGCAGACAGTTTCAATCCCATACAGTTCGTTTCCTATATGTTCTTACACGATGGCCTCTCGCATCTCTTCTTCAATATGTTTTCCCTATGGATGTTCGGACGGCTGATAGAGCAGTTTTGGGGGGCGAAGCGTTTCCTCATCTTCTATGTTATTTGTGGTCTTACGGCTGCATTGGCACAGCAGATCGTATGGGCTGTGGATCTGATGCCCATCGTGAACAGTCCGGCCGAGTTTGTTCGCTTTCCGGAGGGTACGGAGATGCTCAAGAGTGCTTTCCTCAATTTGCCAACGACGGTCGGTGCCTCCGGAGCCGTATTCGGGTTGCTATTGGCCTTCGGGATGCTCTTCCCCAATGGTGAGATCTACCTTTTCTTTATCCCCATTCCCATCAAAGCCAAGTGGTTTGTTATTATATACGGCCTTGTAGAGCTGTTCCTTGGTGTTGCACCGATGGCAGGTGGTAGCAACATCGCTCACTTTGCTCATTTGGGTGGTATGATAGGAGGTATTATACTCATTCTCCTCTGGCGCAGGAAAGGAGAGATCGATGGACCTTACAATTAGAGAACTGCGCCAACGCCTGAGATTGGCTGATATGAATACTCGTTTGATGGTATTCACGGTCTTGATCTCCTTGTTCGTTTGGCTTTTGCATGCCTTTCTGTCTCTTTTGGATGCCGATCCGTATATCGTGGAGCGGTGGCTTTGGTTGGCCCCCGATTTATATACCTTTTCGAGACATCCATGGACGCTATTCACGTACATATGGCTGCACTCGGATCTATGGCATCTTTTCTTCAATATGCTGTGGCTCTATTGGTTCGGACAGCTTTTCCTGCGCTATCAGAATCCCAGAAGGCTGGTCAGTGTCTATCTGCTTGGCGGACTGGCCGGAGGATTGCTCTATGTATTGGCAGTCTTGTTCGCTGACGCCTTTTCATTGGGTTTGTCTCATTTCCCTCTGATCGGAGCTTCTGCCAGCGTGATGGCCATTGTCTTCGGAGTGGCTTTTTATGCTCGCTGGGAGCGAGTGAATCTGTTATTCATAGGTCGGATCAAGCTGACGACATTGGCTCTCATCCTTTTTGTATTGGATGTATTGCTATTGACGGGGGATAACTTCGGTGGTCACGTGGCACATATCGGAGGAGCGGCTTTCGGAGTCTTGTTTGCCCTTTCATTGGCCCGAGGCAAGGACATCACGGTTTGGTTTCAGCGACTGCTCGATCGCATGACCGACTTTTTCAGCTCGCTCTCCGGCCGAAGAAAAGTATGCTCGAAGCCTCGCTTTCGAGTAAGAAGAACGACCAATCCGGCTGCTAAAAAGAGTGGAACGGATCCCAAAATACGAGAAACAAAGACTTCCATCGATGAGATCCTCGATAAAATTCGTATATCGGGATATGCATCATTGACTGCCGAAGAGAAGCGTCATCTCTTCGACCAAAGCAAGCGTTTATGAGTCGTCTGCAAGAGATGAGTGAAAAAAAGAAGAAGAAAGCAAGGGGCAGAATTGGAACATTGCTCCATTCTGTTTCGGTAATTATCAATCTGGGGATTACGTCCTGTTATCTCTTGGCTGCCTTGTCGCCATTCATATCTCCGGCAACAATTACGATATCTGCTTTCTTCGGTTTGGCTTTCCCGTTCTTCCTTGCTGCTCAGGTCGGGATGGTTATATATTGGGTACTGCGAGGCAAGATTGTCTGGTTTATAGGAAATGCCCTTTTGTTGCTTTTCACATGGGGCACCATCGACACTTATATACCGCTGCATCGAAAGATAAAAGAGTCCTCGATTCCGCAGTCGCGTATCAAGGTGATGACCTATAACGTCAAGGGTTTCGATTTTCGTGCTCACAATTCAGAGAATCCCAATCCTATTCTCAAATATATCAAAGGAAGTGGAGCCGATATCGTATGCCTGCAAGAGGCAGTACTGAGTCGGAAAAGCAACTCTCGTTATGTGGGGCTACGTACTTTCAAGAAATATCTTCCCGAATATCGCTACATGGAACTGTCGCATGCCCGAGAAGATAGAAAAGGCAGCGGCCTTATGCTCCTGTCCAAATATCCCATTCTCGATGTGCACCGCATCCCATACGAGTCCGCATTCAATGGCTCCACAGCCTACACCGTTGATATACAGGGGCGAAAAGTCCTTGTCGTGAACAATCACTTGGAAAGTTTCCGCCTGACAATGTCAGATGGGACGGAATATCTGAAAATGGTGCGGGAAGGGGAGGCAGCGGCTCTCAGTCGGATGATGACGGCCAAGATGGGGCCGGCCTATGCTCTGCGTGCCGTTCAGGCTGATTCAGTGAGCCATTATATCCGGTGCTCGGAATCTGAGCACGTGATCGTATGCGGTGACTTTAACGATACCCCCATATCATATGCTCGCCATAAAATAGCATCGGGCCTGAAAGATGCGTATTCCGATACGGGGCGTGGCCCGGGCTTTACTTTTAATCAGGGGGCTTTCAAGGTACGTATCGATCATATCCTCTATTCTTCAGGTTTTCTGGCATATAACTGTACGGTAGACAAGTCGGTCCATGCTTCGGATCACTTTCCGGTTTGGTGCTACCTGGTCTTCAAATAGCAGTCTTTTACTCCGAATCGGTCATTAGAAAGATGTGAGGCCGATCCGGATAAAACGTCTGAGAAAACTTTATTTCGAAAGATCTTTCGAGCTTTTCATCCTGAATTTATCAAATCGTTGCTCTTAAGACTGGAATCCGCACTATGCGCATTTAGCGGAAAAAGGAACCTCCTCCGATAAAAAATGACTAACTTGCCGCCCAATTAAAACATAACAGGAAAAAACTAACTTCAAAATCACAGTTACAATCCTATGGAATTACCTTTTTCAGAATCCTACCGCATTAAAATGGTAGAGTCTATCCGCAAGAGTACGCGTGAAGAACGCGAGCAGTGGATCAAGGAAGCCCATTACAATCTCTTCCTCCTCAAGAGCGACTATGTATTTATCGATTTGCTCACTGATTCCGGCACAGGTGCTATGAGCGACCGCCAATGGTCTGCCATGATGCTCGGCGATGAGAGCTATGCAGGTGCACGCTCATACTATAATATGAAGAATGCCATTCACGACATTCTGGGCTTCGACTACTTCCTCCCCACTCATCAGGGTCGTGCTGCCGAAAATGTACTTTTCTCCACTATCGTGAAAGAAGGCGATGTACTGCCCGGCAACTCTCACTTCGACACGACTAAAGGGCATATTGAATACCGTCGCGCATTTGCCCCTGACTGCACCATCGACGAAGCTGCCGATACGCAGATCGAGCTTCCGTTCAAGGGCAATATGGATCTGAACAAGTTAGAGAAAATACTGAAAGAGACTCCTAAGGAAAAGATCCCTTGCGTAGTGCTCACGATCACGAACAACACAGCCGGAGGGCAGCCTGTTTCTATGAAGAATATACGTGAAGTGAGCGAGCTGACACATCGTTATGGTATTCGCCTGCTGATCGACTCTGCACGCTTTGCTGAAAACGCCTACTTCATCAAGACCCGCGAAGCCGGCTATGAAAATAAGAGCATCAAGGAAATCGTGAAGGAAATCTATTCGTATGCCGATATGATGACCATGTCCAGCAAGAAAGACGCTATCGTGAATATGGGTGGTTTCGTGGCATTCAAGGATGAAGAGCTCTTCAAGCGTTGCCAGATGTTCTGTATCATGAACGAAGGCTTTATTACTTACGGTGGTATGAGCGGTCGTGATATGAATGCTCTGGCACAAGGCCTGGACGAAGGTACCGACTTCGATACGCTTGAGACCCGTATCAAACAGGTGGAATATCTGGGCAAAAAGTTGGACGAATATGGTATTCCCTACCAGCGTCCTGCCGGCGGACACGCCATTTTCCTTGATGCTAAGAAGATCCTTACAAATGTGCCGAAAGAAGAGTTCATCGCTCAGACTTTGGGCGTTGAGCTGTATTTGGAAGCCGGCATCCGTGGTGTTGAGATCGGTTCTATCCTTGCAGACCGTGACCCCGTGACAAAGGAGAACCGCTATCCGCGTCTCGAGCTCCTGCGTCTGGCTATTCCGCGTCGTACTTATACGAACAACCACATGGATGTTATCGCTGCTGCGGTAAAGAATGTATACGACCGTCGCGAAAGCATTACACGTGGCTATGTGATTACATATGAGAATCCGATCATGCGTCACTTCACTGTTGAGCTGGAAAAAGCCAAGTAAGCGGTAAGAAATCTGTATAAAGAAAACGGTAAAGGAGGTTGCTTCCATGTCGAGAGACCAGTGGAAGCAACTTTCTTTTTTTTTGTGGATAAAAAGGTTTTTTGTTTCTAGAGACCATTGCACAAAGAGGCTGTTCTTTCTGCTCGCTTGTTCCTGGTGTGTTTTTGACCATTCTCGTCTGTTTTGCAGCTT
>ENA-OWND01001545-OWND01001545.1-metagenome-genome-assembly--contig:-NODE-1545-length-13880-cov-6.377432_pt1 | contig 13880 bp, 8 predicted proteins | sample MGYA00245342_ERZ651119 | MGnify/ENA primary metagenome ERZ651119 (study PRJEB26857, sample SAMEA4031756) | metagenome | biome: human; feature: oral; material: saliva | place: Philippines | collected 2014...
TACGAAATCATTTACGAATAAAGTTTCTAGAAGATCCACTATCTCCTGAAATTAAAAAAGTCTTGAATGAGTCTAATAAGATGGCCAAGTTAATATTGAAGCAGGAGAAAAAAAAGCTTCTTGACTGCCTGTTTCGTGCCACTCGTCCATACCCACTATCTATGGAGAATATCGTCTACCTCATTAATGAGATGCAAGATGAGGGAGAGAAGAATGATAGGCTGTCCGAGCTCCTTCGAGGCAATGCCCTTCGTGAGACCTTGATTAGGGAGATCCTTCCTAAAAAATAAGAGAGGATCCCTTCCCCTGTTCTAGAGAGAATTAGCATGGATATTTTAGCTGTCTTACTGACTGAGTGTGCAGGCTCCGTGCTTAGGGTTACTTTGATGGATGCTATTTCTAGTGGCAACGGATCCTTGCTGGTATTTCTCTATAGAGTTTGCTTGCTCCAGCCGTCCTCCCCGAGGTACGTCAAGCATGTAATGCAGCTAGTTCTCTATTTTCCAGTGATCATGTACGGCATGGAAGACAAGCTTACTATCTTGCACAAAGCTGATGCAATAGAAAACCTCACGAGTCTCCTTCCCCGAGCGGTTGTCGTAGCGCTTGCGAGTGGGCTGGTGGATGCTCTTAATCCCTGACCTGTTAAATGCATAGGAATCCTCCTGCATTTCGGGAGTAAGGACAAGACTCTTCATCTAACACGTCTCGATACTCCCATGTCTGAAGTCTGCTTCTTTGTGCCGGGTACATCCCTTGCCTGTTCTCAGAAAGCTGTATTTGAGCTCTTGTAGTAAAGTCGACTGATTGCTCTTTACTTGAACTAGGTAGTAGCCTCCGATCTTGAGGATTTAATTTGCGACTTGACTCTGGCTGCCTAGGGTACCTATTGCAATAAGTGCATTCGCTACGTCCAGCTCATCCAAGAGCTGACAAATGGGATCTAGCTCGCTGCTCTTGATGGGCACTACATCCACGGAGATAACCAACTAGAAACCATTGCACGGCATCTCAAGAGGCCATTGCGCAAGGCCATCTCTTCACGGTTTGCGCAATGATTTCATATATGGAGACCATTGCACGGTATTTCAAAGGCATGCAGGGTTGTAGCTACTTCATATATCACTGATATTTATTGTCTTCACAATCAAAACAGTCGTATAGCTACGCCTACCAAACAAACTGAATCCGCTCCGAGCTTCCTACAAGTTTATAGCTGCATCTTTCATCATAGCTGTGTGGGGAGATTGCTTTAACTTGTATAAACTCAAGCTCTCTGTGTGTAGGAGTGAAAAGGCAAGCCCCTCGCCCATAGCAGATGCTACGAGCGAGGGGCTGATGCTTAGTGGATTCGTCCGTAGGGACGTAGGAGGGTTACTTGGCCTCGAGCTTAGGCTGGATGAAGAACTTCTCGATGCCGATGAACGTACCTTGGGTGATCTGGCGTGAGCTTGAGCGTACGAAGCCGTAGGAAGCCCAGTACTGCTCTGAGGAGATCTTGCTCTTCTCCTTGAAGATGAGCTTGCCGTCATGGTTGACGGAGATCAAGACGGGCTCACGTGTCCCGATGATGTAGGTCTTGTGCTCAGCAGTGAAGTCATCGGCAGCGAGGACGCTCATAATGTAGATGTTCTTGCCGCTGGCTGGGTCTGTCGCCGTCTTCACCACCTTCCCGTTGAGGAGCTCCAGGCCTTGACCAGGCGTGAATGCAGCCTCCCATGTGTAGGTGCCGTCGATGATGAACTGTGCCTGCGCGTCGCTGACCTTCTTGATCTCCACGTCGGAACTTAGGGGAACCATAGTCCCCGTAGCAGCATCCAGCGTCATAGAGTGCTGAGTGTACTGCCCTACGATGTCGGAGAGATCGACCTGCGTGACCTGAAGTGAGTCAACGAGACCTACTCCCCCCTTGGCGATGATCCAGCCCGTGCGGGGGCGGCCCGTGGTGTTCTCTGCGACAATGACGCGAAGCTGCTGGTCCTTGGGCTCCAGCTGGATCCAGTCGGCCGAGGTAGTGTAGGTGACGGTGATATTCGAGGGGGCCTTGATCGTTTTGTCGATGGCAGCATCACCCCCGATCATCGCTTGCTCCTTCGGTAGACCGAAGATGATGCCGGCCTGCATGATGTTGATCGCGATGGAGTCACCCTTACTGTCCTTGAGGACCAGCGAGGCGTTGCGTGACTGGGGATTGATATTGTCGGTCGAGGTAAGACGGATCGTCGCACCTTCCTGAGCTACCTGAAGCCAAGAGGCGGAGCTGTAGGCCTTCGCAGGGGCCTTGTCAAGACGTACGGTCGCCGTAGAGGACTCTACTGGGAGGTAGGTCTTAGCCTCCAGTACGGAGAAGTCCACCTGGCTTAGTCGAGGTACATCCTGCTGCTCCTTGCATGAGCTACTAAGGCTCAGCAGTCCGAGAGCAGCGAGGAGGATTAAGCTTATTCTCTTCATGAGTATTGTAATCATCTGAATTGAGAGAGGTACATGAGAGGCTGGCACTAAGGCTGCTTCTTGATGTACTGGATATTCTCGATAGCGATCGGCATGATGAGGTTGCCCTTACTATCGACGAGCGGAGTATTGAGGTCTTCACCGTAGGCGATACCATAGAAGGAGTCGACCTTACCATCGGCGAGCTCGGTACCCTTAGCGACGGCTTGCTGGAGATCTTCATCCCAAGCGAAGGTGATGCTATGGAGCTCAGCGGCGAGGAGCTTGCGTCCATCAGCCAGTGATGCAGGTACGAGGATGATACCACCAGCATATCTATTCGTCGGGTCGTGCAGAGCCTGCCCCTGGAAGCTGATCGTACCCGTGGTAGCATCGTAGGGAAGCACCATCTTGTAGCTGACTCCGTAGAAGGTGAGGACAGCCGAGAGGGTATTGGCTCGCTCACCAGCTGAGAGGGTGAGGGTCGTAGGCTTACGCCAGCCACGGATGGGGTTGTGTCGGAGCGTCCACGTGCCGTACCAGAAGTCGATAGGCTTATAGCTCTTGGGGAGGAAGAGCTTCGCGACGAGGTCACCCGAGGTGAACTGTTGGGCTTCGCTATCCCAGATGAAGGTGCTGTAGCTCTTGCCTTCGACCACGATGGGGCTCTGTAGCGTGATGCCCGTAGCGGTGAAGTTGAACGGCGTGTCGAAGCTGCGCTCACCGATCTTGACCGAGAGGCGACGGGCGTCTCCACGGATCTCACCCTGAGCCAGCTCCTTGCTCCCGAGAGAGAAGTCGAAGGTGCTTGCTGTCATCCCTTCGCGGACATTGAGGATGCCGAGGATCTGCTCCTCGATACTGCTGTCATCGGGGATGCGTACGAGGCGCATCTCATTGCCCCACTTCTTACCGAGGAGACGTACTGTATCAGGGGTGGCTGAGAGGATAGCGAACTCATAGTCTCCCTGGATCCCCTCGGGGTAACCGAGTGATGCGGAGGCCAGTGAGTGAATCACCTCATTGTAGGTGGGGAAGGTCAGCACGGGGCCTTGGTCGCGGACGATCGAGTACTCGCTGGTAGCCTGTAGCTCGGGATCTACGTTGTCACCAGCCATCGTCACGTGACCGTTCTCGAACTTCATCAGGAGCGTGAAGCCAGGACCCGAGTAGTCTCGGCCAGCATAGTACTCCATACGCCAGCCCTTGGGCGCAGCTTCGAGAAGGGCTTTCTCTTCAGCGATGAGGGCGTCGATGCGAGCTGCCGCAGGCTTGTCGAAGATCTCCTTATTGTCCTTGAGGCAGGAGGGGAGCATGAAGCTCAGCAGCCCCAAGAGGATATATATATAGGTAGGACGCATGATTAGTAGAGCTTAGTTAGGTCTAATGTAGCGATCTGGCCACCACGGCGCAGGACGACGTCACGTAGGTCATCGAGGTCAAGCTTCCACGAGTCACGGGTATAGTCCTTGACACGCTGGAGCTTGCGCTGGATGAGTGCGGCACCAGCAGAGCCTGCATTGTTGAGGATCTGCTGCCACTGCTGGGGCGTGTAGGTGACGTAGTAGGAGAGCATCTCTGCGAAGTCCTCTGCATCATTCTGCATCGCGTAGGGCGATACGAAGCCAGCACGATTGGCCGCACGCTCGGACTGGTTGAACCAGTCACCACTGACGTAGCCCGACTTCGTGATCAGGGCGAAGTCCGTGCTGTAAGGCTTCTTCTGATTGAGAATGTGGGTGAACTCGTGATGCATCGTGTGGAAGTAGTAGGTCGTCATCGTCTCGTAGTCGGCCAGAGCTTGGTCGGTGAGCGAGTTGACCTTCCCTAAGATGACCTTGTAGCCACCATCGGCACTACCGACGACCTCGGTGCGCTGACGCGTGTAGCCAGGTGTACCGATAGCTACGAGGATACGTGGGGCATTGAGCTTCATGAACTCAGGCCCGAGGACCTCGGCATAGGCATCGAACCAGAGGTACTTCGTGATGATCGCGAGCTTGGCTGTCTTAGCCGAGTCGGCGGGGATGAAGTGATAGCTGAGGTCTGTCTCGGAGTCCTCGAGCTTGTACTTGAAGCGGATATTGTATGGACTGCGGTAGTTCACGTCCAGCCACTGCTCGAAGTCATTGAGTGTCTCCGAGGTTGTGGGGAAGATCGTGGGATCCTTCGGCTGGTCATCGGAGCAGGCGATGATACCTACGGTGAGGAGTAGCCCGATTAGTCCTTGATATATGTAGTTCATAGGTCCTTCGTCGCTATGTTAATGTTGGGAAGCTCGGGGATTAGCCTCGAGCTGTGCAGAGATGACGTCCTGAGGAAGCTGGACGGCCAGACGTGGGTCGCGTGCCTCCATCTTGTCCGTCACAGCCTCGACGGCATTGCTGACGTTCACACGACGGCGGTAGATCGTGATGCCGTAGCGCTTGACGTCCTGCATGCGGAGACCTTCGTGGATGGTGATGAGGCGGCGGAGCTGGAGGATGGCCTGCAGGAGAGGCTCCTGAGTCTCCGTCTCGAGGACGGGTGTCGTGTGAAGCTCCTTCTTAGGAGTAGGCTTCTCGGGCGTATAGTACTTGATGCCTTGGTAGAAGTCCTTGATCTGCTGAAGGGTCAGCTGTACACTGCGCTTCGTGAAGGCGCTGAGCTCGATGTTGAGGTCAGCGAGGGCCTCGTCATAGCGCTGTAGAAGGGCCTTTGCCTCGGCACGTACCATGAGCGTCTCATCTGTGGTGAAGGTAGCGTAGGTCGAGTAGGGGATACCGATACCTGCTACACGGTCGATGTACTTCGGCGTGTAGGGGAGCTTGTGGAGGGCGTACTTAGATACCCCGTTGTTGTTCACCACGACGTAGTTCATCACGTCGCCACTGGCACCCCATGGGCCGTCAGCCTGGAGGGTCTCGGTAGTGGAGATAAGTGCACCGTGGGCATACTTACTACCACGCAGGATGGGGATGCTGACGCCGCCCCATTCGGTAGCTACCGTCTGCAGGAGGATATTCGCCTTGACAGAAGACTGGATATAGGCGTTAGGCTGTACATTGCCCGAGAGCCCCTGCTTACTCCACGAAGCCCAGTCACGTAGGTCGGTGCGTGGGTTCGATCCCAGAGCGGCATCAGCGTGCTCAATAGCCTTGGCATACTGACGGGCATAGAGGTAGAAGCGTGCAGCGAAGGCATGAGCAGCCTGTGCAGTGAAGTGGTACTTCGGCTTACCGTAGTTTGCTGAATTGATATCCCGCAGGCCCTCGGTGAGGTCTTGCTCGATGTGCTTGTAGAGCGCTTCGAGCGTGCCTCGGTGATGGAGGGTACGCCCAGGGTGCTCCTCAGGCTCGGTAGGATAAGGCAGACCATAGTCGGAGGCTGCCGTCTCGGGAGCATAGGCTTGGCAGAAGACATTTGCCAGCTGGAACATCGAGTAGGCGCGGCATAGCTTGGCTTCGGCAACCTGACTGGTGTAGGCATCCTTATTGCTTGCGCCAGCGACGTGCTTGAGCACCTCATTGCAGACGGTGATCGCGGTATAGTGTGCATCCCAGAGCTGCTGAGGGGTCTCCTGCTCGCGGATCTCGGAGATATCGCTCCAGCGATAGGCCTGCTCCTGGAAGGGGCTGATAGCGCTCCACGAGGTGTAGTCATGCTCGTCGCTATTGTCGGAGTACATCTCCAGCAGGTAGGCTGCGTGGGCATCGGGATAAGCCGATACGAGGAACTTCGCCGCATCCTCTGGGCTGTGCAGCTCCATACGGTTGTCGGGGTACTTGTCGAGGTACTTACCGCAGCTCGAGAAGAGCAGTGCCAGCGAGAGGACTGAGGTGATGATATGTTTCTTCTTCATTGGTGTCGATGCGTTAGAGTCCAAGCTTCAGGGTGAGAGTGAACTGTCGGGGCGTAGGCGAAGCTACCCCACCGATGTTGAAGAACTCTGGGTCTTGGCCGTTGAGCTTCTTGTCTGCATACAGGAGGAAGAGGTTCGTAGCCTGTACCTTGACCGAAGCGCTACGCAGAGGCGTACGCTTGATCAGACTTGTGGGCAGGTCGTAGGCGAGGGAGATCTCCTTGAGGCGGATGAAGTCGCCCTTAGCGATACGCGCCGTAGAGTAGTTGTAGCCGTTGTAGGCGTAGCGCAGATTGTTGTTGGTAGCGTACTGACGACGGCTTAGGATGGTGGGGATGTCCGTACGAGCCTCCTCGCCAGCAGCCTGCCAGCGGTTGATGAAGGCGTGCGTCATCGAGGCCATATCCCCATAGTAAGCCTTGAACTTCGGATCAAGTCGGACGACATTGCCGAAGGCATAGGTGAGGAATACGTTGAGGTGGAGGCCCTTGTAGGAGAGTGTATTGCCGAGTGAGCCCGTGTGGGTGGGGTCGGTAGGACCTTCGTACTTGAGGTACTCGGTGTGGTTACGCTCCTGGAAGTTGATGTTGTCGGTCGTGACCTCACCCTTCTCGTTGATGAGCTGGGGGAGACCTTGGTTATTGAGGCCGACGAAGGGGATAGAGAAGAGGGCACGTGCGGGGTAGCCCTTCTTAGCGAAGCCGTTCCCACTGACAAGGTCGATCATACGCCCCTGGTTGTAGAGCTTGGTGATCTCCGAGTGCGTGTAGGAGTAGATGAAGCTCGTCGTCCAGTTGAAGTCCTTCGTCTTGATGTTCTGCGAGGTGATGCTGAGCTCAAGACCACTGGACATCATCTCTGCGACGTTGGCAGGACGGATGATCGTACCACCGATACCCTGCGTGATCATGGGGCCCATTTCATCGAAGTTACGACGGGTGTAGGCATCGAAGGAGAGGCTGAGGCGATCACCGAAGAGGCCTGCGTCGAAGCCGGCGTTGAGCTCGTTCTTCTTTTCGTAGGTCAGGTCAGCATTCCCCAGCTGCTCGATACCGATCCCAGGCTCTTGGTCTTCGGCGAAGAGGCGGAAGGGGATGTACGACTTGAGGATGGTCGTCGAGCTGCTATAGGAGGGATCAGGAGGTGTCCCTGTGAGGCTATAGGAGAGACGGAGCGTGAGGTGGCTCAGAGGCTTGAGCTTCTGGAAGAAGTCTTCCTCATGCATATTCCATGCGCCAGAGACGTTCCACGTAGACATCCAGCGAGCATTGCTGCTACGTCCGAGCTGGTTCGAGCCTTCGTAGCGGTAGGTGCCGTTGACGACATAGCGGCCCTTATAGGAGTAGGTCGCATTGCTGTAGAAGGCTACCGTACGATAGTTCGTGTTGTTGAGGTTGTAGTAGCTATTGCCGTCCTCTACCTGCTTCTTGAAGTACTGGTAGGGGTAGAAGGGCGTCTCGCCAGCGGCATACTGCAGACCCCAGCCCGTGAAGGCGGTGCGGTTGCGCTGGATATTGGTCGTCTCAAGACCGCCGAAGAGGTTGAGTGTGTGGACTCCGAAGGTGCGGTTATAGTTAGCCGTGGCACGGAAGTCGTAGTTGCTCATGCGATTCTCACCCTTGTGCATAAAGCCGCCATTGGGCAGGACGGTGCTGGGGAGATCGTAGGGATGATCAGGGTCACGGTAGAGGTACTTGTTGGACTCTCTGATGACGCTGTTGGGCATAGCGCGATAGGCCAGTGCTTGGTTCGAGTTGTCACGCACATTGTGCTGCTGTGAGGCAGCCGTATGCTTGAAGGCCCCGAGGAGGGTCAGCTCCAGACCACGGATGGGTTTGAAGCGCAGCTCAGCTTGGAACTTTGCATCGAGTACATCCAGGTCGATGTAGTTATTCTCCAGCTCGTTGAAGATATTGAACGGAGCGTAGTTCGCCGTGTAGTACTCTCGTGGGTCGAGGACACGCGAGGTATTCGTAGCGTAGGAATAGGGGTTGATATCGAAGTCGCGCTTGACCTCCCCGCCTACGACGTCTACATCCTGACCGAGTGTACCAGGCGCACGCTGGTTGCGGTAGGAAGCACCCCCGATGACATTCAGCGAGAGGCTCTTCAGGAGGTGATGTGTGACGTTGAGGTTAGCGGTATATCGCTTGACCTGACTCTGCTTGTACCACCCTGGATCAATGAGTGCGGAAGCGGAGGCGTAGTAGTTTGACTTGCTCGTACCACCGCTCATGCTCACCGAGTGGGTCTGCATGATGGAGGGAGAGAAGAGCTCCTTGAACCAGTTTGTATTGCGTCGCTCAGCCTGCTGGAGGTAAGCGTTCTCTGCCTTCGTCGTATTGTCGAGCAGGAAGGTGCGGGTCTTGGGATTGTACGTGTTGATCAGCTCGTACATCTTACCATAGATCCCGTAGTCACTGCCGTTGAGGACCTCGGCGAAGTTCAGCCATCCTTTATCGCGCAGCTCGCGGTAGATACTCATCTGCTGCTGTGAGTTGAGGATGTCGAAGTCGCGGTAGGAAGGGATGAGGCGGCTGGTGAACTCACCCGTGTAGTTGAAGTTCGCCTGACCTTGCTTCCCCTTCTTCGTCGTCACGACGATGACGCCCGCCATAGCGCGTGCACCATAGATAGAGGTGGCCGAGCCGTCCTTCAGCACCTGGAAGCTCTCGATGTCGTCGGCATTGAGACCCGCGATAGCAGAGCTGATGAGCGTCTCAGGGTTCCCCGAAGCGAGGTCGTCAGCACCTACATTAGATACGTCTTCCATGATGACACCGTCGACGACCCAGAGGGGCTTGGAGCTCCCGTAGATAGAGGTCGCCCCACGCACGCGGATCTTAGGAGCTGTACCGAAGGTTCCTGAGACATTCTGTACCGAGACCCCTGCTGCGCGGCCTTCAAGGGCGCGGGCTGCATCGGGTACCCCGTCGAGCTTGGCTTTGTCGCCGCCGAGCTTAGCGGAGGCTCCCGTGAAGAGGCGCTTGTCTACCTTGGTGAGCCCCGTGACGACGACCTTGTCCAGCGTCTTCTCTGAGGGCTCGAGTGTGATCTTCATCTTGTCCTTGATAGGCACCTCTTGGGTGAGGTAACCAATGTAGGAGATGCGCAGGGTCTTAGAGCCTGCGGGTACCGTGATCTTGAAGCTGCCATCCAGCCCCACGGTTGTCCCCACCTTGCTATGTTCCTTGACGATGATCGAGGCTCCGATGGCGGCCTCGTTGTCGGGGGCGGTGACGACGGTGCCCGTCACCACCTGCTGCGCGAGCGCAGGCAGGAACCCCAGGAGCAGGGTGAGGAGGAGTAATGTACTTTTCCTCATTCGTTCAATTAATTGTATAGGTGTTTGAATAATTTATGCTTGTCTGTATTCCGTGGTAAAAAGAGACGAGCGACCGCCTCACTGCCTATGGCTGGGGGGATCGCTCATTGCTTGCTGTCCCCGAGGTGAGGAACAGTGACGCTATATTATAAATGTAGAGCCATGACAAAGGGAGCTATCGTCCGCAACCAAAGGCGGGGAGATAGCTATCGCATTCGCTTGTCAAAGCTGAGGGTGTGTCGGTGTTCTTCCAGATACCTCATGAGTGCGCTTTCGTGTCACAAGGAAATAATATGATCTACTATCAGCCACAAAGCTACATAATTATTAGATACAAAGTAGTGTGTGCCGAATTTTTAGGTAGCGTATTCTCGTCCAAACTCTTTATGGTTCTCATAAATGACAGCCCTTATAGAAGGGAAGCTCCAAGCTATTCATAGTGGGGGTAAAATGAACCAGTACTGGTCGCTGAGTTGACCAGTACTGCTTGGTGGTGTGTACCAGTACTGGTCCGAAGTCCGACCAGTACTGCTCGATTGAGTGACCAGTACTGGTTCAAAATCGAGGGTACTATTAAAGCCCGCTATCTACTTGCATAGACGCGTGTAGATAGCGGGCTAAGTTGCTCTGTCCCTTTGTGGTGCTTGCTGCCTTTTAGATCGATAGGTAGCTTAGCGGCGGATGAGCTGGAAGGAGAGCTGAAGGCTATCTACGAGGAGGAGGCCTTCGGTGAGTGGAGAGGGAAGGCCCAGCAGGAGCTTGAGAGCTTCGGCGGCAGCGATAGAGCCGATGACAGCAGGGGTGGTCGCCATCACGGGGAAGGGAGCTTGCGTGGGGCTTGGGGCGTCTCCCTCATCTCCCTCGGGGAAGAGGTCTCGGTAGCGTGAGGGTGAGTCGGGGAGGAAGAGTGCCAGCTGTCCGCACCACCCCTCGAGCGAGGCATAGAGCCACGGGATATGGTGCTCTGAGGCGTAGCGATCGAGGAGAAGGCGTGTCGCTTCGTTGTCGGTAGCGTCGATGAGAAGGTCGACCTCCCCGATGAGGCGGGTGGCATTCGCCTCGGTGAGGCGCTCACTGTAGGCCGTGATGTCGCAGTGGGGATTGGCTGCGCGGAGCCGCTCAGCAGCGCAGTGCACCTTGCTCCTACCTACCTCGTGCGTGGTGTAGAGTGTCTGACGGGGGAGGTTACTCACTGAGATACTATCGTCATCGCATAGTGTGAGATGCCCGACCCCCGCTCCCACAAGGAGGGGTAGGAGAGCTGAGCCCAGCCCTCCTGCTCCGATGATGGCTACCCGCTTCTCGGCCAGGCGCATCTGCCCCTCTTCCCCGACTTCGGGGAGGCTTATCTGTCGGGTATAGCGGGTCTTGAGGTCGTCTATCTCAGTCGTGTCCATTGCTTGGGGTCGTGCTTTTAAGGGGCTGGGAGGTCAGAGCCAACTATCCCAGTCCTTCCATACCGGCTCATAGCCTGCGCTACGTAGGTGGGCGGCGAACTCCGTGGGAGTACGGCTGTCGTTGATGACGAACTGCTCCAGATCTTCGCTGCTCTCCGCATAGCCCCCGGGCTCGGTGTGGCTCCCAGCACTCATACTCGTGATACCCAAGGGTAGAACGTGATCACGGAAGGAGGCTGACTCACGCGTCGAGAGGGAGATCTCCACATGTGGATCAAGGAGACGGAAGGCCAAGATGAGCTGCGTGATGCCGAGGTCGTCAATGGGTGAGGAGGGCTCATAAGCCCCCACTGCGGGGCGAAGACGAGGTAGGGAGATAGAGTAGCGGGTCTGGCGGTAGCGCTGACGGAGGTAGCAGAGATGCAGGGCGGTGAAGGTGCTATCGGTGCGCCAGTCCTCGAGCCCTAAGAGGGCACCGAGCCCAATCTTCTCGATACCTGCTTGGGCGATGCGGTCGGGGGTCTCAAGACGGTAGCGGTAGTCGGCCTTCTTCCCTCGGGGGTGGTAGCTGGGGTAGTGCGCCTCGTGGTAGGTCTCCTGATAGACGCAGACATAGTCTACCCCCGCCTCGTGGAGGGCGGTATATTGCTCGGTCGTAAGGGGCTGGACCTCGAGGCTGAGCTGAGCGAAGTGCGGGCGGATATGCTCGACGACCTGCAGGTAGTACTTCCATGAGCTGGCACGAAGGTCTTCGCCACTGACGAGCAGGAGGTGGCGGAAGCCCAAGGCCTTGATGGCCTCTACCTCACGGTCGATCTCGGGGAGCGTCAGCTGGCGACGTCGGATCTTGTTCTCCACGCTGAATCCGCAGTAGACGCAGCTATTGGAGCATACATTAGATAGGTAGAGCGGGATATAGAGCTGGATTGTATGGCCAAAGCGCTCGACGGTGAGACGGTGCGCCTCGCGTGCCATCTCCTCGAGGTAGGGAACGGCAGCAGGTGAGACGAGTGCCATGAAGTCCGCTATCGTGCGGTGCGGTGCAGCGAGGGCGCGCTGTACGTCCGCTATCGTCTTGCTGTAAATCCCCCTCTGGAGGGTGTCGAAGTCATAGGCCCGTAGCACATCATAGGCCGTCGTGTCGGTGGTCATGGCTCGGGAGTGAAGAGGAAGGCGGTGAGGGGTGAGGAGGCTACCGCTTCGTGACTCTGTGGGGCGAGCTTAGCTTCGTAGGCTATGCGACCTGCTTCGACCCCAAGGCGGAAGGCGCGCGCCATAGCTATGGGGTCTTGTGCTGTGGCGATAGCTGTGTTGACGAGTACGGCATCAGCACCCATCTCCATACATTCGGCGGCGTGGCTCGGGCTACCTATGCCCGCATCGATGACGACGGGGATGGTGCTCTCAGCGATGATGATACGTAGGAGGGCACGGGTATCCAGCCCGCGATTCGTGCCGATAGGTGCTGCCAGGGGCATGACGGTGGCGCAGCCTACCTCCTCGAGACGCTTGCAGAGTACGGGGTCTGCCTGCACATAGGGTAGGACGATGAAGCCCCGCTTCACCAGCTCCTCGGCGGCACGTAGCGTCTCGATGGGGTCGGGCATCAGGTAGCGTGGATCGGGGTGCACCTCGAGCTTGAGCCAATTCGTCTCGAGGGCTTCGCGTCCCAGCTCTGCAGCGAGGATGGCTTCTTCGGCGGTCTTTGCCCCGCTGGTATTGGGGAGGAGCTGGATGTGAGGGCTGTCGAGGGGAGCCACGAGGTCATCGCTGTCGGCATGCTGGAGCTCGACACGCTTGAGAGCGAGGGTGACGAGTTCGGTCTCCGAGGCTTCGACAGCACGAGCCATGAGGGCGGGGGAGGCGAACTTCCCCGTACCGAGGAAGAGTCGCGAATGGAAGGTCTTGTCTGCTATGGTAAGCATAGTGGTCAGGTGTATTAAGGTCGGTCGTCCGCAGCGGTGCAGGCGGCATGGATGAGGCTGCTGCTCATGGCGACGCCGTAGAGCCCGAGGGCGTAGAGGTCGGGGATATCCTCGGGGGACACGCTACCGATGGCATAAGCTGGGAGGGGGAAGGCGTGGAGCTGGAGAGCACGATAGCCCTCAAGTCCCAAGATGGGGGCGAGCTTCTTCTTTGTCGAGGTGAAGCGGAAGGGGCCGATGCCCACGTAGTCGATGGGGAGCGTACGTGCTGTGGCGAGGTTTTCGGCGCTGTTGCACGTGAGGCCGATGAGGGCGTGCTCACCTAAGAGACGTCGGGCCTCCGCCGGGGGCATATCTCTCTGTCCGAGATGCACGCCATCGGCACCCGTGAGGAGCGCGATGTCTACTCGGTCATTGATGAGTAGGGGGACGCTGTAGGCATGACAGAGCGCTAAGGCTTCGCGTGCGGTATGGAGGAAGGTCTCCCACGGGGCGTCCTTCATACGTAGCTCCACGATATCTGCTAAGCCCAGACGAAGGACGAGGTCGGTCTGCTCGAGGATCTCCGCTGTGGTGGTAGCGTGCGTGACGAACATCCGACGGCCGAGTGGTAAGCGTCTTACGGGTGCTTCCTGCCCTCGCCCAAGGCGGTAGTGCATCGTCGCACGCTGGGCTGTGTGGAGTGCCTCTTGGTAGTCTTCGCCCCGAGCTAAGGCAGCGCACAGCGTCGTAGCGTAGAGACAGCCCGTGCCATGGCGGTCTTCTCCGAGTCGGGGCGCGGTGCTCTCGATGAGCCGACTATCAGGGAGGTAGGCCCTGTCGGTGACATCCTCCTCCGTAGAGGAGGCGGACTTCGCGACGACAGCGGTGGCGGTGTGCTTTGCCCATTCGCCTGGTATGCTCTCCCCGAAGAGCTGGCGGGACTCGTAGTGATTGGGGAGGATGACGTCTACCAGCTCTGC
>ENA-OWND01001558-OWND01001558.1-metagenome-genome-assembly--contig:-NODE-1558-length-13815-cov-7.892515_pt1 | contig 13815 bp, 9 predicted proteins | sample MGYA00245342_ERZ651119 | MGnify/ENA primary metagenome ERZ651119 (study PRJEB26857, sample SAMEA4031756) | metagenome | biome: human; feature: oral; material: saliva | place: Philippines | collected 2014...
TTCGGGGCAAGGTGGGCGACGTCACCTTCGATATTGATTGGCTTTACAGAAATCCAAAAGGCTTAAAAGACTTAGTTCTCAGTAACGAAGAATATAAAACCTTTTTCGTAGAAAACGTACACGTCTTTGCCGACTACTTCAAACGCTTCTCGGCACAACTGAAAGACATGAGACGTGACTACCCCGGGGCACTGTACTTCGTGCTCATTGGGCCGTAGGGGACTTGTTATGAAAATTGGGAGATGATTCTCTTGCATTCCCATTTATAGAGAAAGGAATATATATTATGAATTGTAGAGACTTAGATAGTTTAATTAGAGGTAAAAAAATAAATTTTTTAATAGGGGCAGGGGCTAGTGTACCCATGTATCCGTCTTTGAGCTTAGGCGAGGATATGCCTACATTTGAAGAAATAGTTAGTCATAAATATATCACAGAAGAAACAAAAAGATTTTTATATGTATATTATTTCAAAAAATGGATAGATATGATGGGGGAGAGGAAAGAAGATTTCTTAAGACGTGCCAAGACATCCGATGTATTTACAAATTATAGGCGGTTGATTCAATGGATGTATGATTTTTTACAATGTGAGAGTAATGAATCTCCTAAGCGGATAAATATTTTTACGACGAATTATGATTTAATTTTTGAAAGAGTGTTTGATGAGTTTTTATATGAGAATCCATTGATTTTTTTTAATGATGGCTCTCGAGGGTTCTTTGAAAAATATATTAGCAATAGAAACTTTTATTTGAACATTACTCACAGTGGCTATAATGATAACTATCGGAGAGAAGTGCCGACTATTAATTTGTTTAAACTACACGGATCGGTATCCTGGAACCTGAAACAAAATAAAATTATAGTCGATGAGCAAAATAGTATAATTAATGAAATTAGAGAACGAGCAGAGGCTCTGTCGCTCGAAGTTTCTGAAATAGAAAAAATAATAAGTACTGATAAGTGTATAAGTTTTAATTTAAGTGATTTTGTGGAAAATTTGAATGAATCAGTTCATAAATTGGATTTAGATAATAATAAATTGAAAGATTTTTTTGAAGCATATTCGGAGTTGCCAATAATCAATCCCGATAAGTTTAAATTCTTCAAGAGTGTCTCAGAACAACACTATTATCAGTTAATTAGATCATTTAGCTATGAATTGGAACAAAAGCAGTCAGTACTAATTGTCTTTGGTTTTTCATTTGCTGATGAGCATATTCGGGATATTTTTGAGCGATCATTATTGAATCCTGAACTAGAAGTAATTCTGATTACATATAGTAGAGAAAGTCAAAGTCAATTGAAGAAGTATTTTACAGGATATAAAAATATCATGTTTTTACCAAAAAATCCTGATAGCATATCGGGTAATTTTGAATATCTATTAAGACTCTTAGGTGATGGTTATGATTCGTAATTATGTTATAGGAAATGTCATATCTATTGATGGGTTAAAAATCACGGCTTTAATGAATGAATATTCGAGGATGGAAACACTTCATTATGAGGGCAACATATATAAGGGTGTCTCTGTTGGTGGATATGTTGGTGTCATCAGAGGGAGTAATAGAATAATAGGACAAATTGAAAAGGAGTTTTTGGAAGATAAAAGGAATCAACCTAATAATCAAGAATATCTAAAGGACCGTTTTGAAAGACAGATTGAGATTAATTTGGTAGGAGTTATTTGTGAGGGACGCTTTGAATTCGGGGTTAAAAAATTCCCTATGATTTTTGATGAAGTTGTACTGTTAACGGATAGAGAAATTAGTGGCATATTACAAAGAAATATAAACTTAGAGAAAAGAACGATTAGGATTGGGAAAAGCGTTTTGCACGATATTCCGATTGAGCTGGGATGGGAAGATTTATTTAATACTCATATTGGGATTTTTGGAAATACAGGTAGCGGAAAATCCAATACATTGACTAAATTGTATACATCATTATTTGATTTAGAATTTCCGTTGGGGAATTTAAAGAATATGTGTGAACGAAGTAAGTTTTTTATATTGGATTTTAATGGAGAATATCTTCAGGATGGCGTATTACGATGTAAGAAGAAGTGTTTAGAGTTATCGACAAGATCAGATAAAGGAGATAGGCTACCCTTAACCCCAGAGACTTTCTGGGATATCGAAACTCTTTCTATCCTGTACTCGGCAACAGAAAAGACTCAACGACCCTTTTTGGCTAAAGCTATTAAGTATTTTCTTGATGAAGATAAGTGTGATATTACAGTTGAAAAGATTATAGAAGGATTGGGATCATCTTTTTACAATACCTTTAAACAAAACAATAGCAAGGAGTTATTAAACTTACTTCATAAATCATTAGAGATTATAGGCTTTGATACATATGATGAGTATCACGATGAAGTTGGGGGGGCATTAGATGTTAGTTGGCTGAATTGCTTATGGCATTCACAACAAGGTACATATTATTTAGGGGAATGTTATATTAATTCACAAGAGGATTCGGAGATAAAGAAGAGGAGAAACGTATTTGAAAAAGTATTGGGTCAGGATAAAATTAAAGAGAAAATAAGAATGCTTAATGTGACGGGAAAAGTGAAGATAGCAGTTAATTCTCAATTGATATATTGCTTAGCATATGGAAGAGTCAACTTTGAACATATAAATCCGTTAGTACAACGGATAGAGGCACGTTCAGATTTTGTTGAAAATACAGTGCGGGTTTCGTGTGAGCCCAATGAATGGGATGTATTGAATATTATATCCTTACGGAGATGTAATTCAGACGCAAAGAAAATGATCCCGTTGTTGGTAGCTAAACAATTGTATGAGGAACATAAGCAAAAGGTAGGTAATGAAATCAGAATTTTGTTCACGGTACATCTGATTATTGATGAAGCTCATAATATTTTATCTGCGCAATCATCTAGAGAGGCTGAATCGTGGAAGGATTATAGGTTGGAAGTTTTTGAGGAGATTATAAAAGAAGGGAGGAAGTTCGGTTTTTTCTTGACCGTGGCGAGTCAGCGACCCTATGATATTTCTCCCACGATTATGTCACAGATACATAATTATTTTATTCATCGATTAGTTAATGAGCAAGACCTAAGAATGATTGCAAATACAGTAAATTCACTTGATTCTCTTTCTAGAGCTAGGATACCGAATCTTGCACCGGGGCAATGTGTTATTACCGGGACAAGTTTTGAAATGCCGTTATTAGTGCAAGTAGAAAAGTTGTCTGAGAACAAGTCTCCGTCGAGTGAAAATGTAGATTTAGGTAGATTGTGGACGGATATATAATGTAAGACCGGGTGATACAAAATTAAAATATATGGTAAGATAGTGAAGAAACTAATATAGTGATATTGAATATCTATTCTGATTTTTATAGTATTTAAAATATTTGAAAAAAGAATATAAGCGGGTTTCAAGTATTCTTTGAATGTAATAATGAACTGTATATTTGTTACATGGGACAATGAAGTGGGAGGAATTATTTAATGGCAAATAAGAGTAAGGCTAAGATTGGTTTTGAAAAACAGCTTTGGGATGCGGCCTGCGTGCTTTGGGGGCATATACCTGCAGCAGAATATAGAAAAATAATTGTAGGTCTTATCTTTTTAAGATATATATCAGCCAGGTTTGACAAACGATATAAAGAATTGGTTGCTGAAGGTGATGGTTTTGAGTCTGACCGAGATGCGTATACGATGGAGAACGTGTTTTTTGTGCCTAAAGAGGCGCGATGGAATACTATTGCGGCAGCGGCGCATACACCGGAGATAGGGGCAGTTATTGATAACGCTATGAGGGCTATTGAGAAGGAAAATGCGAGCCTAAAGAATGTTCTTCCTAAAAACTATGCGAGCCCGGATCTTGATAAACGGGTTTTGGGTGAGGTCGTTGATGTATTTACTAATGATATAGATATGAAAGGTACATCAGAGGATGAAGACCTGCTGGGACGCACTTATGAATATTGTATTGCCCAATTTGCTGAAAAAGAGGGGCGTGGAGGTGGGGAATTCTATACCCCGGCTAGTATAGTAAAGACATTGGTGTCTATACTTCGGCCTTTTGAAAACTGTCGGATATATGATTGCTGTTGCGGGTCCGGAGGCATGTTTGTACAGAGTGCCAAATTTATTCAAGCGCACTCAGGTAGAAGAGGCGCTATTTCTGTTTATGGACAAGAAGCCAATGCCGATACATGGAAAATGGCTAAAATGAATATGGCAATCCGAGGAATTGATGCTAACTTCGGAGAACATCCTGCGGATACGTTTACAAATGATTTATTCTCGGGGCTCAAGGCAAATTTTATTCTTGCTAACCCGCCGTTTAACTATCACCCGTGGAAGCAGGAGTTATTGAAAGATGACGTACGCTGGAAATATGGGCTGCCGCCTGCGTCTAATGCCAACTACGCATGGATTCAGCATATGATTCAACATCTTGACTATAATGGGAAAATCGGCCTTGTCTTGGCTAATGGCTCACTATCTTCACAGCAAGGTGGGGAAGGTGAAATTCGAAGAAAGATAATTGAAGATGACTTAGTTGAGGGTATTATTGCGATGCCTACTCAACTTTTCTATAGTGTGACAATTCCGGTGACGTTATGGTTTATTTCTAAAAATAAACAACAAAAAGGAAAGACTGTATTTATTGATGCTCGGAATATGGGGCACATGATTGACAGAAAACATCGGGATCTTTCAGATGATGAGATTCAGAAATTGGCGGATATTTTCGAGGCTTTCCAAAATGGGACCTTAGAGAATATAAAAGGATTTTGTGCAGTTGCTACATTAGAAGATATTGCAAAACAAGATTATATTTTAACTCCCGGGAGATATGTGGGAGTTGAAGAGAAAGAAGAGGATGACGAACCCTTTGAAGACAGAATGGAAAGGCTTACATCTGAGTTATCGGAAATGTTTGTGAAGTCACATGAACTTGAAGAGGAAATTCGAAAACAATTAGGAGCCATTGGTTATGAAATATAGTCTTTCAGACATATGTGAATATGTAAAAGATAAGATTGATGTAGGATTATTAAATAAAATGACATATATCTCTACTGAAAATATGCTTCCTAACAGAGGAGGTCTTAAACCAGCAGTAGCGTTGCCCGATACGAAGACAACTCGGGCATTTTGTAAGGGTGATGTATTGGTTTCAAATATTAGACCGTACTTCAAAAAAATTTGGTTTGCAACCTTTGATGGAGGATGTTCTAATGACATACTTGTTTTTCGAGCAAGAGACGGGATTAATAAACAATTTTTGTACTATATACTGGCGAATGATAACTTTTTTAAATATTCAATGGCGACATCAAAAGGTACGAAGATGCCTAGAGGGGATAAAAAGGCCATTATGGAATATGGGGTGCCCGTCTATTCAGCTAGAGAACAAGAAAAACTAGTTAGTATTTTGAATTCTATTGACCAAAAAATACAAATTAATAATAAAATAAACGAGAATTTAGCTGAGCAAATCAAAGAGATTTGCACTAGATGTTTTTCTGATCGCTCGCTATTTAATAGAGTTTTACCTAATGATTGGTCTAAAACCACACTGGCTGCTGTTGCCAATTTTATTAGCGGTTATTCTTATAAAGGAAATGAACTCGCTGATTCTAACGTTGCCATGGCAACAATAAAGAATTTTGACCGCAAACGTGGTTTTAAACTTGACGGGTATAAAGAGATAGTACCTTCTGGTAAGTTAAAAGAAACACAGCATGTAGAGCTATTTGATACTCTTGTTGCTCATACTGACTTAACCCAGAACGCTGCAGTAATCGGGAATGCAGAGCTTGTAATTAGTAAATCAAACTATGATGACATTATTTTTTCAATGGATCTGGTCAAAGTCATTCCCAAAGAAAAAAGAATATCAAAGTTTCTTATTGCTGCTATCCTTCAAGATGAAAGATTTAAGACGCATTGCTTAGGTTATATCAATGGTACTACTGTTTTGCACTTAAGCAAAAAAGCTTTGCCTGAATATCCAATATATCTTCCAAATGACCTATCTGCACTAATTCCGCTAGATAAGATTTTTACAAATCTATATCAACAAATCGCTATTAATATTGAAGAAAACTTAAACCTCCAGATCTTAAGAGATATACTGTTAATCAAATTAATGTCAGAAACACGTGACATATTAAGGTAGCAGTTAAACTTCTAAATTCTCGTTTATGAGTATAGAAGCATCTACGTAATATTAAATGTGCTAACAATGAGGTTATCATAGATGTCGTTCTCTAAACTATTATATAGGAGGAGTAACGATATGAAAGATGAAATAGTTAATAGAGTAATGCAGCAAATGGCTTCTAGTTTAGAGAATTTACAGCTAAAAAAGTTAAAGGGAGTCATGGAAGATGTATTAAAACATTGTGAAGTCATCGAATCCGGAATAGATGAAAGGGTTAAAGATTCTGAATTGCTTGACATATTTATAGCGGCTAAACGAGTTGAAGGATGTTCGGAAAAAACACTAAAATACTATCGATCCACACTTTTAGCAATGGTTCAGTACTTACGAATTCCGATACAAGGGATTGTTACGGAAGATTTAAGAAATTATCTTACCAAATATGAAGTCGATCACGGTTCTAGCAAGGTAACGATTGATAATATACGTAGAATTTTATCCAGTTTTTTTTCATGGTTGGAGGATGAAGATTATATTGTAAAAAGTCCTGTACGCCGTATCCATAAAGTTAGAACGGTAAGTAGCATCAAGGAAATCTATTCAGATGAAGAATTGGAAAAAATGCGAGATAGATGTGAATCTTTGCGTGATTTAGCGATAATTGATATGTTGTCGTCAACGGGCATGCGTGTTGGTGAAATTGTCTTATTGAATCGAGACGATATTAATTTTGCTGAACGAGAGTGTGTTGTATTTGGTAAAGGGGCAAAAGAACGAGTGGTTTATTTTGATGCCAGGACTAAGCTACATTTGAGAGAGTATCTGGCTAGTAGGCAGGATAATAATCCGGCATTATTTGTAACTCTGAAATTTCCATATAAGCGAATACAAATCGGGGGTATTGAGTGTAGACTAAGGAAGATTGGAGAACGGTTGAGTATCTCTAAGGTACATCCTCATAAGTTCAGACGAACGTTGGCTACAATGGCCATTGATAAAGGTATGCCTGTCGAACAACTCCAACTCCTTTTAGGGCATCAGCGAATAGATACGACTTTACAATATGCTATGGTTAAGCAAGCTAATGTTAAATTGGCACATAAAAAGTATATAGGATAGGAAGGAAAGTATAAGTATGGATGCATGGAGAACTGTTCATTTGGGGGAAGTCTGCGAAATAAATAGAAAATCTTATGGGGTGAAGGAAGGTTGGGAGTTTGTAAACTACTTGGATACGGGGAATATCACTGACAATAAGATCGATAGGCTTCAGTATATAAATTTACAGTTGGATAAACTTCCTTCGCGTGCTAGAAGAAAAACTAAAAAAAATAGTATTATTTACTCTACTGTACGACCTATCCAGAGACATTTCGGGATTATTAAGTCACAGCCGGAAAATTTTCTTATATCTACAGGGTTCGTAGTTATTGATGTAAATGAAGAGGTTTTAGATGCTGATTTCTTATATTATTGGCTAACTCAGAAGACGGTGACAGAAACACTTCAAGCCATTGCTGAACAAGGACAGTCAACATATCCTGCTATTAAACCTTCAGATTTGGCTGGCCTTGAGCTACATCTCCCCCCGATATCAGTACAAAAACGTATTGCGGGGATTTTGGCGTGTTTAGATAGAAAAATAGAACTAAATATGCAATTAAACGAGAATTTAGCTGCTTAGAAATATCTGATGTTCCAGATAACAGTAGATGTAACAAACTATCCCTTGTTTTTACTAAAGATTTATTTTCAATAAGATTAGTTGCAATTAAATCGTAAACAGGCATTACTAATTGACAAAAATTTTTAATAATGGAATCAGGCGGTAAATACAGAGGGAAATCCAAAGTAGTATTCGGTAACACTCGCTGGCGACTATTGGTAGAACCAGTTGTATGAGTACAGAGATAGTTGAAAAATGGCACACTATCAAGAAGAGAATACAGATAATCTTTTTGTTCTATTTTTCTAGCTTCATAAACAATAAATTCAGTAGAGCAAACTAGATATGATGACAAATTTATGGGACGCCATATACGCTTGGTGCTTGGATTTAATTTAGAAATCATTACCGATTTAGGAGTAAGTATATATTTATTGCTCTTTATGTTTGATGACATTTCAAATGTAGGAAAACGATTGGCGTCAAAATTAGGAATACTGTAGTACTCTACTTCTATATCTACACTTTTTACAGGTGACCAGCTATTAGTTTTTATAACAGCTATTTCACGTAATGTTGTTTTTCGCCAATTGTCAGGCACATTGCCATCAAAAAGAGTATAGTCAATAAACCAGGCTTGAAAAAGTGCTCGAGCTTGTATCTCTAAATTCTCGTTTATCTTAATTATTGAATCTAATAGGGAAGCTATGTCAGGTGTTTCTTTTAAAGATATGTTTAAAGTATACATAAAGGAGTAGTCATTATGTCAGGTTTTTATACAGAAGCAGATTATGAAAATTCCATTATAGAATTATTTCAAAATATGGGATATAAGTATATTTATGGGCCTGATGTTGAACGAGATTTTTATAATCCTCTTTATGAAGTTGAGTTAGATAATGCACTGCGGAGATTAAATCCGACTATGCCACGAGATGCCATTACAGATGCACTTTATAAATTGAAAAACTTTGATAATGCTGATTTGATTCAGAAAAACGCTGTCTTTATGGACTATATTCAGAATGGTGTTGAGGTTCATTATTTTGTTAATGGAGAAGAGCGTTCAGGATTGGTCTATCTTGTGGATTATAAGAATCTTGAAAACAATTCCTTTGTAGTGTGTAATCAGTGGACGTTTATTGAAAATAGCAATAAACGCCCGGACATATTGATATTTGTAAATGGATTACCCATAGTGTTAGTGGAATTAAAATCCCCTTCTCGAGAAGAGACAGATGCATCCGAAGCATATTTACAAATAAGGAATTATATGCATGAAATTCCCTCCATGTTTATCTATAACTGTATTTGTGTTATGAGTGATCACCTTACATCAAAGGCGGGAACCATTACATCCGGTGAAGATCGCTTCATGGAGTGGAAAACGAAAGATGGGAATTATGAGAATACTCAGTATGCACAATTTGATACCTTCTTTGAAGGAATATTTACGAAAGACCATTTGCTGGACATTATAAAAAATTTCATTTGTTTCTCCAATGAAGGGCTAAATCGGTTTAAGATACTTGCTGGGTATCATCAGTATTTTGCTGTAAATAAAGCGATTCGCTCAACATATCACGCCACTCAAACAGATGGTAAAGGTGGCGTATTTTGGCATACTCAAGGTAGTGGGAAGTCTCTTTCAATGGTCTTTTATGCTCATCGGCTGCAAGAAGCTTTAAGTAGCCCTACAATTGTCGTATTGACTGACAGGAATGATTTGGATAACCAGCTTTTTGGGCAGTTTGCGAAGTGTAAGGACTTTTTAAGACAAGAACCTATTCATGCAGAGAGTAGAGCCAATTTAAAATCTTTACTGGGCTCAAGAAAGGCCAATGGTATTATTTTTACAACAATGCAAAAATTTGAAGAGTCGGATGAGCCTTTATCTGAGCGAAAAAATATAATTGTTATGGCGGATGAGGCACATCGTGGGCAATATGGCCTTAAGGAGCGGATTGACTCTAAAACCGGGAAAATTAAAGTTGGTACGGCACGTATTATTCGTAATAGTCTTCCTAATGCTACGTACATAGGGTTTACTGGTACGCCTATTTCGTTGAAGGACAGAAGCACCCGAGAAGTTTTTGGCGATTATATCGATGTATACGACATGACGCAGGCTGTTGAAGACGGTGCGACACGACCTGTTTATTATGAAAGTCGTGTTATCAAATTAAAGTTGGATGAAAACACGCTTCGCCTTATTGATGCAGAATATGACCTTATGTCGCACAATGCTGACCCTGAAGTAGTGGCAAAAAGCAAGCAGGAACTTAGTCAGATGGAGGCTGTTTTAGGCAATGAACAGACAATATCATCCCTTGTTGATGATATCCTTAATCACTACGAAAATTATCGAGCTGATTTATTGACAGGTAAAGCTATGATAGTGGCGTACTCACGGTCTATTGCAATGAAGATTTATAAACGTATTTTAGAACTTCGCCCAAATTGGAATGATAAGGTTGCAGTTGTCATGACTGAGAGTAATAAAGATCCCGAGGAATGGCGTGCGATTATCGGGAATAAGCAGCGTAAGAATGAACTTGCAAAAAAATTTAAAGACAATTCTAGTTTGTTAAAAATTGCTATTGTTGTCGATATGTGGTTAACCGGATTTGATGTTCCTTCTCTTGCTACTATGTATGTTTATAAGCCTATGCAAGGATATAATTTGATGCAAGCAATTGCTCGCGTAAATCGAGTGTTTAGTGATAAAGAGGGTGGATTAGTAGTAGACTATGTGGGAATTGCATCTGCGCTTAAGGCTGCTATGAATGACTATACTTCACGGGATAAAAAAAATTATGGAGATACGGATGTTGCGAATGTGGCTTACCCCAGGTTTTTGGAGAAATTATCTGTATGTCAAGATATATTCTACGGGTATGATTACTCTCAATTTCTTACCGGGACAGATTTAATAAGGTCAAAAGCTATTAGTGGTGCAGTGAATTTCATTGTAGCACCAGACAAAGAAGAGAAAAGAGAATCCTTCTTGAAAGAATCTCTACTTTTGCATCAGGCATTATCTCTTTGTTCATCTCTCGTAGAGAAAAGTTTACGTGTTGAAGCTGCATTTTTTGAATCAGTCCGCGTACTTGTTAGTCGATTGATGAATCAAGGGTCCGGTAAAAAACTGTCGTTACCGGAAATGAATGAGCGAGTTCATGCTTTGTTGGCACAAAGTATTAAAAGTACCGGAGTAATAAATTTATTTTCTGACATAAATGGAGAGTTCTCACTTTTTGATCCGAAGTTCTTGGAAGAAATCGGTAAGATGAAAGAAAAGAACTTGGCCGTTGAGTTGCTAAAGAAGTTAATTGCAGAACAGGTATCTATCTACAAGCGAACTAATGTAGTTAAATCTGAAAAATTTAGCGAAATTATTCAGCAGACTATGAATCGTTACCTCAACGGGATGCTCACTAATGAACAAGTTATTGAAGAGTTATTGAACTTAGCTAAACAAATACAAGCAGCACAAACGGAAGGACAAAAACTTGGACTTACTGCTGATGAATTAGCTTTTTATGATGCATTGACGAAACCCCAGGCTATAAAAGACTTTTATGAAAATGAAGAACTTATTGCTATAACAAAAGAGTTGGCAGAGGCTTTACGAAAGAACCGAACAATTGACTGGCAAAAAAGAGAGTCGGCTCGAGCTAAAATGAGGATGATGATTAAAAAACTGTTAAAGAAGCATCGGTATCCTCCTGCAGGAATGGAAGATGCAGTGCAAACAGTAATGTTCCAGTGTGAGTTATGGACTGATAATAATGATATAAATAGCGATACTGAGGGGAAATTTGATTCATCAAATCAAAAAGTGGATATAATGTATTCCATAGAGGATAAGAATTCTTTTAAAGTGGCAGAGACAGTAGAACAGCATTGATAAAAAGAAATTTTTTAGACTATAAAGCAACTAAAAACGAGGTGTACAACTCATGGCTCGCTATGAGGTCAATAACTATGCAGTAGAAACATTACTCAACAACATAAAGACCGGAGATATAGCCATACCTGAAATGCAGCGTCCTTTCGTTTGGGATAGTACTAAGGTCCGTGACTTAATGGACTCTCTGTATAAGGGATTTCCTGTCGGGTATATTATTGTCTGGCAGAACCCCAAGGTTAAATTGAAAGATGGTACTACTTCAGTAGGGAAAAAGGTCCTAATTGACGGGCAACAGCGAATTACTGCACTTGCAGCTGCTATTGTGGGGAAGAAGGTGCTGGATGACCATTATAAATGGAAGCGAATCATCATTGCTTTTAACCCTATTGAGGAAGTGTTTGAAGGATCGAATCCGGCCATCCAAAAAAGCAGTTGGTGGATCCCGGATATATCTAAAGTATTCGAGACCACATTTGACCCTTTTGATTTCGTAATGAACTATTGTGAAAAGAATAATATTAAAGACCAAATGTCAAAGGTAAATGCGGTCATTACAAAATTACGGAGCATCCAAGACAATAGGTTGGGAGTTATAAGCCTGAATGAAGACCTGGATATTGACAGCGTAACGGATATTTTTATTCGAATTAATTCTAAGGGTGTTGTGTTATCACAGGCTGATTTCGCCATGTCCAAGATATCTTCCAATGAAGTATATGGGGGTAATCTTATTAGAAAAACTATTGATTATTTCTGCCATCTGCTGGAATCTCCGGAAGATTTAAAAGAAATTCAGGCTAATGATACTGAGTTTGCTTCAAAACCGGAGTTTGATGCTATTAAGTGGGCTGCAGGAAAAGTGAATCCAATATATAAGGCAGCGTATACAGACCTTTTGCACGTGGCTTTTACTTATAAGTTTAAAAGAGGTAAATTGGCAGACTTGGTAAGCTTGCTATCTGGACGGGATTTTAAGACACGAGAATTTAAAATTGAAATTGAAGAAGACTCTTTCTCTAAGCTGCATGATGCCGTATTGCATACTATCAATAAAACCAACTATGAGAGATTCCTTATGATTATTGAATCTGCAGGTATCGTAAAGAGTTCGCTTATTCGTTCACAAAACGCATTGAATTTTAGTTATGCACTTTACTTGGCCCTTAGAGAACGGAAAATCAAAGATAATATTATAGAAAAAATTGTACGACGTTGGGTTGTGCTTTCGATCCTGACCGGTCGTTATTCGAGTTCGCCTGAATCAGGGTTTGACTATGATATTAAGCGATTCTTTGCTTATGATGATCCGACAGAATATTTAAAAGTAACTGAAGCAGGCGAATTATCTGATGCATTTTGGAATGTTATGCTTTTGCAGAAGTTAGATACGTCTGTTGCAAGCAGCCCCTATTTTAAAATTTTTTTGGCGGCGCAGGCAAAAGTGCATGATAAGGGATTCTTGTCGGAGCATGTTGAAGTGGAAAGTATGCTGGAAAATCGTGGGGATATTCACCATCTATTCCCTAAGAAGTATTTAACTAAACATAAGCTTGAGCGGGGAATGTATAACCAAATTGCTAATTACGTCTTTCTTCAGCAAGAAATTAATATTAAAATTAGTGACGATGCACCATGTATCTATATGCAGGAAGTAGTAAATCAGTGCAAGACGAAGACCCCCGTTTACGGTGGAATTATTGATAAGGCCGTTTTAGCAGAAAACTTACGACAAAATTGCATTCCTGATGGGTTTGAAAATATGGATATCAATGATTACCAGGAATTTTTGATTAGGCGGCGAAAGTTAATGGCGCAAAAAATACGAGAATACTATGAGTCGTTATAGGCGTGAGTTAGCCCCCATTAACGCACTAAAAAGGACCGGACGGATTTATTCCGTTCGGTCCTTTGCTGGTTTCTACTCCCATCATTCATTGTTTTCACGAGACTCAACATCTACCTGTCTCAAGCAAAGGGAAGGCATCGTTTCAGGTGATCTGCCGGGATTTGCACGTAGCGGTCTTCTTTGTCCAGGACTTCGATCATGCCGTTGTTCCAGAAGGTGGAGAGGCGGAGTTTTC
>ENA-OWND01001559-OWND01001559.1-metagenome-genome-assembly--contig:-NODE-1559-length-13813-cov-15.115933_pt1 | contig 13813 bp, 10 predicted proteins | sample MGYA00245342_ERZ651119 | MGnify/ENA primary metagenome ERZ651119 (study PRJEB26857, sample SAMEA4031756) | metagenome | biome: human; feature: oral; material: saliva | place: Philippines | collected 2014...
TGACCTGCTTGACCGTGTTGACGGTCTGGTTCTGGTCGTCGGGGTCCTGCGCGCGGATGTGGGTCGGGTGGACCATGAAGCGGCGTGCGAGGGCCACGACGGGGCCGGGCATGGTCGCGGAGAACAGCATGGTGTGGCGGTTCTCGGGGACGCGGCCCAGCAGCGTCTCGACGTCGGGCAGGAAGCCCAGGTCGAGCATTTCGTCGGCCTCGTCGAGGACGACGGTTTCGACGCCGGACAGGTGCAGGTGGCCCTTGCGCAGCAGGTCGATGAGGCGGCCGGGCGTGCCCACGACGATGTCGGCACCGCGCTGGAGGGCTTCGATCTGGGGTTCGAAGGCGACGCCGCCGTAGATTTCGACGATGCGGGTCGACAGGTACTTGGCGGCCTCGCGCAGGTCCTGGGCGACCTGCTTGGTGAGCTCGCGGGTCGGCAGGATGATGAGTGCCTGCGGCTGGTTCGGGTTGAGCAGGTCCTCGTAGCCCTCTTCGTCGGGCGCGATGACGTCCTCGAGGACGGGGATGCCGAAGCCGAGGGTCTTGCCGGTGCCGGTCTTGGCCTGGCCGATGATGTCGTGGCGGTCCAGCGCGGGGCCGAGGGTGAGGGCCTGGATCGGGAAGGGGTGCGTGATGCCCTTGTCTTCGAGCGCGTCAACAATCGGGTCGGTGACGCCGAAGTCCGCGAAGGACTTCTTGTCGAGGTTGTCGCCGCCCTTGTCAGTAATGTCCGGGGTGGCCTCTTCGACCTCGGGGGCCGCGGGCTGGATGTTGCCGAGGCGGACGACGCCTGCGGAGTATTCGACGGACGAGGCCTGGGCGGGGGTCTGCGCGGAGGGCGCGGCCTGCGTGGTGGCGTCGTTGTCGGGGGTGGGCTCGAGGGCCTCGGTGTTTGTGGTGGTCACGATCTGCCTTGTCTCCCGGGCTTTTCCGGGGTTGGGGTCGGTGCCGATCGCGCAATGTCTAGCGCGGGGATTCTCGTCCGCGCGAACGTGTGATGTGCAAAAAGAATGCGACCGGGCGTCCGGTGGTCGCTTTTCAGTGTAATCGTGTGAAGCGGGCGAGCGGGGGAGGTGCTGGTCACAGAGGGAGTGAGAACGTGTGGATTGTGTGGACAGTGGGAGCCAGGGCGCTTGTCAGGCACTATGCTGGACTCATGGCTCATGAATATGTTTCTGTCCCGGCCGACGACACTGATGTCCTTGGTATTCTCGCGTATTCTTCGCTCGCGTTTATGACGCGCCTGGCGAAGGACGGAGAGCAGGCCCCCACGTTTGAGGCACACGTGGAGCACGCGCGCATGGCTGCGCAGTGTTTCGCGCTGTATCAGCAGCTGGAGGTGTGGTGCGAGCACCGTGACTTTGACTTGATGGAAGCCGCTAGTGCGTTTACGAGCGCGTATGACGATTTGGATGCGCGCACCCGTCCGACGACGTTTGCGGAGCGCTCGGTGAAGACCTTCATTACGCGCGGCATGCTCGGTGACATGCTGATTCGTGTTGCCCGAGTCCATGGCCTGTTTGAGGGTATCGAGGACGTGTGGCCCTTCGAGCAGGGGCATTGGGTGCGCGCGCACCTGGGACCGCAGATTGAGGCGGACCCGCAGCTGGCGGACCGCCTGTCTCTGTGGGGGCGACGCGTGGCGGGTGAGGCCCTCGGCCTCGTGCGAGCCACGCTGTTCACCTACCCGCAGCTGGCGATGACGCCGGACAATGTCGATGAGATCACGGAGTACGTGATCAAGCGTCACGGTGAACGTATGAAGGACATTCACCTGAAGGCCTGAGGCTACAGGGGATAGACGAGGCCGGGGAGCGCGAGCGGTTCAGTTCCGCAGTGCGTTCCCCGGCCTCGTTCGTCTGTGCGGGTCAGTGGATCGCGAAGCCGACGCGGCGCTCGGTCTTGCTGGCGATCTGCACGTAGCCGAGGGCGTTGGCGGGAACGAGGGTGCGCTGGCCCTTGGTGTCGGTGAGGTCGAGGACGCCGTTGGGGGTGGTCAGGGCCTCGTGAACTTTGGCCATGAGCTCGCCTTCGGTCATGTCGACGTCGAGACCGAGCTGGCGCGTGTTATCGCGAATGCCGATGAAGATCTCCATGTTGACTCCTTGCTGGAAAATGTCGTCACGCCCATCATATGTGCCGCAGATGTGGGTGGGGTCTGCCAGTATTGCGTCATGAGCGAAATCAAGGTCAGGTTGCGGCGTCGCCCGGAGGGTTGGTGGCGTCTTCCTGCGCTGAATGAGGCGCAACGCGCGGTTGTCGAGGGAGCGCAGCACTCGGATGTGATTGCCCGCGGGGCACCGTCGTCGGGGCGCAGTACGTGTGCGCTCGCGGTGTTCGAGCAGGCGGTCGCCCGGGGCCATTCCGCGTTGATTCTCGCTCCTGATCGCACGCGCGCTGACGTATTGACGCCGCGCGCGCAGGCACTCGGCCCGTCGGTGGTGCGTCCGGTGCGCACGCCCGCGTCGTTTGCGTATCAGGTGGTGGCGACGTGGCGCACTCAGCGCGAGGTTCCTCTGGAGGGCGTGGAGCTGGTGACGGGCGCGGCCCAGGATCAGCTGCTGGCCGAGCTGTTGCAGACCGTGGAAGCACCCTGGCCCGAGGATATTGGCGAGCAGATGCGCGCGATGCCGGCGTTTCGCGCGGAGCTGCGTAACCTGGTGGCGCGCGTGGGCGAGGCCGGGATGGACTCGGAGAAGCTGGCGCAGGCCGGAGCACGTTTTGGGCATCCCGAGTGGGAGGGGGCGGGTGCGATTGTTGCCGCCCTGGAGGAGGGCCCCGAGCGGTCCCCGGAGTATCCGCAGACGCTGCGCGTGGACCTGTCGCGCATCCAGTCCCTTGCTGCGGACCTGATTGGCGCGTGGAAAAGGGACTCTAAAGCGCGTGGCGTGCAGGCTCCGTACCCGGTGCCGGATGTCGTCATCGTGGATGACCTACAGGATTGCACGCCCTCAACGCTGACGCTCCTGACCGCGTGCCGGGACGCGGGTGCCCGCATCGTCGCGTTCTCGGATTCGGACGTGGCCGTGGCTGGGTATCGTGGGGGAGAGCCGCACCTGGACCGCAGGCTCGCTAGCGCCCTCGGCGTCGAGATCGCTGAGTTGGGTCAGGTGTATGACACGTCCCGCGTCGTGCGTGACTTGGCTCGACAGTCCTGCTCGCGTATCGCGCAGTCGGGGTCGCCCGCGCGACGCGACGCGGACGTCGCCCAGGATGCGCCCACGGGTGCTCTGGTGACGCACCTGGGTGCCACGCCCTCGCAGATGGGCGCACTCATCGCCCGCGCCCTGCGTGCCCGGCACCTGCATGACGGCATCGATTTTGCGGACCAGGTCGTCATTGTGCGCAGCTCCTCCATGGTTGCTGAAACCAGGCGCTACTTGGCGCGCGGCGGCGTTCCCCTGGCCGGCGGCGGGCGAGCTTTCGACTTCGCGTCGCAGTCCACGACGCGCCTTCTCTTGGACCTCGTGACTATTCCGACGGGGGAGAGCGACACGGACGTGGCCGTTCGCCGGGAACTGGCCGAGCGCCTCTTGCCGTCGGCTCTGGTCGGGGCGGACGCCCTGGCGGTCCACCGGCTGCTGCGTCGCCTGAATGCCGCGCGCGCCTTGGCCGCCGAGGAGGCGGGCGATGAGGCCGCGGTTATCCCGCTGACGGTAGCCGACCTCGTCGATGATCCCGACACGTGGCAACCCACGCTCGAGAAGGGGGCCGAGGCACCGGGTCGGCGCGGGTGGAACGACCGAGCCCTGGCGCGTGTACTGACGAAGGCGGCGCGCATGTGGGAGTTGGCCCGCCAGCGCGACACGCGCCCACAGGAACGCTTGTGGGAGCTGTGGGAGGCGTGCGGCGTCGCCGAGGACTGGCGCTCGCGTGCGATCCAATCGGACGAGGCCTCGGCGTGGTTTGACGATCAGCTGGACGCGGTCGTCGCCCTCCTGCGCGTCGCGGACGTGTGGGAGCAACGCAACCCAGCTGGTTCCGCCGTGCAATTCGCCTCCGAGCTGCTCTCTGGTTCGGTTCCCATCGACACGATTTCGCGCGTGGGCGTGCGCCCCGGCGGCGTCGAGGTCCTCACACCTGCGCAGGCGATGGGTCGCCACTGGCAGGTCGTGGTTCTCGCGGGCCTGCAGGACGGAGCATGGCCGAACATGCGGCTGCGTGACCGGATTCTGCGCGCCGACCTGCTCGCGGACGTGGGTGCGGGCCGCACGGTCATCAGCGACGACGGGCGTGAGGAACTCATCGACTCTACGCGGGCCGCGCGCCGAGCCGTGCTGGACGACGAGTACCGCCTGTTTGTGGCTGCTGTGACGCGCTCGCGGTGCTATGTGCACGCGGGGGCTGTGCGCTCGGAGGATGCCGCGCCCTCCGTGTTTTTCGACCTGGTGGCGCGCCTGGCGGGCACGCCTCGAGAGAACGACGTGGTGCCGCTCGATGCTGTGGAGGCACCCTTGTCCCTGCCTGGGCACATCGCGGATCTGCGTGCGCGTGCGGCTTCCTCCGATGACATGGTGGACGCCCAGCTTGCGGCGACGCTCCTGGCTCTCATGGCCCGTGAGGGCATCACGTCGGCGCAGCCGGAGCGCTGGCTGGGCGCGGGTGGCACGCCCACGACCGACGAGGAATGCCGAGGTGACGTGAAACTCTCTCCATCTCAGTTCGAGCGGGCGTTGGCCTGTCCTCTGCGTTGGTTCCTTACGACTATCGGCGCTGACGGGCCGTCGAATGCGGCGGCCAGCTTGGGAACCCTGGTCCACGCGCTGGCGGAGGAGAACCCGCACGGCACGCCGGAGGAACTAACCGAGGCGCTCGAGGCGCGTATCGAGGAGCTGGGCTACAACCTGGACACATGGGCAGGACGGCACGCGGATCGTCGTGCGCACGCCATCGTCGACAATCTGGCTTCCTACCTGGTGGGCGTGCCCGGCCGGGTTGAGGTCGAGCAGATGGTGGAGGCCCAAGTCGAGGGCGTGACGATTCGTGGCCGCATGGATCGCCTCGAGCACGTCGACGAGGGAGTGCGCGTCACGGACTTGAAGACGGGCAAGAGCGGACACAGCGCGAAGACCGTCCCGGACAATCCTCAGCTGGCGGCCTACCAGATGGCACTCCTCGCCTCGGGGGCGCAGGTGGCCGGGGCGCGCATCGCGCTGCTCGGTGGGGACAAACCGAAGACTTTCGATCAGAAGCCCCTGGAGGGGAAGACGTTGGAGGAGTGGCGGGGCAAGGTACGCGAGGTTGCTGCCATTGCGCGCGGCCCTTACTTCGAGGCGACCCCCTCGGAGGATGCGTGCCGGTACTGTTCCTTTGACCGGCTGTGCCCGGCGCGTGAGCGCGGCCGCAAGGTGGTGGAGTGACGTGGGAAAGGACAACGCCATGAAGCTAAGCGCGATGCAGATCCAGGCAATCGTCGACGCGACGAAGACGCCGACGCCGGAGCAGGTACGCGTCGTCGAGGCCCCACGCCGCCCCCTCTTGGTCGTCGCGGGTGCAGGGTCGGGTAAGACCGAGACCATGTCGATGAGGGTGCTCTGGCTGTTGGCCAATCACCCGGACCTGACCCCGGCCTCGATCCTGGGCCTGACTTTTACCCGCAAGGCCGCGGGGGAGCTGGGCGACCGCCTGCGCGAGCGTATCCGCCTGCTGTCGCGTGAGATGCCGCAGATGCGCGAGCGTCTTGACGAAGACCCGGTGGCCCTGACATATAACTCCTTCGCGGAGCGTATTGTGTCCGAGCACGGGATGAGGATCGGCATCGACCCTGATTTCGCCATGCTTTCCGAGGCGGGTGCGCTCGACCTGATGACGCAGATCGTCGAGGCGTGGCCCACCGACTTGGACGAAACACTGAGTCCCACCGGCGTGGTGGGTAAGATCCTGCACCTCGCGGGTGAGATCGCCGAGCACGGCTACACGGTCGAGACTGCGCGCGAGGCCCTGGAGGAGTTCGGCCGGGAGCTTGAGCAGGTGGGCCGGGGAAACGAAGCGGCTCGCAATGTCATTGATGCAAACCGTCGCCGTCTCGCGTTCCTAGGGCCTATCGAGGCTTACCAGCAGCGCAAGCGCGACATGGGTGTTCTCGATTTTTCGGATCAGCTGGTCCTGGCAACGCGCATCGTGCGCGAGGCACCCTCCGTGCGCGTCGCGCTGCGCGATGAGTTCCGCGCGGTCCTCCTCGACGAGTTCCAGGACACGTCCGTCATCCAGATGGAGCTGCTCTCCACGCTGTTCGGCGACCACGCTGTTACTGCGGTGGGCGACCCGAATCAGGCGATTTACGGGTGGAGGGGGGCCTCGGCCTCGTCCCTGGAGACGTTCCTGGAGCGCTTTCAGACGGGGGGCGCCGAGGAAGACCAGACCCTCACCTTGTCCACCGCGTGGCGCAACGACGTGTCGATTTTGGACGCGGCGAATCGCGTGGCAGCGCCGCTGCGGGAGGTAGCTTCCTATCAGCAGGGTAAGGATGCACTCAAGGCGCAGTCGCCTGTTCTGGTGCCTCGTCCGGGCGCGGGGCAGGGCAGGGTCGAGATCGCCTATACGCAGGCCTACGACCAGGCCCTGGCGGCGATGGTCGACTTCGTGCAGCGGGTGCGCTCGCAGCCGGTCAAGGACGGCAAGCGGCGAACGGTCGCAGTCCTCAGCAGGCGTCGCAAGGACTTCCCGCTGATTGATGCCGCCCTGCGGGAGGCCGGTATCCCCACGGAGATTGTGGGGCTGGGTGGCCTGCTGGATCAGCCCGCTGTGCAGGACGTGCGTGCGGCCCTGGAGTTGGCGTACGACGTGGCGGCCTCCCCGTGGCTGGCGCGCCTCCTGGCGGGCATCGACCTGGGGGCCGCCGACCTGATGGCGCTGGGGGACTGGGCGCGCTTCCTGGCGCGTGCGGAGGGGCTGAATCCTCATCAGGCCGTGCTTCTCGATGCTGTGGATCGTCCGCCGACGCCCGGGTGGGCCGACGAAGGCCGTCCTGCGATCAGCGAGGAGGCAGTGCGCCGCGTGCGCCTGCTGGGCGAGCGCCTGCAGCAGGTCCGTGAGGGCGTGGGGCGCTCAATCACGGAGCAGGTCGAGCGCGCGATCCTCATCATGGGGACCCTGGATGACGTCATCGCGGATCCTCTATCGATGGGTGGGCGTGCCGCGCTGGACGAGTTCATCGCCGTGACCGCGGCCTACGAGAAGGAGACGCCCGGCGCGTCCCTCGGGTCTTTCCTGGCCTATCTGGATATGGCGGATAAGCGCGAGGACGGACTCGATGCGCCGCTGGGTGAGCCAGATCCCAAGGCCGTGCAGATCCTGACGATTCACGGCTCGAAGGGCCTGGAGTGGGACGGCGTCGTCGTCTTTGGTATGAGTGACGGCGTGTTCCCGTCGCATCGGAGCAAGACGCGGTCGTGGCGGGATGAGCCGCCCAAGTCGACGGCTTGGGTGACGGATAACGGCGCGTTTCCTCACCCGTGGCGCGGGGATAAGGCCGATCTGCCTCCCTTCGAGTTCGATGTCGAGGGCGAGAAGAAGCCGTCGACCGCGTTTAAGAAGTGGTTGGAGGGCGAGTACGGTGCCTCCCTCGGCGAGCATGTGGAGCGTGAGGAGCGTCGCCTTGCGTACGTGGCGATGACGCGTGCGCGCAGCGCGCAGTTACTCGTGGGTTCGTGGACCTCGCAGATGGACAAGAAGGTCAGGCATCCGTCGCGCTACCTCATGGAGGCCTGTGCCGAGTTGGTGGGTCAGACGGAGACGGTCTCGGAGGATGTTGTTGAGCGGTTAGGCCAGGGGGCCGCGTGGTCCTCAGGCTCTTGGCGTGACGTGGGGGTCGAGTCGGCCGACGGTTCAGCCGTGTGCGTGCTTGCTCCCGCACCGTCGAAGGAGGAGCAGGCGAGCCTCGGCGGGGCGCAGACATCGGAGGCTTTCCCACCGGCACCCGGCCCGTCGCGTCAGCGCGTCGCGGCTGCGGCAGCCTCTGTGCGCGCTCAGATGCGGGAGCTCGCGCAGGATCGGGATGTGTTCGAGGCCTTGGCCGAGCTGGGTGATGACCCTGCGGTGAGGGACACGGTTGCCCTCATTGAGGAGGACCGATTGGGGCGTCAGGTGCCGGTCGTGGACCTGTGGGCCGAGCGCGTGCCGGCGACGTCGGTGTCAGCGATGCTGCAGGACGCGGATGAGTTTGCGCGCGATATGCGCCGACCGATGCCGGTTAAACCCAGCTCGTTTTCCGCCCTGGGCACGGTTTTTCATGCGTGGGCCGAGCGCGAGCTGCACGTCGCGGGAGCCGATCCTGCGTCCGAGGCCGTGGATCCTTCTGCGGTCGCGTCCGGCGAGGACGTCGCGTTGGCTGGCGGTGACGACGGGGCAGACGAGGCCTTGCTGACGCTGAAGGAACGCGAGCTGCTCGAGAGACTGCGCGAGAACTTCCGCGCGTTCGTCGCGGGGGAACTGGCGGACTATCGGGCCGTCGCCATCGAAGAGGCCTTCTCCGTGGAGGTGGGTGGCGTATCCGTGCAGGGCCGCATCGACGCCGTCTTCGAACGCATGAGCGGGGAGGGACAGCGCTTCCTGGTAGTCGACTGGAAGAGTGGTCAGCCGGTTACGCGTCAGACGAAGCCGGAGAAGCTGGCCTATTTTGCGACGCAGCTACGCCTGTACCGGCGTGCATGGGCTGCCCGCATGGGCGTCGATCCCTCAGAGGTCGGCGCGATGGTCGCGTTCCTGGCGGGGCCGTCGCACTACACGCTGGAATCGCTTGAGCGGATGCTTGGCGGCGGCGCGCAGCCACTGGACGAGGCCGTGAGGGAGGTGCTGGGATAAGGTATCTGGTCCTGAAGTGAGTGGGCCAATAATTTATTGTATTGGTGATACGAGATTGATAAAGAGTAGTATGTGTGATTAGTTAATTTCAACTCTTTGTCTTCCTTGTCGCTGGGCTGTGAGTGCGCGTGTTGTAATGATTTGTATTGTTCTCTAATTGTTTTGTATTTCAAATGATCTAGGATGTGTGCGTTGTCAGTTGTCTTATCTGTCGCCTTGGGTGTTATTGGAGGCTTATTGCTCAAGGCCTTTTATTCCATGGTTCGACAAGTTTCTCCGCGTTCCTACACTTACAGTGCTTCGCATCTTGAGCGTAGCCGTGGGAAAGTAGCAGTGCAGTATGCTATGTTCCGCGTGTTACCTGTGTTTGTTATTTCTCTTGGGATCGTTGTGACGGCCGTTCGTTTAGGACTTGACGAAGCGGTTTCTCTGTTTGTGTGCACAGTTCTTTTCGTATTGCTGTCATCAGTTCGTTCGATTGTGGGGAGAATGGCTGCAGAAGGTGGCGGATCTGCTTTTCACACTCTGCTGCAGTCTATCAGCGTAGTGGTGACTATCGTCGTTGCCTACTGTGCGTACCGTTGTTCTTCGGCGCTTGCTATCTTTGTGCCCGATCCTAGTGAGTTTGTTAATGCTGTCTGGACGGCTGTATTCGTTGGCGTTGTTTACTGTTTTATTTCTGATGTTACTCGCAGGTCCTCTTATGTGGGCATTGAAGAACGTATTGAACTTGTTGTACGAGATATTGGTGGAGGCCTGTGGGAATGGGCGAGGAGTGCTGCTGAGCGCGAAGGTGTTCCCTGGTGCGTAATTGGAGCCGTTATTCTCGTTGAGGTAAGTGAACGACCTGCATGGATGCGATATCTTGAGCGTCTTGGGTCAGGAATTCTGCTAAATAAGGTGACGATGAGTTTTGGGGTGACTCAGGAGCAGTCACGCGTTCCTCTGAGTGACAAGGAAGCCATTTTGCGAACAATCGGTAGTGCTAAGCGTTTTCTTGGAGAGGAGACTGTTACTACCCTGAAGAAAGTCGCAAAGGTGCGTTTTGCTGATCTGTCTTCAGATGAATTTCAGGCACGGCGTAGGGCATTTGAGGACGTGCGACGTTTCGCTGTGAGCCGCAATCCTGATTCTCGTTATGGGGATATGGTTTCTCAGTTTGCGCGAGAAATGAATGATTTAGGAAAGTAAATTGTTTCGAGGCATGGGTCTGTCTTTTGGGTACAATCGCGCTGAGGGGGAACACCAGTACCTGAGTGGTGCTGGCGCCGTCCGTCACCTGGCAGCGTCATAGGGTGTAAGCAATTTTCGTGTAGCAGTGATGCTGTTTGGAGGTTGGTTGTGGGGTGTCGTGCCTGTCCTTGAGTCGGGTCATTTCTACGGGGTCGCAGGCAAAGGATGCCGTCATGACTGCCTCGCTTCTTCGTCATCGGGGCGGAAGTAGAGGTTGTTGTCGGCGGCGTATTGGCGTGCTGTGTTCATGAGCTGGGGATCTTGCTCGAAGCACACCACGGGCGTTGGCCAGCGCTTGCCGTGGGCAGGAGGTTCCATGTCGATGAGCGTAAAGGTCCCGACCTTCTCGAGGGTTGTGCTCTCACCGAGCTTCAGCGTCTCATTCAGGTTGGATGGAGCATTATCCCCGTCGAGCCAATAGACGCGAATATCTGCTTGGGGGGTACCGTCAATGACGGTTGCTTTAGCTCCGTTGACGACGAGAAACGGAACACCGTCAATGATAGGTGTCCAAATCGCAGAGGGAAGATCAAATATTGTTCCGCCGCATTGTTCCATTTTCTGTTCTTCTTCTCTAAGGGTGCATGCGCCGATCAGGCCTATAGTGAGGATTGTCGTGGCGATGAATGCTATGGTGCGTTTGAGGATCTTTTTCACCACAGGGACCCAATCGCGACGTCTCCGTAGTACTTCTGGAAATCCTCCCAGGAGATCGTGAACTCCCCGTTGGGCGTTGGGGCGTCGCAATGAGGAATCGAATTGAAAACGTCGCTCTTCGCGGACTGGAGGCCTTCGTTGAAGTTGAAGTTGCAGAGACGTCTTGTCCCTCGTAGGCACGCCTCATCGTAGTTGTCGCGGGCTTGTCCAGCCCATGTCGAGATTGAGGACTTAATTGAAGAGAGGTCGTTCTCAGCAGCATTTGCATTCGTTGCCGCGTCGCTAAGCCCATCTCTCACGCCTGCGATCGCGTCAGCGTTTCCAGGTGGGTCTGACACGTAGTTCGAGAACCAGCCCATGTGCGTCTCCCTTGTCTCACTGCCATGCCGACTCTAACCGTTGTGAAGTGTTTCGTCAATGTTGGTGGGCGGGGTCATTGGGTGTCAGCAATTTTGTGTGGCGGTGTGGGTGTTTGGAGGCTGGTTATGGGGTGTCGTCGGTTGCTTGGTCCCCTGGATCGCGCGGTGATCATGGCGGGGTTGGAGGCGGGTTTGTCCCAGGGGCGCACACCGCGCCAGATCAGCGGACGCTTGCGCGAGGAGGCGTGTGACACACTGCCCAAGAGTCAGTCTCGACTACCGCACCCCAACAGAAGCATTCAACGAACTCATTACTACCATCCATTGACACCACCGGATGTTACGAGCAGTATCCGCGTTCTGTGAGGACGAATTATCAAATTCCTTGTTATTGCGCGAAAAGATTGGCCTCGAAGGAGTAACGCGATGCTCGGTAGATGTGGTCGCCGTACTCCACGATGCGTCCGGAGGGATCGTATGTCGTGCGCTGCGTCGTAAGCAGGGCAGCACCGCGATGCTCGGACAGAAGCTTGGCCTCCTTGGTGGTTGCGGTACGCGCCCCGATGACCTGTCGGGCTGAGGTGAGGGTGACGCCTCGCTCGCGCATGAGGTCGTAGAGAGAGCCAGACTCGAGTTCCTGCATCGTGGGGGCAATGTCCGCTGGGATGAGGTTTGTGAGTACAGCGATCGGTTCGTTGTTCGTAAAGCGCGTGCGTTCGATGTGAACGATCAGCGTTCCTGCCTCGATCTTCAGTGCCTCGGCTTCGGCCTTCGTGGCGGGGTGCGCCTCGTAGCGCTGGATCGTCGTCTGTACCTTGTGGCCGGCCTCAACCAGGTCCTTCATGAGGGAGGTGAGTTCCATGGGGCGGTGCACTTGGCTCGGGGAGACGATCGTGCCGACGCCGCGGCGTCGTGTCAGGAGGCCGCGGTCGACGAGACGCTGCAGGGCCTGGCGCGCGGTTGGGCGTGAGACGCGCAAGCGAGCAGCCATCGATAGCTCGTCTTCGAGTCGAGTGTCTGCGGGCAACGCTCCGGTGTTGATGAGTTCAGCGATGGGTTCGGAGATCTGAAAGTACAACGGAACGGGAGAAGAGCGATCCAGCGTAATGTCCGGGATGTAAGGCGTGCTAGTGGCAGCCTTGGATGCGTTGGGCATAGGTGACCTTCAGTATGGCAGGACTTTGGCCTCGTGAGATAAATACAGTTACATGGTATCAGGATCCATAGGGAGGTGGAGTAGCGGCGCGTCGAGCTGTATTGTATGGACAAAGTGAGGTGATTGTGTGTCGATAAGGCATATGTGGTAGGTCAGGCTTGAGAGGCGCCCCAATGGGGAGAAAAGGCCAACATGTTGCTGGATCGTCGCAATGCAGATATCCCGACAATGGGCCGCTTGGGCATCGACGTCAAGCCCAAGGGCCTGATCCCAGCGTCATTCCGAGATCAGGCCCTATAGGAAGCCGCATAATGGCTACGAATGAGCGCGTCCAAGAATTTAGGACGCAGGTCAGCGCCCCAGGTCTGACGGTCCCGCTTCGCGCGCCACGGCCTCGTCGATGACGGAGGCGACTTCGCGTGCGACGGACGCCCAGGTGAAGTGCTCGCGCACGCGCGCCCCGACGGCGGCGGCGCAGGAGGCGCGGCGCACGGGGTCGGTGACGGCTTCGCGCAGGGCGGGTACGAGGGCGTCCGTGAGTTGCGCGGACGACGTGCCGTCGACGATCCAGCCGAGGGCGGGGGAGGTGATGACCTCTTCTGTGCCGCCGCGCGGCGTCGCGATGATCGCGCAGTCGCCCAGGGCTGCCTCGAGGATGGAGGTGGGCAGGCCTTCGGGGTACATGGACGGGTAGACGAACACGTCGGAGCGGCGGTAGAGGCTCATGACGCCGGGGAAGTCGAGCTTGCCGAGGAAAGAGACCGCGGGGTCTGAGCCGTATCGGGCATGCAGCTCGTCCTCGATGGGGCCCGAACCAGCCACGGCTAGGCGGAGCGGAACGTCGGGCAGCTCGGCGCGCAGGCGCGCGAAGGCGTCGAGTAGCGCGACGATGCCTTTTTCGGCGATGAGGCGGCCCGCGTAGGAGATGACGATCTCGGAACCCTTGACTCCGCGTGGCCACTGGCGTTCGTAACGGTCGTCGGCCACCGCCGTGTCCTCTGGGGTCACCGCGTTGTACCACACGCCCGACGCCTTGATTGTGAAGTGGCGCAGCCACTTGTTGCAGTTGCGCGAGACCCCATAGTAGGAGGTTACGTGCTTCTTGACGAAGTGGGTGAGGCCGTGCTCGTAGATGCCGCCGAAAAAGTCGAGGACCGGGTTGCCGACGCTCATGTGTGCGGTGCCGTGCTCGATCAGGGCGACCGGGCGGCCCAGGCGATGCGCCAGGCGTGCGCCGAGCAGGCTGGTCAGGTGGAAGCGCGTGTTGACGATGTAGAAGTCGGCGTTCTCGGCCTCGACCGCGGCCATCGTTTCCTTGAAACGCTCGTCGCGCTTGAAGAAGGGGTAACGCTGCTTGAACAGGCCTTTGGTCGGCAGGCGGTAGATGCGCAGGCCGTCCTTGTCCTCGAAGCGGGGCAGGGATTCGTCGTGCAGGGACGTGACGATGAAGACGTCGTAGCCGAGAAGTCGCAGCTGCTCGCTGAGGCGATCCTGGTAGCGTTCGATCCCACCCAGGTAGGGCAGGAAGAATTCCATGAAGATGGCAACTTTGACGGGGGAATGAGAGCGGTCAGCCATTGACGGACTCCGTTTCGATGGGCGCGTTGCGG
>ENA-OWND01001562-OWND01001562.1-metagenome-genome-assembly--contig:-NODE-1562-length-13803-cov-37.288697_pt1 | contig 13803 bp, 11 predicted proteins | sample MGYA00245342_ERZ651119 | MGnify/ENA primary metagenome ERZ651119 (study PRJEB26857, sample SAMEA4031756) | metagenome | biome: human; feature: oral; material: saliva | place: Philippines | collected 2014...
AGGAGCTGTACCTGGGCGGCGTCATGGAGCACATTGAGGAAGCCGGTATTCACTCCGGTGACTCCTCCTGTACTCTGCCCCCGATTACCCTCGGCCCGGACATCATCGCCAAGGTGAAGGACGCTACCGAGAAGATTGCTCGCGGCACCGGCGTGCGCGGCCTGATTAACATTCAGTTCGCGTACGTTTCCGAGAACCTGTACGTGATTGAGGCTAACCCGCGCGCATCCCGTACCGTTCCGTTCGTGTCGAAGGCTACCGGCGTGCAGCTGGCTAAGGCCGCCGTGCTGATTGGCCTGGGCAAGACCATTGCCGAGCTGAAGGCTGAGGGCTACCTGCCGCAGCACATGGACGGCGCATCCCTGCCGCAGGAGACCGCGATTGCTGTGAAGGCTGCGGTTCTGCCGTTCGCCCGCTTCCGCACTCCTGAGGGCGTGGTGGTCGATTCGCTGCTGAGCCCCGAAATGCGCTCGACCGGTGAGGTCATGGGCTTGGACCAGCACTTCGACACCGCGTTCGCGAAGGCTCAGGCCGGCGCAGGTTCGCCGATGCCGACTTCCGGTAAGGTCTTCATTTCGGTGGCTAACCACGACAAGCGTAACGTCATCATCTACGCGAAGATGCTGGAGTCGCTGGGCTTCGAGATTGTTTCGACCGGTGGTACCGCCGAGATTCTGCGCCGCAACGGCCTGAACTCGATTCTGGTGGCTTCGAAGTTTGCCGAGGCAAATGGCGACCACTCGATCGTGGACATGGTCCGCAACGGTGACATCGACCTGATTCTGAACACCCCCGCCGGTGGTGCCGCTCGTAGCGACGGCTACGAGATTCGTGCCGCCGCCGTGTCGGTCGGCTGCCCGGTGATGACCACCATCTCCGAGTTCGCCGCCGCCGTTCAGGCGATTACCGCTCTGCGCGAGCACAGCTGGGACATCATGAGCCTGCAGGAGCACGACGTCAAGCTGGCCGCCGCCGTGGACGCTCGCCTGGCTTCCGAGGGTGGCGAGGCGTAATGTCCGCTTCCTTTGGTGACCGCCTGGCGAAGGCGATGGCCGAGCGCGGCCCGCTGTGCGTGGGCATTGACCCGCACCCGAACCTGCTGGAGCAGTGGGGCCTGGAGGATTCCGCCGAGGGTCTGGCCGCCTTCACCGAGGCCGTGTACGAGGGTTGCGCACCCTTCGCGGCCGCGCTGAAGCCGCAGGTGGCGCTGTTTGAGCGTCACGGTTCTGCCGGCCTTGCCGTGCTGGAGGCGCTGTTCGCCCGCGCCGCCGCCGACGGCGTGCTGATTGTGGCTGACGCAAAGCGCGGCGACATCGGCTCGACCATGAAGGCCTACGCGGATGCGTGGCTCGGCTCCACCTCGCCGCTGGGTACCGATTCGGTGACGCTGAGCCCGTACCTGGGCTTCGAGTCGCTGCGTCCGGCGCTGGATTTGGCCGCCCAGAACGACCGCGGCACCTTCGTGCTGGCGCTGACCTCGAACCCCGAGGGTAAGAGCGTGCAGCACGTGGGCGCCTCGGAGTCCGAGGGCGCCGTGGCCAAGCGCATTATTGCCGCGGCGGTAGCCGAGAACGCTTCCCGTCAGTGGGAGCAGATGGGTCCGTGCGGCCTGGTGGTCGGTGCGACTGTCGGCCAGGCGCTGGTTGACCTGGGTATTGACCTGGGCTCCTTCAACGGCCCGATTCTGTCGCCCGGTTACGGCGCTCAGGGTGCTTCGGCCGCTGACCTGTACCGCGTGTTCGCGGGTGTGGAGTCGCAGGTGCTGGTGAACTCCAGCCGCGGTGTGCTCTCTGCGGGCCCGTCGGTTGAGGCTCTGGCGCAGGCAGCTCAGGCTGCCCGCGACGACCTGCTGGCTGCCCGCGGCGCGTAGTCCGCGCTCAGCGTATAGCTAAGCCTAGATGGGGCGCGCACCCCGGTCGGTTCCTTCGGGAGCCCGGCCGGGGTGCGCGCCCTTTTCTGGGTCCGCCGGGGTGGGGGAGGGGCCGCGCATCCGGCAGTGTGACCAAACAGTATCGGTCCCGCCCGTGCGTGGCTTTTGATCGGGCGATGACTCCGCTATGCTAGAAAGAGTGCTTCCGGAATTTACGTGCTGACGTGCGTAGACGCATTGTTGGTGCGTGGGGAGCACCGCGAATGGAGCGGGGCCTCCCGAGACATTCGTGATACATTAGTTGATAAGTAAAATTCAATACTCGCAGAAATGGGGGACCCAACCATGCCGCTGACTCCGCTAACCGAGGATGCGCGCGCCTCCGCCCGCGAGAAGGCAGTACTTGCCCGAGCACACCGCCAGGAAATTAAGCGTGCACTGAGTGACCGTGAACTTTCCGTACGTCAGGTGCTCGATATGGTCGATTCCGACCCTGCACTGGCTAAAATGCCGGTGGGGCAGATGCTGCGCGCACTTCCGGGCATTGGTGCCGTTCGAGCAGAACGCATCATTGAAGAACTTCATATTGCGCCGACCCGCCGTCTGGGTGGTCTTGGCGTTCACCAGCGTCGCAAGATGGTGGAGTACTTCAACCGTAATTCGCGGTATCTCAACCGCGCACGTCGCAGGACTGCTGCTCAGTCTTCTGAATCTTCTCAGTCCTAAAGTGTTTGCGCCCCGCGCGTGCGGCGGCGCATCTGGAAGGAAGCTATGTCTCAGCCGACTTTGACCGTTCTGGCCGGCCCCACCGCCGTTGGTAAGGGTACGGTGTGCCAGTACATTCGCGAGAACTATCCGAAGGTGTGGTTCTCGGTGTCCGCAACCACTCGCGATCCTCGCCCCGGTGAGGTCGACGGCGTTCACTACTACTTCGTCTCTATGGACGAGTTTGATCAGATGATTGCCGACGGCCAGATGCTGGAGTACGCGGTGGTGCACGGCAAGAACAAGTACGGCACCCCGCGCGCTAAGGTGCAGGAGGCTCTGGACGCCGGTCACCCGGTGATTCTGGAGATTGACCTGCAGGGCGCTCGCCAGATTCGTGAGACCATGCCTGACGCCCGCCTGATTTTCCTGGCCCCGCCGAGCTGGGATGAGCTGGTGTCGCGTCTGAAGGGCCGCGGTACCGAGAGCGAGCAGGAGCAGGCTCGCCGTCTGGAAACCGCGAAGGTTGAGCTGGCCGCCGAGAAGGAATTTGACGTGACGGTGGTAAACGACAGCGTGGAGCGTGCGGCTCGGGAAATTGCCGAGCTGATTGGTGCCGCGTAGGTCTTCCGCCGTGAGGGGCGGGTCACGCAGAAATAGCGTGACCCGCCCCTTTGCGTCTTCTCCACCATCCGGTACGTGCTTTTTGGCCGCCGAGAGGGTAGAATAGTTCTTTAGTTTTGACCGAGCCCTTCCCGCGCCCGCCCGAATCCGAGCGTGGGCGCCCCGAGAAGGGCGTTCGGTACGTACATCCATCAAGATCTTTGGAGTTTTTAGTGGCAAACGAAATCAAGGAACACGAGGACTACAACTTCGTTGACGGCGTTACTCCCGAGGGCATCGTGCGCCCCAGCGCAGACTCGCTGATCGAGAAGGCAGAGTCCAAGTACGGCCTGGTGATTTTCGGTGCCCGCCGCGCCCGCCAGATCAACGCGTACTACGCTAACCTGCAGGATTCCAAGAACCCTCACATCGGCCCGCTGGTCGACGCTGATTCGACTGAGAAGTCCCTGTCGGTTGCTATGCGCGAAATCATTACCGACCGCGTTGAGGCTGAGCACCAGCCCGGCACCAAGTTCAACGAGGACGGTTACCCGATCGCTGAAGAACCGAACGCTCTGATTGACTTCAGCGTCACCGAGTACCCCGGCGCTATCGAGGAAGAGTACATTCCCGCCGGTAGCGACGAGGTCATCGCGATTGAAGAGGTTATCCTCGACGACCACGCCGAGTAACGAGCCGACCGGCTAGTTTAAGGATTATCTGACGTACCATGCGCATTATCGTTGGTATGGGAGGGGGCATCGCCGCGTACAAGGCGGCGATGCTCCTTCGCCTTTTTGTGAAGAATGGTGACGAGGTCATCGCCATGCCCACCCCGAACGCAACCAAGTTCGTGGGGGTCCCCACCCTGGAGGCGCTGAGCGGCAACCCCGTTTCGACCGACGTGTTCGAGCGCGTGCCCGAGGTGAACCACGTGCGCCAGGCCGAGCAGGCCGACGCCGTGGTGATTGCCCCGGCCACCGCTGACCTGCTGGCCCGCCTGGCTGCCGGCCACGCGGACGATTTGCTGTCGGCGACCGTGCTGACCACGCACGCGCCCGTGATTCTGGCCCCGGCCATGCACACGCAGATGTGGGAGAACCCGGCGACCCGCGCGAACGTGCAGACCCTGCGTTCGCGGGGCTACCACGTGATTGAGCCGGCGATTGGCCGTCTGACGGGCCCGGACTCCGGCCCCGGCCGTATGCCCGAACCCGAGGACATCTTCCGCCTGGCGCAGGAGGTTATTGCACGGTTCCCGAAGCGTTCCACGCACCCGGTGTACACGCCCGGCTACGCCCCGACCCAGCCCCTGTACGCCGATACGGAGCAGGAGCGCGCGGCCGCCGCACGCCTGGCGACCCTGGGCTCGGTGCGCATCGACGGTCATGGCGGCCCCGAGGCCGTCGAGAGCGCAGCCCGGGAGGTGCCCGCCGCATCCGGTCCGCTGGCCGGACGCACCGTGGTGATTACCGCCGGCGGCACCCGCGAGCCCCTCGACCCCGTGCGCTACCTGGGTAACCGTTCGACCGGCAAGCAGGGCGTGGCCCTGGCCGAGGCGGCCCGCGACCTGGGCGCGCACGTGCACCTGATCGCCGCAAACATCGAGGTACCCGCCCCCGAGGGCGTGCGGGTGACCCGTGTTGAACGCGCCCTGGAGCTGCGCGAGGTAGTCCTGGAGGCGAGCGCATCCGCGGACGTTCTGGTGATGTCCGCGGCGGTGGCCGATTTCAGGCCCGCCGAGTTCGCCGAGTTCAAGATTAAGAAGAGCGCCGATTCCGAGGATGCGCCGGTCATCAACCTGGTGCGCAACCCCGATATCCTGCGTGAGGTTGTGGTGCGTCGCGCTCAGGCTCGGGAGGCCGGTCAGACCTGCATGGGCCCGCAGATTATTGTGGGTTTCGCCGCGGAGACCGGCTCGGCAGAAAAGACCCCGCTGGAGCTGGGCCGCGAGAAGATGCAGCGCAAGGGCGCCGACTTCCTGGCCGTGAACACGGTGGGCGTGAACCTGGGCTTCGGTACGGACGAGAACACGATTACCCTGCTCTCTGCGCTGACCGATGAGGAGCCGGTGCTGATTGGCTCGAAGAAGGACGTTTCGGTGCGCCTGCTGGAGTACGTGAGCGGTTTCTTCGGCCCGGACTGCTCCTAGCCCGCGGCCGTTCCCGCGGCAGACGCATCCGCAGCATATTCGTGGCGCTCTCCCCAACGTTTTTATAGCGCTTTTCAAGACGCTTTTCATGAGCGGAACATTCGACCCGTCGCATTCTTTGCGGCGGGTCGTTTCGCGTTAACGCTCGGGGGAGATGGGGGAGGGGCGACTCTTTTTTGTCATGTCCTGAAATATGTGAGCACGGGCCCGGACCGTCTAATCAAGGTCTTGTATCATGGCTTATAGAGTAGTTCGCGTCAAAGGGGAAGAGACACCATGGCAGACAATCAGCACCATGCCGCCGCACATTCCGTCCAGAGCGATGAGCGCCCGCAGATTTTGGTGATTACCGGTATCTCCGGTGCGGGCCGTAGCACCGTCGCTAACGTGCTCGAGGACGAGGGCTGGTACGTTATCGATAACATCCCCCCGCAGATGCTCGGTTCCCTGGCCGAGCTGGTGACCCGCGACGGCGCTCGCGTGCCGAAGGTGGCTCTCGGTATTGACGTGCGCGCCCGCGCGCTGTTCTCTGATTTGCCGGCCGCCATCGAGACGTTGCGCAAGTCCGATATTGACTTCTCTATGCTCTTCCTGGATGCCAAGGACGAGACCATCATCGCCCGTTACGAGGCTCAGCGCCGCCCGCACCCGCTGCAGGGTGAGGGCCGCGTGCTCGACGGCATCCGCGCCGAGCGCACCCTCTTCGAGGGCCTGCGCCTGGCCTCGGACCGCACGATTGATACGACCGGCATGAACGTTCACGAGCTGGCCCGCACCGTGCGCGAGATGTTCGCCGAGGGTGCGGACAAGAAGCTGAACCTGACCGTCATGAGCTTCGGCTTCAAGTACGGTGCGCCTTCGGACGCCAACTACATGGCCGACATGCGCTTTATTCCGAACCCGCACTGGGTACCCGAACTGCGCCCGCTGACCGGCCAGGACGCCCCCGTGCGCGACTACGTGCTGGAGCACGCCGGCACCGAGGAGTTCATCAGCAACTACCTGGCCGCCCTGCGTCCCGTGCTGGAGGGCTACCGCCGCGAGGGTAAGTACTACGCCACCATCGCGATTGGTTGCACCGGTGGTAAGCACCGCTCGGTGGCCGTGACCGAGGAGCTGGCCCGCCGCCTCTCCGCCTTCCCCGATGTCAACGTGAACGTGCAGCACCGCGACAAGGGCCGCGAATAGCCCCGCAGTACTGACCGGCAACCCATAATCAGCTACCGGTCGCCCTTCGCACACCGAGCGGAGGGCCGGCCGCTTCCGGGTATGTGAGATACAGACTATGAACACTCATTCAACCAGTTATGACACTCAGGGGATTCCCCGCCTGCCCGCGCTCCCGACCCAGGCTCTGCGTCTGCTGAAGACCACGCACCGTTCACCGAAGGTGACGGCCATGGGCGGCGGGCACGGCCTGTACGGATCGCTTTCGGCTCTGCGCCACGTGACCCCCGATCTGACGGCCGTGGTAACCGTGGCGGACGACGGCGGCTCCTCGGGTCGCCTGCGTGAGGAGATGGGTATTCTTCCTCCCGGAGATTTGCGCATGGCGCTCTCGGCGCTCTGCGACGACACCGATTGGGGCCGCACCTGGCGCGACGTCATGCAGCACCGTTTCGCCGCGCCCGAAGGCTACGAGGGGGAGTTCCCCCTGGACTATCACGCGCTCGGCAACCTGCTCATCGCGACGCTCTGGCAGCTGCTGGACGACCCTGTGGCCGGCCTGGACTGGGCGGGCGCCTTGTTGAACGCCCGCGGCCGCGTGCTCCCCATGGCCCTGGACCCCATGGTGATTTACGGTACCGTGTTGCGCGAGCACTCCGGTGGCGGAATCGAGCGGGTCAAGGTCGTGGGGCAGGTGAACCTCTCCAAGGAGGAGCGCGTGCACGATATTGGCCTGTCCCCGGAGCATGCGCGTCCCTGCCCGGAGGCGCTCTCCGCTATTGAGGAATCCGACTGGATTGTGCTCGGCCCCGGCTCGTGGCGCACCTCGGTTCTGCCGCACCTGCTGCTGGACGCCCAGCGCGAGGCGATTATTCGCACGGAGGCGCGCCGATGCGTGGTCATGAACCTCTCCGACGACAAGGAGACCGTGGGGTTTACCCCGGCAACCCACCTGGAGCTTCTGCGTCAGTACGCGTCCAAGCTGCACCTGGACGCCGTGATTGCCGACGCCGACATGCAGGCCGACCACCGCGCGGGACTCGAGCGCGAGGCCGCTTCGATGGGTGCGAAGGTCGTGTGGGCGCACCTGCGTTCGAGCACCCGGCCGGATGTGCACGATCCGCTGAAGCTCGCCTCCGCGTACAACGAAACCTTCGAGCTGAGCGCTTAGAGGTTTTCTTCGCCCGCTCAGGAAGCGGCGACCCGAATTTTAGCCCGAACTTTACCAGACTGAACTTTTCCGGCCACCCGTGCCGACTACCCGCCCAGAAGGACACCAACCTATGGCATTGACCACCCTCGTCAAAGACGAACTCGCCAGCTATGACGCGCCGAAAATCTCTGCCCGCAAGGCCGAGATTTCAACGATTCTGCGCTTCACCGGCGGTCTGCACATTGTCTCGGGGCGAATCGTGGTGGAATCTGAGGTAGATCACGAGCCCACCGCCCACCGCATGCGCCGCATCATCTCTGAGATTTACGGTCACGACTCCGAGCTCACCAGCGTCACCGGTGGCGGCCTGCGCCGCGGTGGCCGCTACGTGGTGCGCGTGGATCAGGGCGGCGAGGCCCTGGCCCGTCAGACCGGTCTGCTGGATGTGCGCGGTCGCCCCGTGCGCGGCCTGCCGCCGGCCGTGGTCAACGGTTCCCTGCAGGATGCGGAGGCCGTCATGCGCGGCGCATTCCTGGCGCACGGCTCCCTGACCGAGCCGGGCCGTTCCTCCGCACTGGAGTTTACCTGCCCCGGCCCCGAGGCCGCCCTGGCTCTCGTGGGTGCCGCCCGTCGCCTCGAGATCATTGCGAAGGCCCGCGAGGTGCGCGGTACCGACCGCGTGGTGGTGCGTGACGGCGAGACCATTGCGCAACTGCTCGAGCGCATGGGCGCGACCAGCACCCTCACCACCTGGCGTGAGGCCCGCACCCGCAAGGAGGTGCGCGCGACCGCCAACCGACTGGCCAACTTTGATGACGCTAACCTGCGCCGTAGCGCCCAGGCCGCTGTGGCGGCCAGCGCCCGTGTGGAGCGCGCCCTCGAAATTCTGGGCGATCAGGCCCCCGAACACCTGCGTTACGCGGGGGAGCTGCGTGTGGTGAACAAGCACGCTTCTCTGGACGAGTTGGGTCGCCTGGCCGAGCCGCCCATGACGAAGGACGCGATTGCGGGCCGTATTCGCCGCCTGCTGGTCATGGCCGATAAGCGCGCCGCCGAGCTGGGTATTCCCGGTACCGAGCTACCGCGCGAGGACTAGGGCGTGGCTGGCTAAGGCCGCGAGCCGATAGGGGCGCCGGCCGATTTCACGGGTGTTGAACTATTTTGTGGGTGCCGGAGCCAGCGTGGATGCCGAGTAATTGCCTGGGAGCGCCGTAACGGAAACCGTGCTCTCGCGGGGGCTCCCGTGGATATCCAGGAACTCGTGTGGGCTCCGAACTATTTTGTGGGTGCTGCGGAAGGTTTTAAGAACGCCGAAAACCCGCGACTTAGCCGTTATGTTTTGGCCCCTGTGTTACGTGTGCACGCCGTGCATATTTGAATAAAAGGGTAGATTTTTTCAAAAAGAAGCCTGTGGATTGCGCCTTTTCCCGCCGGGGAAGGAGCGTTATCCACAGGCTTTTCTGCGCTCCGGAATAGCCGCGCCCGCAAGCCTAGTGTGGGGGTATGACGAGCATGACCCCCAACCACCACATTTCCTTTCAGAATCTCCCGCCGCGGGAAGATTCCTCGGCCGAGCGGGCTTTCAACGAGTTCGCCGACGAAGACGTCCCCGCCGAATACGGGTACCACGTGGCAGATTCACCGGGCGTCACCACGCCGACCGGGGTGCCGCCGCGCACCGCGCGCGAACTCATGAACGGCCTGTACCGCACGCCCGGGTGCGCCCCTGAACCCGCGCACCCCGCGGCCCCCGAAAGCGGTGGGCCCGTCGGGCCCAATCCTTCGGGGCGTGCCGAGGCAATTCCGGACTGCGACCGGGAAGACACCGTGCGCCTGGGCAGCGCATCCCGCGCCGAGGATAGCCCGGAGGCCCCCGACGAATCGAGCGCTCTGGAAGAGTGGGACGACTGGGAGGACTGGGAAGAGGCCGATGCGCCCGGCACCACCCGCAGAACGCGCTGGGGCATCTCGCCGCGAGCCCTGGTACTCGTGGCGCTCATCGTCCTGGCGGTCGTCATCTGGGGAGTCTCGCAGTTCTCGGCGGCGCCCCGTAGCGAGCCGGTAGCCCAGGTGCCCGCACCGGCTTCGGGCACCGCGCAGGGGAGCGGGCAGGGGGCGGAGAGCGCGCATCCGACGCCCCAGCCCAGTCAGGCGGCCGAGGTGCGGGTGCACGTGGCCGGGGCCGTCAATAACCCCGGCGTGTACACCCTTCCGGCGAACGGCCGCGCCGTGGACGCCATCGCCGCCGCATCCGGGGCCGCCGCCGATGCCGACCTGGATCGGGTGAACCTCGCCGGCGAGCTGACCGACGGCATGCAGCTCTACGTTCCGCGCCGAGGGGAAACCGCCGCTCCGGCGCCCATTCAACCCAACACCGCGCAGGGAGGGGCTCAGGGCACATCTCGGGGAGGAGGCTCGCAGCCTCAGCGCACCCTCACCCCCTCCGGCGGCACGGGTACTTCCGCCGCCTCAGCCCCGGTCAACATCAACACCGCGACCGCCGAGCAGTTGCAGAGCCTGCCGCGCATCGGCCCGGCCATGGCCCAGCGCATCATCGCCTGGCGTGAGGCCCACGGCGGCTTCCGTAGCGTGGATGAGCTGGATGCGGTGCCCGGCATCGGCCCGACCCTGCTCGAGACCCTGCGTCCGCTGGTGACGGTCTGATGGCTCGTACTTTGCGCACCCCGGCCCGCGGAGGCAATTGGATGCGTAGCCTCCGCGGCGCTCTCCGGCACAGCTGGGCGGTGCAGGCCGAGCGGTGGGCAGAACGCCGAGGCAGCGAGGAGCTGAGGGCCCAGGGGAGCCTTATTCACCTGGACCTGCGTCTCATCCCGGCCACGCTTACCCTCTGGGGGTTCACCGCGTTGGCCCTAAACCGTGGAACATGGTCGGTACTCCACCCGGCGGCGTGCGTTCTGATTGGGGTGCTGGGGTGCCTGGCTATAGCCTTGCTGGCACCGGGCGGCGGGGCGGATTCGCGCCTCGCGAAGGCACGGTGGCTCTTCCTTTTCCGTCTCACGGGCCAGGGGGTGCTGATTGCCTGCGTTATCGTCGCGCAGGCGGTACTGCTCTGCGTCACGGGGGTGGATGCCTCCCGCGCCACCCTGCACCAGGCTCAGGGCCGGTCCATTCGCCTGAGCGGCGTCGTGGAACAGGTGCGTCCCGTCGATCCGCGCACCACCCTGACGGTCATCAGGCTGGAGGAGGTGCAGGGCCGCGCCGTGCGGGCCGCAGTCAACGAGCGGGTGCGAGTATACGCGCGTGCGAACTCCGGCAAGGCTCTCCAAGGCGCGAGGGGAGGCTCGGGGAGTCGGCCGCTGCGGCCCGGAACGAGAGTCACGGCCATCGGCACCGTGGAGTTCGGCGAGGGCCCGTTCACCGCGACGGCTCGTCTGCGCGGAACGCTCTTCGCACAGAACAACAGCTCAACGAGCGGTAACCCCGGTGGCGCGGACCCCCGAGGCATGCTGACCGGCCTTAAGGAGCGGCTACGAGCCCACGGCCGGGAGGTTCTCGGGGCAGACTCGGCAGCGATCGTTCTGGGCACGGCCTACGGCGACGACTCCCTCATGAGCGCCACAATTCGTGAGGAGTACAAGCTCAGCGGGCTCAGCCATCTGACGGCGGTTTCCGGGGCGAACATCGCCCTCATGTTCGCCGCTGCCTACCGTCTGGTGCTGCGTGTGCGGCCCTACCGCATCGCCACCGGCTACCTGCGTTGCCGCTCCTGGGCCGAGCGGCTGAGGGGGTTGCGGGAGTTGCGGCACGGTATCACCGGGCGGAACGGGGCACGCGGCCACCCGGCGAGGCGTGGCGGCACTAGGCACGCAACGGTCGCCTCCACCGACCCGGCACCGAGCGCCACCCTTCCTCCGCTCGTACGCAGGCTGAGCCTTCTAAACATTCCGCGCCGGGCCGTGGTGCTCTGCGGCATCGCGGCGGTACTCACCTACGCCACACTCCTGGAGAACGAGGGATCGGTCGTACGTTCCCTCGCCATGGGTCTGCTCGGCGCCTACGCCCTGCTACGCGGCTCGGGTCGCCAATCGCTGGCCGCGCTGCAGGTTACCGTACTGGCCTGCCTGCTCTTGGCACCTCATCGCGCCCTGGACGCCGGATTCGCCCTCTCAGTCACGGCCACCGCCGCGCTCATCCTATTGGGCCCGCCCCTGGCACGCCTTTTCATGCGGGCCCTGCCGGGATTATGGGCTCACGCGCTTGCAACCCCCATCGTGGCCTCCATGTGGTGCACCCCGCTGATTCTGGCGATGAGCGGTAAGGTGCCGCTCTACGCGGTCCCGGCCAACCTCGCGGCGGCACCCCTCGCCCCCGTGAGCATGCTCGCCGGGCTGGCCGCCCTGGGATTCCTCGCAACGGGCATGACGCCCCTGGCCGACCTCTGCCTGCGCGTCGGGGGTCTCGCGGCGGCGGGCATCGAACGCATCGCCGTCACCGCGGCCCAAGCCCCCGGAAACCCCTGGGAACCGGGGAACGACCTCCCTGCGGTGCTCCTGAGCATCACGGCCGTTGCGGGGCTCAGCGCACTGCTCTGGTGGGCTGATGCGCGCCGCTACCGCACCGTAACCCACCGCCGCTACCTGCGGGTCGTCGCGCGGAGCACCGGCACGCGAGGTACAGGCGGAAATATCACCGGCAGAAAGGAGGCAACCGGCGCGGAGAGGCTATGATGGATACTCAGCGGAACCCCGCGAGATAAACCCAACAGAAGGCGAGTGATGAGCGTGGCAGGTCAGCGTACACCCCAGCGTGGCCGAGGAGGATACAGCCGCCGAGGCGGCCCCGCCCTCGACACCGCCTGGCGTACCGTCACGCCCGCGCCGGCCGTCATGCTCTACGGCCCCGAGGAGTACTTCGCCTCCCGCGCCGCGGCACGCCTGCGTGAGCTCTTCCGCGAGGCGCACCCCGAGGTGGACCGCGTGCAGATGAACGCCGCAACCTACACGGCGGGGGAGCTGACCCTGCAGGCGTCCCCCTCACTCTTCGGTTCGGCCAAAATCATTGAGGTGGAGAACGTCGCCTCCATGAGCGAGGACTTCCTCACCGATACCCTGGCCTACCTGAAGGCTCCCGAGCCGGACATCATGCTGGTTCTGAACCACTCGGGCGGCAACCGAGGCAAGAAGCTCATCGACCTGGTGCGCTCCCAGTTTGTGCTCGTCAATTGCAAGGCGCTCAAAACCGACCGTGAGAAGGGCGAGTTCCTGGCCAGCGAGTTCTCGGCCGCCCGCCGACCCATCACCGGGGGAGCGCTGGCCCTGCTGACCGCTGCCGCATCGGACACCGCCGAGCTGGCCGCCGCCTGCCAGCAGCTGCTCGCCGATATCCCCGGCGAAATCACCGAGGAATCCGTAAACCTCTATTACGGCGGCCGTACCGAGGTCACCGCCTTCCGAGTAAGTGACGCCGCCATCTCGGGTAACGCTCCCGAGGCCCTGCGCCTGCTCCGCCACGCATTGGCCACCGGCACGGAGCCGATTCCGATGCTGGGTGCGCTCGCCATGCGCATCCGCAATATTGCCCGCGTGCACCACGTGCGCATGAGCGCCAACGAGCTGGCGCGCGAGGTGGGCATGGCGCCGTGGCAGGTTGAGCAGGCTCAGCGAGACGGCCGCCGCTTTACTGGCGCACAGCTGGCGCATATCGTGCAGCTTCTGGCCGATGCCGACGCTCAGCTCAAGGGAGAATCGCAGGATGCGGTGTACGCCGTGGAGCGCGCGGTGTTGGCGATTGCACTGCCCGCCCGCGACTAGTGCATAATGGTGCGCATGCTTGAATTCCTGAAGAAAATTTTCTTTGCCCTGCTGCCCCACCTACAGAAGGCGGCGGAGGACATGCTCAACGAGGCGGCCTCCTCTAAGGGCTCCGACGGCTCGCACGAATCGAAGGGCGAGGAACGCCGCGCGTCCTCGCAGTCTTCGCCCAAGCCGAGCGCCCCGAAGTCTTCCTCGGCAAAGTCCACGCCAAATTCCTCGGCACCTAAGCCTTCCGCACCGGCCTCGACCGGTGCATCCAATGGTTCGGACTACCCGGGCGATTACCGCGACATGATCAACTTTGAGTACTCGCCCTCCCTGGATGGCGACGCTGACCCGGGTGAAATCGTGTGGACGTGGGTTCCCTTCGAGGAGGACC
>ENA-OWND01001571-OWND01001571.1-metagenome-genome-assembly--contig:-NODE-1571-length-13734-cov-10.893121_pt1 | contig 13734 bp, 12 predicted proteins | sample MGYA00245342_ERZ651119 | MGnify/ENA primary metagenome ERZ651119 (study PRJEB26857, sample SAMEA4031756) | metagenome | biome: human; feature: oral; material: saliva | place: Philippines | collected 2014...
AGAGAGGGATTGGAAAAACAAGCCAATTCTATTAGCTCTAAGTTTTAAGTAAAAGCTTGGCAGGCCCGGGTTTACCCAGACCTGCCATAACTTTGGAACCTAGCTTGGTTAGAAGCTAGTGAGGCTCACATGGAGCCCATGACATACATCACGGAGAGCACCACGTTAAGGGTCACAACCACGCCGCCAGCGATTACGGCGTACTTGGCGTACTTGGCGGCCTCGACGTCACCAACAGACTTGGCCTTATTCAGGACCATGATGCCCATGATTAGGCCAACGATTGCCAAGATACCAAAGAGCAGACCACCAATGGATAGGCCCAGCGCTACCGTGCCACGCTGCTTTAGCTTCGGGTCAGCCGGGGGCTGGTAACCATAGCCGCCGCCGTAGTTCATGTCACCGGAGTAACCGGGGTCAGTCATTTTTCCTCCTAAGGCTTGCAAAGCCTAGCGAACAATAAAAGTATGAGGGCAGTGCCCCTCCGAGGGTGAGCCTACCATCCTAGAAGCTGGGAAGTGACGCCGTCAGCCAATAAACGACCTGACAGTGTCAAGACAACCCTTCCAGCCAGGGCTTGGCGCGGCTCTATCAGGCCAGTAGCAATCAGCTTAGCCACCACTTGAGATAGGCCCGCGCCTTTATCTTCACGCAGCTGGCGCAGCTGGTCGATGTCTAGGCCCGCGCGGGTACGCACAGCCAGCATCACCACTTCAGTGGCGCGCTCACCCGCACCTAAATGCTCCCAGCCAGCCACCGGGATTTGCCCTGAGTTAATTTGGTTAGCCCAGGCCAGAGGGTGTTTAGTGTTCCATAGCCGGGCAGCGCCCAAATATGAGTGCGCCCCTGGACCTAGCCCCCACCAGAACGTGTCTTGGCGCCAGTAGGCTTGGTTGTGGCGGCACTGGTAGCCAGGGCGAGCCCAGTTGGAAATTTCGTACCAGTTGTAGCCGGCGTCCTTTAAAAGCTGATCAGCCAGCTCATATTTACTGGCTTCATCATCGTCACTGGGCATGGGCAGCTCACCGCGACGCACCTGGCCCCACATTTTTGTGCCCGGCTCAATCACCAGGGCGTAAGCGGAGATGTGGTCTGGTTCCATGGCCACGGCCGCCTCCAGGGAAAGGCGCCAATCTGCCAGCGACTCACCAGGGCTGCCGTAGATCAGGTCAACTGAGGTTTGCAATCCCGCTTGCTTAGCCCAAGCCATCACTTGCGGCACGCGCGCCGGGGTGTGGGTGCGGTCTAAGGTTTTGAGCACTGCGGGAACAGCCGACTGCATCCCAAACGACACCCGCGTAAACCCGGCGCGCGCTAAAGCTTGCAGGTAGGGGGCATCTACAGTTTCAGGGTTGGCTTCTGTGGTGATCTCGACGTCGTCGCTCAGGCCCCAGGTTTGCGCCACCGTATCCACCATTGCCGCTAAATCTTTAGCAGCCAGCATGGTGGGGGTACCTCCCCCAATAAATACGGTGGAGGCTGGTGGCAGGGACAGTCCAGCGCGCTGCATTGCCCCAGCCACCAGGCGTGCTTCAGCGGCCAGGGTTTGGGGATAGTCGCCGGCGTTAGCCCCTGGCCCCATGGTCAGGTTGGTGTAGGTGTTGAAATCACAGTAACCGCAACGCACCCGGCAGTAGGGTACGTGCAGGTAAACCGAGAAGTTTTTGGCCTGACCTCCCTGATCACCTTGGCTAACAGCGTCGGGAAGAGCGTAGGGATCGGGAAGTTTTTGGCCTTCAGGCTGGCTAGGCACTAGGTGCCCTTAAGCCTGAAGCGCCATTTCCCGGCTGCGCCGCCTCGCTCTGTGCAACCTCACGCTGTGCCACCTCGCGCTGTGCCGCCTCGCGCGAGTCAATTTCAGGGGTTAGTTTCTGGTCGGTGCGCAGCGCGGTTAGGTCGCGAATAGTGCGCCCTTCAGCGATGCCGCGCGCTTCAAAACGGGTCAGTTTGCGCCCGCTAAAACGCTGGCTCCACCCGCCCATGACGCCGCGCGGCGAGCCCGGGTCTGGGCCGTTGCCTTTATCTCCCTCAACCCAAGTGTCACTACCCAGCTGGGGGCGAGCGCCGGCGTCGGGATAATCAAACAGGCCTTTAGCGCTTACCGCCTCTACGACGTCGCGCATCTGCCAAGCGTAATCAGCCCAGTCGGTAGCCAGTCGCCACACTCCCCCCGGTGCCAGCACCCGCGCCACCAAGGCGGCGTAAGCCTCATTAACTAGGCGACGCTTACGGTGACGGCTTTTACGCCAAGGGTCCGGGAAGAAAGTCCACACCTCGCTAGCACAACCAACCGGCAGGGCGGTGGCTAGAAGCTGTGAAGCATCAGCCGCAACCACCTTGACATTGTCTAGCGCCTGGGCGGCGGCTGCGGAAACAATTTTGGCGATGGCGGTTTCCCACACTTCTACCGCAAAAAAGTCGGTGTCCGGGTTAGCTTTAGCGGCCGCCAGTAGGGCCTCTCCCCCGCCTGGGCCAACCTCCACAATCAGCGGGGCTCTGCGGCCAAACACCTGCTGGGGGTCAAGCACAAAGTCTGGATCTACCGTGCGGATAGCGTCGCGGCGCGGCACCTGGACCAGGTAGCTGTCCCCGTGACGCTCCAAAGCGGCATGCTGGCTGGCACGCAGGCGCCCACCTGCTCGCGAAAAAGAGCGCACCCGGGCATGAACCTCATGCGAGCGGGCCGGATGCATTTGGCCGGTGGCCGCATCAGCCCAGGCACTAGTGTGCTTAGCCGCCTTATCCATTACTTTTCCTTGCCAGTGGGGGTGTCTGCACCCAAAGCCGCAATGAAGGCTTCCTGAGGCACATCCACGCGACCAATGGCCTTCATGCGCTTTTTACCTTCCTTCTGCTTTTCTAGCAGCTTGCGCTTACGGGTAATGTCACCGCCATAGCACTTGGCCAGCATGTCTTTACGCAGGGCGCGAATGGTTTCACGGGCAATAATGCGGCTACCCACAGCGGCCTGTACGGGCACCTCAAACTGTTGGCGAGGAATCAGGTCTTTTAGACGCTTGGTCATCATCAAGCCGTAGGAGTAGGCGGCGTCCTTGTGCACAATGGCGCTAAAAGCGTCGACCTTGTCGCCATTAAGCAAAATGTCAACCTTAACCAGGTTGGCGCTTTGGGTGCCATCAGGTTCATAATCCAGCGACGCATAGCCGCGAGTGCGCGACTTTAGCTGGTCAAAGAAGTCAAAGACGATTTCCGCCAGGGGCAGGGTGTAGTGCATTTCCACGCGGGTTTCGCTCAGGTAGTCCATGCCTAGCAGGTTGCCGCGACGTGACTGGCATAGTTCCATTACGGTGCCCACAAATTCGCTGGGGGTAAGGATAGTGGCGCGCACTACCGGCTCGCGCACATCTAGTACCTTGCCTTCAGGGAATTCTGAGGGGTTGGTGACTAGGTGCTCGGTTTTGTCTTCCATGGTTACGTCGTAAACCACGGAAGGGGCAGTGGAAATGATGTCTAGGTTGAATTCGCGCTCTAGGCGTTCACGAATAATTTCTAGGTGCAGCAGGCCTAGGTAGCCGCAGCGGAAACCGAAGCCTAGGGCCACGGAGGTTTCAGGCTCGTAGGTTAGGGCGGCGTCGTTGAGCTTGAGCTTGTCTAGGGCATCGCGCAGGTTGGGGAAGTCTGAGCCGTCTACCGGGAATAGGCCGGAGAACACCATGGGTTTGGGTTCTTGGTAGCCCGCTAGCGGTTCGCTAGCTGGCTCGGCGGCGCTGGTAACCGTGTCACCTACCTTGGATTGGCGCACGTCTTTAACGCCGGTGATCAGGTAGCCTACTTCGCCGGCGCCCAGGCCCTGGGTGGGCTGGGGTTCGGGGGAAATAACCCCGATTTCTAGCAGCTCGTGGTGGGCTTTGGTGGAGAGCATTTCAATGCGCTGGCGCGGCTTTAGCTGCCCGTCAACCACACGCACATAGGTGACTACGCCCCGGTAGGTGTCGTAGACGGAGTCGAAAATCATGGCGCGTGTGGGGGCGTCGGGGGTGCCTGCCGGGGCGGGCACCTGGGCTACGATCTGGTCTAGTAGCTCGGGCACGCCCTGGCCGGTTTTACCTGAAACCTGTAGTACGTCCTCAATTTCGCAGCCGATCAGGGAGGCGATTTCGGCGGCGTGGCGCTCAGGCTCGGCTGCGGGTAGGTCGATCTTGTTGAGCACCGGGATGATGGTCAGGTCGCCTTCCATAGCCATATATAGGTTGGCTAGGGTTTGGGCCTGAATGCCCTGGGCGGCGTCTACTAGCAGCACTGCCCCCTCACAGGCGGCCAGTGAGCGGTTAACTTCGTAGGAGAAGTCCACGTGACCAGGGGTGTCGATCATGTTTAGGGCGTAGGTGGTGCTCACCCCGTCGGCCTCAACGGTCCAAGGCATACGCACAGCCTGGCTTTTAATGGTGATGCCGCGTTCGCGCTCAATATCCATGCGGTCTAGGTATTGGGCGCGCATGTCACGCGGCTGGACCACGCCGGTGGCCTGCAGCATACGGTCGGCCAGGGTGGATTTACCGTGGTCGATGTGGGCAATGATGGAGAAATTACGCAGCAGGTGCTGGGGGGTGGAGGCAGGCTGGACGTTTTTTAGCTGCTCTGGGGTGGCAATAGGGGTCAACGCGACACTTCCGACGGTTTAACACAGATTATTTGGCATTATCCCATGTGCCCCGCTTAGGCCTCAAAGCTAGCGACCAAAGTCACCAGTGTGTCTTACGTTTTGTTTACGACGACGCCGCCCGGCTGGCAGCGGGGGCGCAGCTGGGGGCGCCGCGTGCCAGGTGCTGCGCATCGCGTGCCAGGTACTGCGTGCCAGGTGCTGTGCGCCAGGTGCTGTGCGCCACTGCTTAGGTGGATATTAGAGGCCAGACAGTTAAATAGGATTAGGCCATGGCTAATTTATCCGAAGTGTTTATTGCCGCTTTACGCCTGGCGGCAGCCTTATTTGGGACCAATAAGGACCACGCTAACAGCAGCTCACAGGCGCCTGAGCCCAACCAGTCCGCTGAGCCCAGCCAGGCTGCTGCTCAGGAAGCATCGCGTCCCTCGACTAGTGGACGCTCTGCTAGCAGCCCCAAAGCTCCCGCTAGTTCTAAGGGCGCCGCTAGCCACGGCGTCGGAACCAGCCAGAGTGCCGGGACCAGCCAGGGCACAAAACCCACTCCCCGCAGCGTAGCCAACGCTAAAACTGCCGCTAAAAGCACTGCTAGCCGCGACGTACATATCAGTGGTAACCAAGTGTGGGATGTGGCCAGGCGCGGCCTACCCGAATTTAGCTACCAGCCGGTCGCCGATAACGACGCTGACCCGGGCGAAGTGGTGTGGACCTGGATCTCCTATGAGGAAGATCCCACCCAGGGTAAAGACCGCCCGGTGGTGGTGCTGGCACGTAGCGGCTCCGACGTCGTCGTAGCCCAGTTGACCAGCAAAAACCACGATATTGACCGCGAGCAGGAAGCCCACTGGGGACGTTACTGGCTGGCCATTGGTAGCGGCGAGTGGGATCCGCAGGGGCGAGTTAGCTCAGTGCGCCTGGACCGAATGCTGCTTGTCTCCCAGCGTGACGTGCGCCGTGAGGGGGCCAGCCTGGATAGGGCCACCTACAATAAGGTGGTTACGGCCATAGCTAAGCACTGGGGAAAACGCTCGTAATTATGCTAGTGTTTCCTCTTGGACCTTGGGCCTGGCCGGCTTCGTAGGTCCAGCAGGAACCTTAGCCAGGGCAACCCCACGCCTGATAGTCAAGGTTATTGCGTACCCTCTTACCGGCCATTGACCATATCCGTCTGTAAGAAAGATTAATCGTGGCGAACATTAAGTCGCAGATCAAGCGCATCAAGACCAACGAAAAGGCCCGCATCCGCAACCGACACGTCAAGTCGGAGCTCAAGACCTACGTGCGCCGTGTACGCGAGGCTATCGCCTCCGGCGACAAGGCTGTAGCTGAAGCCGAGATGCGCAAGGCCGGCCGCAAGCTGGACAAGGCTGTCTCCAAGGGTGTTATCCACCGCAACCAGGCTGCCAACCGCAAGTCCAAGCTGGGCAAGCAGATTGCTGCTATGTGATCTTTGCTAGTTAACTAGCTACAAATGGTCGATCCCCATGGGGGTCGGCCATTTTGTTTGTGCAGACAGGCAGTGCCAGGCAGTGCAGGCAAACACAGGCAAAATCAGACAAACACAGGCAAAATCATCCCTTCCCTATAAAAAATTCATGGGGTTTTATAGGGAAGGGATGAAATGTCAGTATTTGTGAACCAATGGCTTGCGCCCTAGCGCAGGCAGGCACCAAAACTGGCGTAGCAGACTCCAGCCGCACAGATTCATATCTGCCACTGACTCACAAGGGCTCGCGGATGTACCAGATGCTCCGCCTTTGCGGGCGCGCCAGTGGCACCCAATGAAGGCACTAGTGCCTGGCTAAGGCCAGTATCTAGCGGGCGCGGCGAGCATGCACCACTTTCAGCACTGCCCGCTCTAGGGCGTAGACGGCGTCGCGCTCTTCACCTTTAACCTGCGCGTCGGCATTAGCCACCGCCACAATCGCATCCGCCAAACCGTCGTCAGACCAGCCGCGCAGCTGACGGCGCGCGCTATCTATCTGCCAGGGAGCCATGCCTAGCTTTGCGGGGGTGATGTCTTTCCTGCCGGCACTTGCGGCCACCCGCGCTAGCTGGCGAATCTTTATGGCCAGGGCTGAAACAATCACTACCGGGTCAGTGCCGGTAGCCAGGGCGTGACGCAAAGTGGTTACTGCCTTGGCGCCGTCGCCACTGATTGCCGCATCCGCAACAGCAAAGCCACTAGCCTCAATGCGCCCACCATAATAGGTGTTCACCTGGGTGAGCGTAATGGTGCCGCTGGTGTCAGCAAGCAGCTGTTTAACCGCGCCCAGCAGGTCAGTTAAGTCACTGCCTAGCGCCTCAACTAGGGCTTCGACGGCGTCAGGGTCGATTTGTCGCTTGGCTCGGCGAACGTCACCGATCACTAAAGAGCTCTTGTCACGGGCTGATTTTATTTGCGCGCATTCAACCACCGGCATACCAGCCTTGGCGATAGCGTCCAGCAGTTTTTTACCGCGATTGCCGCTAGCGTGGCGCAGCACCAGGTTGACGTCCTCTTCTGGTGCTTGCAGGTAGTTAAGCAGATCCTCAATCAGGGCGTCTGTGGCATGTTCAAGATCGTTAATGATGATCAAACGCGGCTCGCCAAATAGTGAGGGCGAAACCAGCCCAGCTAGCTGGCCTTTGTCGTATCCAGCTGCCTCTAGGCGGCTGACCTCAACATTTGGGTCTTTAGCACGTGCCTGAGCCAGCAGCCGGTCTTGAGCCCGCTGCACCAGGACAGACTCACTACCCCGTAGTAACACTACGGGCGCTAAATCCACCCGATCCCAGGTAGTGCTACCTAGCGCATTGGCTGAGCGTGAGCGCGTGGGAGCACTAGAGCGTGAACGTGGGGCTGAGCGTGAGGCGGCCATGATCCAAGGTTGCCACTAACGTCGCATCCGAACCAACAGCAGCCAGATGCCCGCGTTTAAAGCCGCCAGTGAGCAAACGCCGCTCAGCTTCCCCGGCCAGTTCACTTGGGCGCCGGGCAGGTGCGCAAAAAAGTGGGCGATGCACTCCAGCCAGGCACACCCCCACAGCGCAGGTAGCACCAGCAGCTGCGCCAAGGATGGCAGTAGCGTGGCCAGGGCTGTGGCCGCCAGACCAGTGTAGGTAACCACCGCTACTACGGGGGCCGCCAACATATTGGCTACCACGCCCCACATGCTGATATGCGGGTTTAAGGCGATCAGCAGCGGGCCGCAAGCAAGCTGCGCAGCCAGAGGAATTGCGGCTAGCTGCGCGAAGAAGGTTGGCATCACCCGCCCTAGTTGGCGCTCTATGCCCGGTGCCAGCATGATTAGACCGCCGGTGGCCGCAATAGATAGGGCAAATCCCCAGTCGCAGGCCTGCCAGGGGTCAATTAGCAGCAGCACGATGGCGCCGGCGGCCCAAGCTGGTAGGGCTGAGGCTTGCCGACCCGCGTTTAACCCCACTAGCTGCACTGAGCCCATGGCGGCTGCGCGTAGCACTGAGCCGCTGGGTTGAACCAGTAAAACTAGCCCCACCAGGGTAAATAACCCAATCAGGGTTTTTAGACGCACTGGTAGCGGCCCGCATAGGGTGAGCGTAGCCGCTAAAACTAGCGCCACGTGCTCACCTGAAACCGCAGTTAGGTGGGTGAGGTTAGAGGCGCGCATGTTTTTGGTGGTGGCGGCTTCCAGGCCGGTGTCGTCGCCGAGCACCACGCCGATAACCAGTTCTGGCGCGTCAGCGCCCAGGGGCAGTTGGCCCGGCTCAGCCGCCGCGCTCCCCTCAGCCGCTTCACCAGCTACGCTCCCCTCAGCTGCCGCGTTTTCCTCAGCTGCTTTACTCCCCCAGCGCGCCAAGACGCTTGGCACCGGAGGTGGATGGGCATGATTAGCGTTGCGCGCAGCCCCAGCTAGTTGCCGCCGAGACGCGTTGACCAGCCGATATATACCGCCCGGTGGTTTTAAAGTGTGGGGCAGGCGGTTGTGGCTAGCGATAGCCAAGGCTCGCCCGCCGGCTTTTGCCTCGCGCAAGTTGGCTTGAAAACTCACTATTTCCCCTGGTTTAACCCCCGACCATGCCGAAGAGGCAAACAGGGTGATTAGCGCCCGGCTAGGACGCGCGTTTACGCGAGTGACTTTTAGGGTCACCAGGTAGCACCCCGGGCGCGTAAGCGGTTTGGGGACGCTACGCACCTGCGCGGTTAGGTTCACCGCCCCGACGCCGGCTGCCTTAGCGGCGTTGGTTGTTGTCTCAGCACTACCTGCCGCCCCGGCGGCTGCCCTGCTGGGACCGACTAGCGCCCCAGTACTGTTTTTTTGACTTTGTGACGACGACGCCGCTTGGCCCTGCTTTGCAGCCTGGCTTTGGCTAAGGCTCTGAGCTGCATCAATGTAATCGAGTATGGGGTCACGTGAGCGGTTATAAACCTGGGCTGCGCCACTTAGACTCAGCGCACATACGCTTAGCAGACAGGCGCCAACACTAAACCAGAGGTGGCTATGGGTTTGCCCAGCGCCGGCTCGTTTATCTAGGCGGTGAGTGGGCTGGCGCGGGTGGCGGCTTATACACACCAGTCCAGATAGGGCACAGATAACGGCCAGCATCAGCCAAAATTTCCAGGCTTGTTTCGAGCGTGCATCTACCTGCACTAATGCCCAGGCGCAGCCCCAACACAGCGCCATGGCTGGGCATAAGCGCAGGTCCCAGGGTTGGGGTGCTTTAGGCCGACGCAGTAATTGCAGCTCGCGTTCGCGCTCACTAGCGCCGTTGATCCTGGCAACTGTTTTAGACGCGGGCATGGCTTTTAATCTGGGCTAGTTTGGCTGCGCCAATACCGGGCACTTTAGTCAGGTCATCTACGCTGGTAAAAGGCCCATTGGCGGTGCGATAGTCAATAATTTTTTGGGCGATGGCCGGGCCTACCCCGGGTAGTTGGGTCAGCTGCGTGGCGTTGGCGGTGTTGATGTTTACAAGGCCCTGCCCTTCAGCGTCACTGCCAGCGACGCCGCCCTCTGCTCTGGTGCAAGCCTGCCCTTCACAGCCTTGGCCATTTGAAGCAGCCAGTGGCGGGGCGCTTTCACCTTGGGAGAGCACATAGAGTTTTTGGCCGTCATGGAGTTTGGCGGCGCGGTTTATGCGGTGAGCATCTGCTTGCGGACTTAAACCTCCAGCCGCTGCCAGAGCGGCTTGCACTCGCGAGCCAGGTGGAAGTTTGTATAGGCCAGGGTGAGCCACGGCGCCGTCGACATCAACCACTATTTGCCCCGAGCCAGCCGTATCTCCTCCACTAGTAGCCCCGTCTGAACTAGTAGCCCCGCCTGCACTGGCCGGGCCGCCTGCACTGCCTGAACCAGCTGAACTGGCAGGGCTAGCCTCTCCACTCCCCGCCCCAGAAGCAGGAGCGGGACTTCTGGCAGAGGCCTGGGCCGACGCCGCCGCTACGCCCGTCCCTAAACTCTGAGCGCGAGTGGTGCCAGCTTTTGCCCCGGTTTGAGCCCGGCCTGGCTCAGGGCCAGTTATAAACAGTTGCCAGGCAGCAATCAGCAAACCCAGCGCTATCAGCGTTATTCCGCCCCAAAGCGCGGCTTTTGCCCCCATGGCTACCCGGTAGGGGCGTTCGACCTGCTCATGGTCGCCGCTGTAGGCCACGCGGATGAAATCTTGCATGGCCCGTTTTTGTCTAGTGCCCATAGGCACACTATGAACCTGGCTAGCAATCGCCAGCTACCGGGGTGTGGATAGCCCTGTTTGAGCGAAAAATTTATCCCCCTGTGCAAAAAGTGGTTATTGCCGCCGCCGTCGCCCCAAACGAAGCACGGCGGGCACCCTAAAGTACCCGCCGTCAACGTTACGCAGCAGCTCAAAGGCCGCCAGCTAGAAAATCAGGAAAACCGGCCAGCCTCAGTTGCCAAAAACCAACGAAAACTAGCTCACGTAGTCAACGCTGGTGTGCAGGCTCCGGGTCTGGCCTGGCTCTAGCTCCATCACCTGCGGGATCCGCTTGAAAGCGTTGGTCATTGCCCAGCACGGCTCTAAAGCAAGACTTTGACGCTTACGCGTGGGCAAAGTGTCGCCGGTGAAGGCATGCACAACCGAGTGGGCCACGGGCGTGTCTTGAGTGAGCACCAAGTGCCCCTGCGAGCCAACCACATAGCTGCGGATCAGGCCATCTTTGTCAGTCCAAAGATCAGTCCAGGAAGTGTCTACCTCCCAGCCTTTAAGCTCCACAATGATGCGTCCGCACTGGCTGTGGGCGTAGTCAGCCTCCTTAAAGGCCTGCGAGCCCTCCAGCGGAATCAGCATGTCGTCGCTGACAACCTCAGTTTTTGCCGGCAGTTCCATGTAAAGCGAGTCCAGGCCCTGGTCGGTAATGGCGTTGGCGTGGAAGTAGGGGTGCCAGCCCAGGCCCACCGGCACAGTAACATCGGCCAGGTTGCGGGCGTTTATCTCCAATTCGAGGCGGTAGCCCTGGTACCCATGTTCAGGGGCCTTTTCGTGGATCCGGTAGGTGACCCTCACGTCAATCGGCCAGGGGTAGCCTTCTACGCCGCCAGTAACGGTGTGCAGGGTTAGGCTGGCTGGGTCCTGGCCGTCGTCGATGCGCTCAAAATCGGTGTTTAGCATCAGGCCGTGGTTGGCTTCGCGGCTACCGTCAGGGGCGGGGCCGAGATCGTATTCCTGCCCCATCCAGGTGTAGCGGGCGTTTTGGATGCGGTTTGACCAGGGGGCCATGACGGCGCAGCGGCAGCCCGCACCGCTTTCCATATCGGCTTGGTCGCTGTAACCATCAATTACCGGCACGCCTGCGCAGTTCCAGTCCAAAACTACCGCGCCTCGGGCGGCGATTAGGGCGCTAGCCTCGCCGGCGTTAAGGCGCCAGGTAGTGCCGGTGAAAAGGCTGGAATCTAGGGGTGCTTGGGCGGGGCGGCTGAAAGCTGCTGAGGCTTTAGAACCGGCGACGTCGTCAATGCAGCTAGTTTTACAGCTAGGCTCAGGCGCGTTCTGGGCCGATGATTCTGAAATGGAGTCTGAGCTCACTTCTTTGTGCATATCATCACTTTAGCGCTTTTGTGGTCCGCTGCGAAAGCCTTTGCCGCCACTTACGGGCTGCTTACCCATGCCCGGGGCGGTCAGCCGCCTCATGGCATGAGCCACCCCAGGCCACGGGCCATCCCAGGGCGCGGTCAGCCACCCCAGACCCCCAGCCTGCCCCTTAGGCACAGAAAAGCCCCGACCATCGCTTGATGATCAGGGCTTTAAAGCTGTCTGCTTTAGAGCTCTCTAGAGAGCGCCTAAATCAGAGTCTAAATCAGGCTTGCGACCAAGCTTGTGATCAGGCCTGCTCTGCTTGTGATCAGGCCTGCTCTTCGGCGGAGACGCGCAGCATCCAAGCGTGCTTCTCCAGGCCGGTGGCAATGCCGATCAGCATGTCGTTGCTCAGGTGGTCGTACTCGTCGACCTCGTCCAGGGTGGCCTTAATGCGGTTGGCAACACCCTCCAGGCGCTCCTGGATCATGACGGTGGCCTTGTCGGTGGGCAGCACGCCGCCGTCGATGGGCTCAACCTGGGAGTCGGCGGCCACGGTGGCAGCGCGACCGTCCGGGATGGCCTGGATGGCAGTCATACGCTCGGCAACGTCGTCGGCGGCTAGGCGAACCTCGTCGACGATCTCGTCTAGGTGCAGGTGTAGGGCACGGAAGCCGGAGCCAGCAATGTTCCAGTGGGCCTGCTTGGCCTGCAGGCTTAGGTCGGTCAGGTCAACGAGGGCCTGCTGTAGGGCCTTAACTACTACGGGGTTAGGCTGAGTCATCTTCATTCTCCTCTTCTTAAAAGTCTTTGGCGCGTCTCGCGGGGCGGGCGCGGCTAGGTAGCTGCAGGCCATCGCCTCACGAAAGCGTTAACTCAATCTAAGCTCATTTAATTCCCACTGTGAAGGGCTCGTGCTGCTTTACTCACCTGGGACTAAGGTCCATCTGAGGTTGTTAAGCCTTACTTGACCCGCAGTTTTCTAATAACGACGCCGCCTTACGCTCCCCGCTAGGCCTACCCCTGCCCCTGTGCTGAATAGGCTTACCTTTTACGTCAGTTTTTATGGGCGACGACGCCGCTCGCCCCGCCTGTGCCTATCTGCCCAGCCGCTTGCACCCAGCCACCCAGCCCGCTTACACCCGACCACCCAGCCGCGAGCGCCGTCGGGACCAAATCCCCAACCCACAGGCGCCATGAATAGCCCGCACGTGTCGCACTCAACCCCAAATACCCTGCCAAACCAGATGAACACCCTAGACAGAAGAGTCCACCACCCCGAGAAGTAGTCAAGCCTAGATACAAATACAGTATTGAAACATAATCAAAGAAGCACTAAAATATCTTTAAGTAGAAAAGAGGATGTCGTGGACACAACCTTAAAAGTCCGCCTCTCTGGGCAAGCAGACCGAATAAGTCCAACAACGATGGCCGCAGCGTTCACCGCATTCGCCACCCTTCTAGATGCCCCAAACAACGGCATTCGTTGGCAGATGACACAGGTCACCATCGGTTCTCTTACATTGGCGGCAAGTCCATGCGGACAAACCAGAGATGAAGAATTAGAAGGATTCACTGAGCTAGTCTCTGGCCTTAAGCTTCACGCGAAAACTGGTAAGGTACCAGACTCTTGGTCAGATAAGGGCCGTGAGGCGTTGAAAAACCTTGGCGATTTAACCACTGAACCAGGTGTAGAAAGTATTACTGCTACCGCCGGTAACCAAACCATTGTTTTCAATGCTTCACCTAAGGACAACCCTGAGATCAAGCTAAAAACCTCAATTGGGTCAGTAACGGGAAAGGTTGATCGTATAAACACGCGTGGCGGATGCGAGTTTGGTCTTATCGATGAGACTGAAAAGCATCCGGTCAGAGTGATTTTCCAAACCAGTCAACTAGAAGAGATTAAGCAACTAGTAGGAAAACGGGTATGTGTCCGTGGGGAACTAGCCCGTAATCAACAGGGACGCAAAGAATCATTGCAGATGCGCCGCATTGAAGAGATAGAAGATCACGCAGATCTACCCACGGTTGATGATCTGGTGGGTATCTGGCGGGCTCCTCGCAAGGCAATGAGCGCTGAGGAAATTGTCCAGGAGATGCGCCGTGCCTAGCAGCAAATCGGC
>ENA-OWND01001573-OWND01001573.1-metagenome-genome-assembly--contig:-NODE-1573-length-13717-cov-3.687235_pt1 | contig 13717 bp, 12 predicted proteins | sample MGYA00245342_ERZ651119 | MGnify/ENA primary metagenome ERZ651119 (study PRJEB26857, sample SAMEA4031756) | metagenome | biome: human; feature: oral; material: saliva | place: Philippines | collected 2014...
GGAGAATAATTTCACACCACCCCGCATCCCGGTTTTCCCCGTCGTTTCAACGAAAAGTCAATTAGGTAACATCTTGTTACGTAATCCGCGTCACACCAAATGTATATATTTGTACCCTGAAAAATATAAATTTGTATAAGTAAGGGTTACCTAACGTGACGATCGCAATAGACGCACATCACACGATTTTGTCAGGGTTCGTGCATATGTCCCACGTCACACACATCATGTTGTGCGTTTCGGGTGTCTTGAGCTATACTTGTCTCATGCAACAGAAAGTTGCTCCGCTCACACTAAGGAGGTTCCCGGTGACCATACGCTTCTACCGCGGCCTAATGCTCGCCGTCCTCACCACCACCCTCATCATGTGCGCCCAAATCACTATGGCCCTGTGCGTCCACTGGGCCGCACAGACAGGCATCACCCCGCACGAGCCGATTCAGGTGATCCACTACACACACGCCGGTTGTGAGGAACGGCCCGCCCTCACCCAACCATTCGGCGACCTCTCCCCCGAGGAGCACTCGCTCACCCCCGACGGCCACGACACACCCGTCTGGAAGGCTCCCCGCACACCCAACACCCCCTGAGCCTCGATCTAAGCCCTGTGGACGGCCTAACGGGACGTGGCCAGTACCCAGTACTAAAGACGCCCTGAAAGGGCCTCAGAACGCCTTGCACGACGCTCGCACGCCGTGTAGTCTTCAGGCCGACAACTCCACAACCCAACCCTCGACCGGAAGGAAACCGATCACGACCGCACTCGTAGCCACGCCCGCCACTCTCATGGGCACCACCGGCCTCGTCTGGCAGATGATGGAGAACCCCCACGCCACCGTCTTCATCATCAACCAGGAGACCGTCTCCTCCCACACAGGCCCCATCGAGGCCGTCTGCATGATCATCGAGCGCCTCCTCGGCCTCGGCATCGACCTGTGCTGCTCCGAGGACGACGAGATCGCCGACTACTGCGACATCTCCACACTCGTCCCCGAGGCCATGGTCATGGAACGCCTCAGAGCCTCCTCAGACGCGCTGTAAGGCCCTAGAACGAGATAGAACCACCCCGTCAGTGTCTTGTACTGACGGGGTGGTTTCATGCGCTCAGAATCGCTTACACCGCCTCGAAGTAGGACCCGAGTTCCAGGCCCCGCAACCACACCTTCGAGTTGGTGCCCATGATCCGCAGGCGCATGCGCGCCACCGTCTTCGACGTCGGGGCGATCGCCGCACACTTCCACGCCACCGGCTGCCAGAACCGGCCTCCCTTGAGCGACTTCGAGAATTTCTGAAGGTTGATGGCTCCAGAACCGTCGTTCTTTTCGGCCATCTCCGCCCAGCACTCCACGGTGAAGTCCGACTCGCACCACAACTCCACCAACCCATGGAACATGATCGGTACCGTGCTCTCCTGCCACGGCAGCAGCAGCGCCACACCGTCAGCCCCCGCATTCTTCGCATTCTTCACGTACACACCCGTAGCAGAGTTCCAGTTGTCGCCCTGAAGCCCCTCCACATCGAAGTAAGTCCTGTCAGTATTCCACTTGTAGAGGTCGCTCCAGTAGTAATAGGCGCACACCTTCGATATCCACTTCGAGCGGATGTACTGCGCTGAAGAGTTGGCCGAGGAGGCCATCGCCTCCACCGCCTGGAGTTTCACCTCATCCGCCTTCAGCTGCTCCATGACCTTGTTGTACCGCTCGTCGATGCGGTTGAACGCCGTATTCAGGTCGCGGGCGTCCCCCGTCGGCATCACCACAACATTCGTCACCGTCGCGGCCATATTCCCCAGAATGTCGAAACACACGAATGTGTCATCGATGGCCGCCACGGGCAGATGGAACTCCCGCATCGTGAACCCCTTCGGGAACGCCGTCGAGTAGAACCCCGACAGATGGTCATCTCCCCACGAGTTCGTCTTGAAATTCCAATACCGCGGCTTCACACCCAGCCGGGTCGCCTCGGAGCAGACCGCGTACACGCGCACCACGTACTCACAGTCACGAGGGATCGCGATGCCGCTCGTGCCCGAGATGTCCGGCGACCTGACGTACGAACTCTCAACACACTGCCCGGCCGCCGGCGCCGTGAACGTGCACCCACCAGCCTTCACCTTGGAGGTGGGGCACTCCCGGTAACTCGAAATGCCGGACAGCACCACATTCTCACTAGCAGGACCCTGCGGTCCACGATCGCCCTTGGGCCCCGCGGGACCCGGAGGCCCCGCAGGACCGACAGGACCGCGCTCCCCCGCCTCACCCCGAGGCCCGTCGGCCCCCGTGGCACCCGGAAGCCCCATATCACCCTTGGGGCCTCGCTCACCGGTATCGCCCTTAGGGCCCTGCTTGCCCGTGAGCCCCGGCACGCCACGCAGACCCACCTCACCACGGTCGCCCTTCCGCCCCCGGGGACCAGTCTCGCCGGGCGGCCCAGGAGGGCCCGCAGGGCCGGCGGGACCCACCGGGCCTGGGTCGCCCTGAATGCCCTTGATGCGACCCTTCAGGATCGCCGTCTGGAGAGCGGTGACCTCCTTGCGGACCGTCGCCATCTCACCCTCGATCTGCGTCATGTGTAGCGGCGCAATCGGGTTCCTGTTGACGAGGTCCCGCAGACGATTCTCACCCGCCACGAGCCGGTCGTGCACATCGATGACGCTCACCTGCGGGTTCAGCCGCGTCAGCCTCACATGAGACGTCCACTCCCGGGGGTTCGTGTCGTCGCCCGGCACAATCACCGGCACGTCGAACACTCCCCGCACCTTCACCGTCGTCGTCTGCACCATCGAGCCGGCGCCGTCAGTGACCACTCGCGGGTCTGGGGAGACGTGTAGCGTCCCCTCAACCGGCTCACCACTCGCGTTCACCAAGTTGCCGGTGATACGACCCATAGCCATAGTCAGTCGTCCTCTCCCCTACTAGGGTTCCCAGGGCCGTGCAGGATGACGGCCACATCACCTTCAATTCTCTCAAGACGCTCCATCACTCCAGGACGGCGGGGCACTCCTGGCCGAGCCTCAGTCCCGTTCCAGTCCTCAAGAAGATTGTCAAGACGGCGCATCAACTTACGCACCCAAACGCCGAAACCCGCGAGTATTCCCACGGTTGAGGCCAATGGGACGATCATGTCGATATCGATGAAGAAGCCACGATTCACAACATCACACTCCAGAATTTCTCTCTAGACTCCACACAATCGAATTTCATTCTCCCGGCCTTGAATGCCGATCTCAGCACCTGTGAGACCGGCGACGAACGCTCCAGCACCACCTCGCCGTCATTAGGCCTCACCGCGTACGCGTACCACTGACCACCCTTCGGCAGACGTTTCTGCACCCAGTAGTCGCGGTCAGCGACCCACACGCTGAACACACCGGCACGAGTCCTCACAATGCCGGCGCAGCGCGCATGAGGCGGCTTCCTCCCCAGAAGTGCGGGCGTGTCGTCGGCGAACTCGTTGTCGATGGCGTACTTAGCATACTCAGGGCTGGCCGTGCGTATGAATCTGCCGAACTTCGTCTCAGATACACGGTCCGCGAACGACTCGTTGTCGATGATCTCGCACACCACATACCCACTCCCCCGCCGCTGGAACGACTTGCCGGGTCTCAGTCGCCACTCCACAAAGTAGGGGTTCACACTCCGCACCGCGTTGGACAGCATGAGTACGCGAACCCGGTCCTGGTTGCGGTCGATGGTGGAGTACAGGTCCAAGAACGTGTCCACCTCACCAGGTAGATAACGGCGATTGCCCGTCTCGATGATGAATTCGTCGAAGATCATGACCGTCACCTTCGGGTACGACACCGACTTCAACGTCGCGGCACTCGACAAGGCGATGAAATACCCCATCGTCGTCCACGCCGCGTCCTCATCACCACGACGCCTGTACGAGGCCGTACGTCCCACGACGCGGAACTCGTAGTCCGGGAACTCCACAGCGATATCGTTGAAGAACGTGGACACGTGCTTCAGTTCCGTCTTGAACCGGCGCACGTACACGAACTCCTCACCCTTGCGGACGGCGTTGCGGATGACCAGACGCTTCGCACCGTACGTCTTCCCGAGACCCCGCGCACCCACCGCCATGTTGATGGTCCCACCGTACGATAGGAGCCGGTCGAAGGAGTAGTAGGGCAGGTCAGACATAGCGCCTCAACTCCCACGAGCACGATCCGAACATGGACAGACTGCCGACATTGGGTTCCGGGTGGCCGTCCGGGCCGCGGGCCCCGATACTCTCCCAACCACCGTCGCCACCGGTGCAGTACTCGATATGCCCTCCCCCACTGTACCAGCGGCACACGACGAGATCGCCCTCACGCACTTGGTCCGCGGCATCGAACGGGCCGGAACCCGAGGCAACGACCCAGCCGGTGGACGACCCGTAGATTTCCGAGGTGCCCCCACTGCCGATGTCGATGTTGCAGCACGTCATGTACAACCACCAACAGAACCCCGAACAGTCCGTCACGCCGGTACTGTCCGGGTGCAACCTCGCCTCGTACCATTGGTGGTACTCGAACTTGCCGATCGAATCCCACGCCAACTTCGTCATGGCCTTGATACCCTCACCAACGGGGCCGCCACCTCCACCGCCGCCACCCTGGCCTTCAGAGGATTTGTCCTGACCTTTGGACGAGGCCTTCCAGTAGCCGTTGCCTGACGGGTAGCACCGCGCTTTCGACCCGTCGGAGCACACGACCGTCAGCGAGCCGTCGTGCGCCTGTTTGACGTGCTTGACTTTCTTGGCGTCCTTCTCCTTGTCGGCCGCCTCGTTACCGCGGTGGTCCTGCGAGTCGCCCGGGTTGAGTTCAACACCACCCGTGTCCAGTCTGGAGATCATGTCGTAGGCGATCTCGTAGCGCTGACCCACCGCGTACCACTCACCCGAGTACTTGATCGCCGCGGAGATGGAGTCCAACGTCGCCGGGTGACCCGCACCCTGCACGATGCCGGGCAGAATCCTCCCATAGTTGCCCCAGCGGTGCATGACGACGATGAGCATCATGCACGCCTCCGTCTCGGACTCCGGGTCAAGACCCAACTCCTGGCAGCGTGGGATGTAGGAACCCTCCAGGTCCTCCAGCATCTGCGCGTTCTGAATGCGGTGGCCGTCGGCCGAGTCCAGCGCCCCGGACAACGCACTCCTGTCGGCCCCGGACAGGTATTGGTACTTGCGCGCCCCGATCGTCCACGAACCTTTGCCCTCCCCAAGCCACCCGTCCACGGTGGAGCCGAAGGAGGTTCCGGACGGGAATCTCATAAGAAGATCATAGGCGCGCCCCTGCGTCCACTGACCGATCCCTAGTGAGAGCGTGTCAGGCGCTGAAATGATGCCGTAGTCGCCGCCGGCCTCCACCGTCGCCAGCACCGCGATGATGCATTTCTTGTGTGTGTCATCGAAGCTCATGTCTGCCTCCGGAATTAGTGAAAGGTGGGCCGTCTACGGCCCACCTTTCGTAGCAGCAGTCCTGCTCAGTGGATCTTGATGTTGCAGGAGTCGCGCTTCATAAGGGTCTTCTTGTCGGCAGGGCCGAGACCGATCACCTCGATGGTGTAGGTGCCCGCGACATTCGCCTGGAACAGGCCGGTGACTTGAGACCAGATGTAGGCCCCCTCCCATCCACCGCCGGTGGGAGCCTGCCAATTCTTCTGGATACCACCGTCGGGTCCGGTGACCCGGATGCCCCACTGGAGGTCATGGATGGCGCGCGCGTCGTGACGCAACTGGGCCACGACGGTGATCACGTCATTGGCGGTCAGGTCGATGTTCCCACCGAACAGAGGACGCTCCTGGTCCTGAGTCAGCGTGATGGTCGTATCACCGACGGCCCACGGGATCTCCTTGTAGCGGGTGCGCACCGTCTTCGCGGCATCGCCGGCCGCAGTGGCCTTGTTGATGCTGTCACTAAGCGACGAAACAGTCTGAAGGGCACTGGAAGAGGCCTTGGCGGCCTCGTCGGCGCGGGTGGAGGCGGCCTGCGAGGCGGCCTGAGCCGCTGTGGCCTTGTCCTGCGCATTGGTGGCCACAAGCCCGGCCTCGCGAGCAGTGGAGCCTGCCTGCTCCGAACTGTTCAGCGCCTTGGAAGCCTTGTCGAGCGCGCGGGACGACTCCCCCTTGGCCATGGACGCCTCATTGAGGGCGGCACTGGTCTGAGTCTTCGCCGTCTTGGAGTCCTCGAGGGCGTCGTTGGCGGCCTGGAGCGCGCTGGTCGCGTCACGGGACGCCGCCTTGGACACGCTGATAGCGCTGCCCAGCTCCTCGTCGATCTTCTGCATGGCCGCGTTGCCGTCGGCCAGCACGTCATAGCGGTCGTTGGCGATGTAGATGGGCAGACCGAAGTTCTTGGTCTTGTTGGTAGCACTCATGTCAGCGTACCTTTCTGTTCTGAATGTCGTGAATCTGCATGTTCTTCATGTTGTCGGCGCTGGTCTCCAGGAGGCCTTCACCGGTGCGGGACGCCTCGTACAAGTCGGACAGGACACGCTGCACCGTGGTGTGCTGACCCGTCCACGGGGAATAGACCCGCTGCCCGTCGAGCAGTGCGAGGATGTACTTCCCGTTCGTCTGGAGTTCGCCGACCGTGTACGCCCACTCCCCTATCTCTCCGACCGTGAATCCGTAGCGCGCGTAGTCGTCGGCCCGCAGACCGTTGACGAATGCCTGGTTGCACAGGTCCTTGATGAAGTCGTTGAGGTCGCAGGTCTCACCCGTCAGCGGGTTGAAGACGATAACACCGTCGGTCTCCAGCCTGCGCTTGACCCACGCGGTCAGCGACTCCTGGAAAAGGCGGAACTCGTCGTCGTATTTCGAGACCATTTCGACGAGTTGGTCGCGCAACTGTCGAGGCAGTGCGTGGTACTGCTCCAGTTCCGCGTGCACGTCGCCGATGAGACGTGCGATGCGCGTGTTGTAGTCTGCCGCCAAGTTCTGGAGGTTATTGGACAGGTTGTCCTTCAACCCCCCATTGACCCACTTGCGGAGCTCCTCCAAGATCTGCAAGTAGGTGTACCCATCCCTGTACGTGAAGGGGACGGTGTTCGTCAGACGGTAGTCGCTCGGGATGAGAAGATAATCATCTGTGCGGATGATGTCCTCCGCCTTCCACGGTGCATCCGGGATGTTCGTCTGAACCTCAGTACCAGAGCCCATAACCGTGGTGCCTCCTCCCCGAGAACCCGTCATTGCTGGAGTAGATGCCCATGAATAGTGTCTCCAATTCGTCGATGACCATCATATCAATGTTGGCGAAAGTAGCCCTCCACGCGTCGATGAGCGCCGGGGCGTGCCCCGCGTATCCCCATGTGTGCGACTCGCTGCCACTGTCCGCGGAGTTCGTGGTGGCATTACTCGTCTCCGACGACCCGGAGGACTTGACGTCGTTGGTGCTGTCGCCGTTACTGTGGTTGTCGCGCGCAGCGGTCGCATAGTCCTGGTTCCCTGCCAGCATCGTCTGCGGCGTCTCGGAATCGACGGTGCGCGCCTTGGAAGTCGTCACACCCTTGAAGAGGTTGGAGGATTTCTCACCATGCTTCTGTTTCGTGGACGACGATGCTTGAGAGTTAGCACTGCTCTTGGAGTGCATGTCCTGCGTGGACAGCGGGTTGATGTCCGCCATCATATCCTCAGCCTGGTACCACTTGTTGTAGTACGGCATGATCTCGGCCATCTTCGTCCGAAGTTGACGGATGAACATATCCACTGTCTCCAGCCCGATCTCCCGGTAGTAGTAGTGGTCGATGATCTTCGCGTTCAGGAACTCTCGGTACTGCTCATCGAAGATGGGGTAGTCCGACAAGCCGATGTGGTCGGCCCCGACCATGTCAACGACATTGCGGAGCTCTATAGTGAAGTCAGCCATGTTTGTGCATTTCCTCCATGTCGGTACTGCCCAACGCCGCATTGCCCTCATCGACCGTGCCGGCCACCGACGAGGCGACCGCGTACTGCGCTGAGGACACCTCGTCGAGGTTCCACTCACACGTCACTTCGAGCCCATACTTCTTGGAGATCTTCTCCGCTGCACGCATCCGCTCGTTCAGGGCCACCGCGCGCATGGCGAGGACCTGCCCAGACGCGCCGGACGCCTCCTCGACGACCATGCGCTCCTTCTTCTCATTGTTGACATTCATGATACCAAGCATCGTCAGACACTCGTTCCACACGCGCGCCTTGGCCTCCTGCATGTCCTTGATCTGCCCGGGCTTGTACCCCAGATCGAACATGGAGACCTTGTTGCTTATGTTCTCGGGCGACAACTGAGACGACCCGAAGATCACCGGCTGACCCTCGATCACCTTGTTGAACGACTCCTCGAACGTCTTGCGCTCGTTGGAATCGACTGCGAATACGACGGGGTGTCTGGCCGTGAGCATGTTGATCTCGAACGTACGGTCGATAGCGGCCAACCGCTGCGAGTACAACGACACGACCTCCAAGTCCGGTATGCGGGTCTGGTTCGCCCAGATGGGGACGCAGTCCGCAGCGGAGAGTTGCCGGGAGAACAATTGGTTGCCGTACACCGTGAACCCTGTCGGGTCATCGTACATATTGACGGCTCCCAGACCGGACGCTCTCAGCGCGAGGAACTTGTCGAATTCATCATCGAAGTAGAACACCGCTAAAGCCTGCTCGAACAGTGTCATCTCCAGGTACCGCTCACTGATAGTGTCAGGCATTCCGGACCACTTGAAACGGTTGGAGCACATCTCCGTCAGGGTGCGCTGGTACATGCGGATGAGCGCCTGTTCCCGCGACATCGCCGTGTTCTGGTTGTAGTGCTCCCCGACAGCGACACCCGCCGTTGTCGGGTATATGTAGTTGCCGACGTAGTCAGCCCTCTTACCATGCGCCAATGTAAATCCCCTTCAGCGGTTCGTTGTCGCCAATCTCCTGGCTGCCGATCGTGAATTTCTTGTGGTGAACCGTGACACCCTTCTCAAAGATGCCACGGATGGCCTGTTTGAAACCTTCCGGGCATGTGGACGCCCGCAAGTAGCACTCCTTCATCTGCCAGTAGGTGAAATTCTGCATGCACCTGAAGTCCTTGGGCGGTTTGGTGAAGCAGTTCATGGCGTACCCGTAGCGGAGCCAGAACTCCCCGATGCGCCACATGGCGCCTACGTTCAGTAGTTTCTGCCTCAGGCAGATGGACCAGCCCTCGACGGAGAGGATGAACGCGTCCCCACCGCTCTGCCCACTGGTCGTCGGCTGAATGACCTCAGCGTCCTGCACCTTCGCGTTGATGCCGGCGATCGCGTTGGCGTAGTCGCCATTGGCGGCGAATTTGGCCATCTCCAGGTTGGAGTCAGCGAAGTACTGGGAGTAGGAGTTCTTCAGCCCCGTCATGGCGGTGGCCGCCTCACTCTTCATCCGTTGGTTCTCCAACGCAGTGCCGTACTCGTTGCCCATCGCGTACCCTGCGGTGAGCCCGTTGATCGCACCGCCGACGATGTTTCCGCTCAGTGCCGAGCCCAGAGCGCCGCCGATGGCGTTCACGCCCTGCCGCATGAATCGCTGGTCGGCGTTGTACTGGGTCATCTTCTGGTTGTAGTAGTTGCCCATGGCCGTCATGTCGGAGGCCTGCGCCTGAGACGCCTGCGCCTGCGCGTACTGGGTGGACGCGCCTCTTAGAGCTTTCTGCTGGCTCCAGTCCGCGCTCTGCCGCTGGTAGGCTATGGAGTGTGCGTTGCCCGCCATGTAGTTCAGGTACCCGTTGTTCGTCAGTGAGAAAGTCGGCAGATTCGCGAACCCTGTCATGGCGTCGAAATGCTCGCCGAACCCGTTCCACAACTCTCGGGGCCCAGAGTACCTGGAGTATTCGTTGTGGTTGTCCACGGTGAACATGACACGCGGGTTGGGCGGGACAACGTGGGCCCACTGGGTCACGTTGAACGAGACGGAGTTGATCGATTCTGGGCGGATCAACAGTGGTGTACCGGTGAAAGTCGTGAGTTCATACCACATATAGGGGGCAGTGTAGAATTTCCACAGGTGCTTGTACCTGTCCGGTATCGACGTGTCGGTCCGGAACATATGCGTGAGTTCGATGCTCTTGTTGTTCAGGAACGCATCGCCGAAACCTTTGGTAGCCACGAACACCTCAGCGTTCGTGGCCGACTTCCTGCTCTTCTTGTCGCTGGGATCGGCGTAGGAGACGTCGGGGAGTTTCGTCTTCTTGTCGGCGAGTTTGTCCCAATCAATGATGCCTTTGGGGATGGCGGTGATCGACACGATGCCTGAGGAGACCCATGGGGCGTGGGAGAGTGCGTCCATCATGGTGGTGAACGAGTCAACCGTCATCGCGTAGACACTGCACCCGTTGGGCAGGCCCTCACTGATAGAACCTTTGGCGGTGGTGAACGTCGGGTCGTCCTCACTGCCGTAGTCGGACTCCAGGTCGATGCTGGAGGTAACGATCACGTCGTAGTCGGCGGTGTCGTACTCCTGCCCCTCGTCGGGGGAGGGGGTTGCCGCGATAAATTTCCGCCACGCGTCCCCGACGATGTACTCGTCCCCCACGTCGATGCCTTCGGGAACCGTCAGGTGCATGCGGCCGAAATCAGTCCACTGGTCCTCAGCGGCGATGCCAAGGTGCCCGCGCTCCACGTAACACCTCGAAATCTCGAACTCGTGCATGTAGGACTGCCACACGTCCAACTGCACGTTCAGTTGCGTGGTGTTCGGGGCGATGTACTCGACATCGCGGATGAAGTAGTAGAACGTGTTCCGGGAGTTGATACTGTCTGCGTTGTTGCGGGCGATCACGTAGTTGAATTGGTTCGCCTTGCTGAAGGGCATGTCCACGCGGATCGGGTGGCCCTGTTTGAGGTAGGTGAGGTTGTTGATCGTCACCCACGTCTTGTGCCGTCCGTGCTTGTTGACGATGGCGTCGAAGGACTGGTCGTAGTCGTCCCACCAAACCACGTCCCGGTAGGTGGAGTCCCACGGCACGTTGCACAGGATGATCTGCGTGCCGGGTGTCCACACGTTGTAGTCGAAGGAGAGCCCAAAATCGGCGGGCGTGCTCGCGGGATCAAGATGACTCATAATGAAGTAATCTTAACGGAACCACCCGTAGATGCGGGTCGAGGCCCCCGCGGTCGGACACACCGCGGGGGCCTCTCAGTTCACAACCCTGAAGTCATCTCATACTCGGTTCTGAAGTATCCCCTTCCAGGTTGGGTTGTCCCCTATCGGGGCTGACATGTGAAGGGTACATACATCATGTGTTCGGTGTCAAGTCCTGCGCCCAACCATCGATGACGACGTTCAACCCGGCCGGAGAGTACAACGCGGCGGCCCCACTGCAACATCATCGTCACAGGGGGCCGCCGCACCCTCAACACACTTCCGCTCGCCTAGGAAGTGCTCCTAGTGTATCACACCTTGGGCCACAGGGCCTTGGACGGGTTGATCTTCACGGTCCACTCGAACTCGCCGCCGGCCTTCGCGGACCCGGCCGCAGCCTTCAACGTGCCGCCCCCGATGATCTTCCCACCGATCTTGATCTCGGTGGCGGTCTCGTCTGGCGCAATGACGATCGTCCCATCATTGTAGACGCGGGTGCGGCTGCTATTGTTCCCCTTCACCCAGAAGTCAACGGGGATCTCGGCACCGTCGGGGAGGTTGGTACCGACGATGGTGTAGGTAAGGTACCCGTTCTCGCCGGCACTCAGCCTGTTGGAGTCGCTAATCGGGGTGCCGTCGGCGTGACGAACGGCGTCAGGCTTGAGTTCCAGGTTGGTCGGGCCCGCAACAACCTTGTCGTCGCCAGCCCCCGTCCAGAACTTCACCGCCGGGACGAACAGGGACGCGGAAATGATCTCATGGTGGTGCAGCCAGTAGTTGGTGTTCAACGCGGCCGGGTTGTACATGGAGGTGTTCTCCAGCAGAGTGTCGCACACGACGAAGAAATCCTTGGTGGTCAGGACCGCCTGAGTCTTATCGTCACCGAGAAGGTACCGCGGGATCTCGACGATATTCTCCGTCATGATCTGCTTGTCAAGGTTGAACGCAGCGGCCCACGCATCGACGTTGACACTCGCCATGGTCTCCGGGGAGGTCAGGAGCACGAGGTTCTCGCGCGACCCCCACGTCGGCATGCGCGACGGCGTGTACTTGGTGTCCAGGAACTGGAGGTTGCCAGCGGTCGCCTGCACCTTCTTGATGAACGTCCTCACGTCAGCGTCCGGGGCGCCGAGACCCTGAATGTCAGGAACCTGGATGTGGAAGAACCCGCCTTTCTCTTCGTACTTGGGGATTAGGGAGCACATGAGAAGGAACTCGTCCCACGCGTCAGAGGTGATGGGGCTCTGGAGCACCTGGTTGACGAACTTCGACAGACCGTCCGACTCCAGGAACGCGCGACGCAGTATCGTCTCGTTGACCGAAATCTTGTACTTGTCCTTACGGCTGATTGTGTGGAACTGCGACTGCACGTCGGGGGTGGAGACGCCGAAGACCTCGCCCTCCAGGGCGTCGCGCTCCTCGTTGTAACCATAGGCCTTGACGAGCCCCACCTGAGCCTCCTCGATGGAGGACCCGTAGGTGAGGGTGTTCCTCTTGAACTTCGCCAGCGGGTTCTGCCAGACGACATCGCGCGTGATGTACGACCCGACGCGGTTGATGAGTGCGTCGCAGAACTCGTTCCACGCGGGCCGGTAGTTCGTCAGACTGTTGAGCGCCTCATCGACGTTTGCCTTGGTGACGTCCGGAACGCGTCGCTGGTAATCGCTGGACGCGTCATACCGGATCCGGTTGAGCATGTCCACATTGTTGAAGGGGCGAGGCTTCTGCGATCCTGCCATGATCACTCACTCTCCTGATTGAAGAAATCGTCGATGCCCCGGCCGTCTTCCGGCTCGGAGCTCTCCTGCTTGTCATCACCGGTGACACCGACCTGCGTCATAAGGTCATAGGCCTTGCTCTTGAGGCCCGACACAGTGTCGTTGAGACCGTTGATTGTCGAGTTCAGTCCATCGTTCTCCTTGACGAGACTATCGATCTTCGCGGTGGCGTTGTCGAAGTTCTCACTCACCGTGTCGTAGGCACCCTGGAGGTTGTCGTAGATGTCCTCCGGAAGTCCCTCCTCGGGCGGATTCCTCAATGTGTCGAGAAGCCCGTGAAAGTCCATTGCTGCTCCCTAAGTTGCGAATCTTACGCAACCAGTGTAGCGAATACCGGTCACCGTCCGACGACGCTAGGGGCCACCAACCCGGTAGGGGAGCGGTCGGACTCAACCGGCGGCACCCGCTCCACCTCATGCGCCGCCGGGCGGGCCGGCGTACTCGTACCGGAAGGTGGTCGGTTGTAGCAACTGCCCACCTCTTACGGTGCGTGGCACTAGTTTACCATTGAGCACCATGTCGCCCAGCATATCGTCCACCATCACGTTCTCCAGAATTTTCTCCGGAGCTCCCGCCATGTGTATGACATGCTTCCCGCCAATCACCTCGCCATACTGTTTGGGACGGTTGTAGACGCCGTAGGAGAACGACGACTCGTGCTTCCAGGCACCCACCCGCGTGGGGTGTACGTCCAGGCCAGGAATGTCGTAGTCGCCTTCGATGTGGAGGGAGTCGGTGTCAGCGTACAGGAAGCGATCACCGCACGCGATGGCGGAACGAATGATGCGGTCACGGGCTATCGAGGTGACGAACACGGCCAGGGGCACGTAGTTGGGCTCATCCTCAGTCGAGGGACCCAGATCGGAAGA
>ENA-OWND01001578-OWND01001578.1-metagenome-genome-assembly--contig:-NODE-1578-length-13686-cov-4.652923_pt1 | contig 13686 bp, 22 predicted proteins | sample MGYA00245342_ERZ651119 | MGnify/ENA primary metagenome ERZ651119 (study PRJEB26857, sample SAMEA4031756) | metagenome | biome: human; feature: oral; material: saliva | place: Philippines | collected 2014...
GTTATTGTATTCATCTTCGAGAATATTGAAATCTGTCTCTAATAATTTGTGAAAAGTATTGTCCCTTACTATCCGAACGCACAAATTCCGTCCATATATTTGGTGGAACCTTATAGTAAGTATAAACCCACCGAGGTCTATTTATAAACGTCATCTGTAATTCCCGTTTCTTACGGTCATACGTAGCCGTGCGGATATTTGAGGAGACTATATTCATTCTGTAAAGATACAAAAATAGGCAGGTGCCGTTTCCGACATCTGCCTACAAAGATACTAAATTACATTTATAAGAGCAAAATTTTCTACTTTTTAGTTTTCCTACCTCTTGCATGGGAACTCATCCTACCTGACTCCTTATACCCTATTTCTCCTTTTTGAGGCTTATAAGAAATAACTGCCTTCATTGCCTCTTTTTTAGAGATTCCAGTCTGTTCCATAATAGACTTGGCATTTCTTATCTGGCTTGCAGACATTCTACCCCACTCCGATTTAACAGGATAAGCTGGAGTCCTCTTAGTAGGTAAATTCATAACACTTTTACCTGCATCAACTTTCGTTGGTGTAGATTTCTTAGGTCTAACCCTACGTGGACCTTTAAGGGTGGTCATTTCATCCAAAGACTTATTTGTGATACCCTTAACCCGTTGAAACATTTTCCAATGCCCACGTGTAGCATCATAATTATCATCGACAAAATTCCTAAACTTCTGATACCCAGAACTTCCTAATTGCTTATGCAGAGCCTTAGCGACTCTTTTGTCCCCCTTAGACCCTGTTTCATTATATCATTCCTTGAAATCGTCAAACCCAACCTCAAAATCAGTAGCCTTTTTCTTATCCTTTAAGCCTTCAATTTCCTCACCTGCACCCTCTTTCTTAGAGATACGCTTTTTATCTGCCGCATCATACTTTGCAGTATGTGCTTTTACTGTAATGGTCTTACCTGACTTAGTGCGTCTCGTGTAAGTCCTAACCTTCTTTTCTGCTTTCATTTATTTATTAAACAGAATGCAAGCCGTTAGGTTTACAAAGCAAATAAGCTCACTTATAAAAGTGGCATTTTCTCTCCAACCCTTTACGACAAATACAAGAGGAAATATAACCCACAATAGCAGCCAGTAGGGACTTAGCAAAAAGACAATTACCTGACTAACTACTCCAAAGAGATAACCCCCAAAGTAATGGATAACTTTACTCTCACTTCTATAAAGTGGACTTGCACCCACAGAAAGTAAACCTCCTGTAAGTGCAAATGTTAACCACCTAAGATGTTCAGGGAGTACGTCCACAACAGAATATCCGAGAAGAGCCGCAGTAATTATCGTCCAAAGAACAAATCCTTTAACTCCCGAGATATAGCAAAAACTGCTTACACTATTAGGAACCTCATTTGCCTTACGCATATTCACAATAGCATAACCCCCACTTATCAGTAAGGAGCTAAGTATTAGTATATCTTTCATTTTTTAAAACTCTTTGGGTTAGAAGTCTTAAAGCGAGGAGTAAAGCCTGATATACCTTTCTTCTTTCCCCTAAGAATAGGAGAGGGGTGTTTTTTCTTATAAGTATTCCACTCTTTTTGTGAAACCTTCTTTCCGTTTATGTACTTTCCGTACATACCTTCTCCTGTGAGACCATTTTTAAAAGACTCGTACTCCTTTAAAGCCCTCTGTTTTTCTCTCTTAGCAACAACACTTTTTCCATAGATAGAAGATTCTGTTATTCCATTAAATTCTCTAAGTTTCTTCCATGCGGCGTCCAATTTACCTTGCCTAAGAACTTCTCGTCCTTTTTCAAGAGAAGAAATTTGTCCCTTAAGGTATTTAATTCTGTCAGAAACTTTTTCTAATCTACTTCCAGTAGGGTGACTCGCATTGTTGTTATTAGTCTTGACATACTTATATCCAGAGTCTTTTCTTTTTTGCATTCTATCAAGCTCTTTTTGGTAAGAAGCAAGATGCTTTGCTACAGCTGCTGGCTCTTTAGGAGCAGAAGAGGCTTTTGTGTCCTTAGAAGATGAACCCTTTAACTCATTACTAAAACGTTTAAACATCTTAGAGTGTCCTCGTGGTGTGTAGTTGTCAATGGCCTCATCTTCAAACTTACGATACCCAGAGCGTCCCAATTGTTTACGTAGAGCTTTAGCAACTTTCTTATCCGCAGTAGACCCTGTTCCCTCATACCACTCCTTAAACTCTTCCTTTGTAAAAGGAGCCTCGAGTTCGGGCTCAGGTTTCTCAACAATAGGAGTTTTCTTCTTTTTATCTTCAAATTCCTTACCCGCCCCTTTCTTCTTAGCAGCGTCCTTTTTATCAGCAGCATCATACCTTGCGGTATGTGCTTTGACTGTGACAGTCTTACCCGATTTCGTTCTCCTCGTATAAGCCTTGACTTTCTTTTCTGCCTTCATATAATAATAATAATAATAATAATCTCCTACACGTTACAAAGATAACAATTATTTCTCAAGAAAATAAGAATATTCTCTGATGACTTTTAGCTTACGTGTAAGATTTCCTACACCAAAGTGCTTACAGAGTTCTTGCATCAGCTCAAAATTGACTGACCCCTTATTATAAAAGTAGGAACGTATTTTTGCCCCACCAAGTTTTTTACCCTGCTCGGTACAAATAAACTTTGTAACTCCACCATATTTCTCGTTAATTACATTACGGAGTATTTCTTTAACCTCCGTCATTTTAATATTACGAATTTCCTTTTTTTCCATATTATGCCAAAATAATTAATAAACCAATAATCCAAAAGAGTAAAGTCCAAAACCAACGCTTCGTCATTAGTCCAAGGACAATGAACAGAATAATAAAAAATAGTATCATTTCTGTGTTCTGTAAAATTCAAACGCCATAGATTGACCCTCAAGTAGTTCACAAACAGAATAACCTCCTACTTTAAGTCGTTTCTTCATAACAAGGAGAGTTCCTCTTCCAGCATAACTGCCCTCAAGCACAGTCATTGGCTTTCTCCTAACAACTACATACCCAAATTTAATAAGCTGGGTTTTAAACTTATAACCATCTTCCCCAAATAACCTAAAGGATAAGGAAATTCCAACATTCATTGCGTTGTACTCAATACCTACGAAACAATTGTCAAAGTCATAAAAGACCTTTCCTCCAGAATAAGCTGTGGGTTCAACCCCACAGTCATTCTCGATATTGTCCTTTGTGAAGAAACTCGCCCCAATCCAATTAGCCAAATACTTTGGGGTTAGCAAGGCAGCCCTTCTTGAAGCCTTAACTTTATTCACTTGTTCAATAGACGCAGAATCTTCAAGTTCCAATTCAGGGTGACTCTGTGCACACATGCTGCATGAGATAGCAGCCAACAAAATAATAACAAAAAGCTTTTTCATAATCTTTAATTTTACAAAGTTAATAATTTATTCTATTTCTTTATCTATCTTAAAACCATTTTCCTTTAAGAATTGAGTAACTGTGTCATCAATATCTTGTCCAAGCATCTTAATTACTTTCTTAGTAATTGGCACCGTTCTTATGGCCAACTTAAATGCTATATCAAGATGCTCATGCTGTATTATAGAATTTGAAAGCAAAAAAGGAAGTTCCTTCATACTTTCACCTTGAAACACGCAATTGTCTTGGCTATCTACATAGAAAAACCGCATCCCTAATTCCTTAGCTTGCTCCCCTAAAGACTTAAGAGTCTCAAGATATTCAAGGTATAATTCTTGTTTACTCATAATTAGTCCTCCATTATTTTAATCCAACGGTCAAGTTTAAGTAACCCCTCTTCTCGACCAAGTACGATTCCTTTATCTACTTTAGCAACTGTCTTACGGTGAAAACTTCCGTCATAAAATATCTTTATCTTATCTCCAACTTTTAAGTCAGCCTTATAGCATAAATCCTGTGGTGCTACTAACCCAACAATGTCAAACAACATTGTTAATATCTGGGCGTTTTCAGCAGTATTTGCAAGGGCCTTTTTGTTGTACTCCACATATCGGTCTGTCTTATCAGGCTCCTCAAAGAGTTCCTCCATAGTTATTTTTCCTGCTGCGTATTTCATTATCTGATACATACACTTCTTATGTTCAAATAACAGAACTTCCAATAAGAAAGGTACAGCATCAATCCACCTGCCGTCAACTTCTATTTTATCACCTTGTAAATAACCAACCTCTTTATATTGTGGACATAAAGTACCTACAAATTTAGGAGTTATTTTCTTAATCTCAAAGGTTTCCTCCACAGTAAGTTTTTCAAGTTCAGCAATAAACTTTGCATATCTGAGTTGTTTTCTCTTCCATTTAGTTACAAGGTTATTAGCTTTACGTTTCCACCTTGTAAATGGAATCATATCTGGGAATTTAGTTGGGTCAAAGTCTACTGTCTTAGATTTTATACCCTTAATAGTAGATAGAACTTTGTGTCTACATTGTTCAAAGTCGATGTAGTTTTCCTCCATTTCTGCCTGTGCACGTGCTTTTTCCTCTTCGCGCAATTTTATAAACTGCTTACCCTTTTCATAAGAGGCTCTTTCCTCTTCGGAAGAGAACACTCTAACAGGTTTTTTAAACCATTCTCCCAATTCTTTTGGAGTAGGGACGCCCTCCCATGGAGTCTCAACTATTTCATAAGCCTTTTGAGAATCCTCTACAATGAACCCGTTTTCAAATGTACAAGAAATCCGATAACCCCTAAAGGATAACTTGTCTTTTTTCAAAGTACAATCTTCACCTGGAAACTTATCTTTTAAGTATCTCAAATACGTGGTCATTGGGAATTTCATTGTAGGCAAATCCTCAATGTGTAATTCTGATAGGTCTTTAGCGATACGCTTCAAAGTCTTTTTAACTGTGTCCACTTTGTAGGTGACCCCATTCTTTACAGTATATTCCTTGTTGTCAGCACCATGATATATTTTAAGAACCTCCGAATCTATGCGCCGTATTGCAGGTTTTTCTGTTGCTTCAATTTTTGCAACCCCGATTACTTTCTTTACATACTCTTTGAGTTCGAGTTGCCCTTGCTCATTGAGTAATGAAATAACCTCAAGTTTACCACCTTGTTTTTCTATGAGTGAAGAAACATATTTCTTCTCCTTATCCAAGTCTTGTTTGTTTGTGAACCTTGTTCTGTAAGACTTTAGCGTACTGATAAATTTCTTTGCTTCCATGTTTGATTAGTTTTTAGTGTTCATAAATCTTTCTAATACTCTGCCGTCATTCAGTGGCAAGTGCATATCCTCTGAAATACCCTTTAGAGTTTCAAGGTGGTCTACAAAAGGACTCTTCATATAAGCATTAGCCCATCGGGTAATATCTTCCTCTAAAGGAGTTCCCCCATAAAATGTCTTGTACTTTACAAAACCATTGTTTCTCTCTATGAACCCTTTATTACATAGATAGTCCATAATTCTTGTGGCTTTGACCCAAGTACTTCTCTTAAAGAACGTAGGATTCTCAAATCCAATACGTATCAACTGCTTAACTTCTTGTAGTTTCATACTCTATTTGTTAATTATAATTTCCTGTTGTAAATGATGTTAGTTATTAATGGTTTTTGCAAACATCATAGTATCCATTTGTGACACCTTAGTTGTTAAGATGGGGCTTCTGGTATACCCCATTTGTATAGACGTTATCTTATGAGAATGTAGAAACCTAATAATCTCAGAATGCTGTTTATCTGTTATCATAGAGGTTTTACAGTTAGCTATGATTAACTCTGGACTAAACTTTATATACCCAGCTTCTTCGACTGCTCTTTCATAGAGAACTCTTGTATCAGAAATTACCCCAAAGTGTACTAAATCTCTGGCAATGTTTAGATGCTCAACTGTCTGAGTATATATCTTACTCCCATATACATTACCCTCTGGAGAAATCCACCCACAAAGGCACTGCTCAATATCTATGGGCGTAGGATACCCATAGGGTCTTACTAATGTATCATCGTCTTCAAGATATACCTCATTAACCCCAACAAGTTCTTTTTACCAAGTACTATGTCCTCAGCCACATCACGAGGCATTCCATTAATGCTCCTACAAAGTAAGGCAATAGCAACATTCTTGTCGTTGGTCTCCATATATCTATCACGTGCAAATTTAGTTATAAATTCTCCACTAATACTAAAATGTAGCTTCTTCATTTTCTTATAAAGTATTCTATCATTGAGGAAATAAGTATATAATGTGTCTTTGTCTGCTGACATTGTTCTGCATAAGGGTTTGGCACATCTAACATAAGCCGTTCATATAAGGTGGGAAGTTCTTTTCTTATGCGAGCCACTAAACGCTTGTACGAGCATTTCCTTGCTCCTTTCATAAGTGCTTTCCACTGCTCCATAGTTAAATCTGCACAACAACATTCATATCTCATAATTCTTCAATTTGTTTTTCTAATTGCTCAATAGTTTCGTTTATAGCTTTAATAAATTTGCCCTCAAGAATGTAAGGAATAAGTAGACTTTTATCCGTGCTTATATTAAGCAACCCCCACACATAAGAATCAGTATTAAATTCCCGTTTAATATTGTTTAATTCCTCAAGGGTTTCAAGTAACCTTTTCGCTTCCTTTGCTGCACTTATATCCATAACTACTTATATTTCTGTATACATTGAATCCAACTTTTTATCAGGTTTGAGTTCCGCTAAGACATCTTCCACAGTAAATGGCATGTCATAACCCGTTTCTCCAATTGGAATACCTCTAACAACTCCACTATATGGGTTATCAATATACCAACGATAAGGAACTTCCGCAAAGCCAACATTAACAGCCATATTACCACGTCTTACGTGAATATAGTCTATCAGTTCACCCCCCTTTAATCTGTAATTGACAGCATAAACTTTACAGCCCGATTTCTTCAAATCTTCGGCAAGAGCTACCAGCTTGTCATGATTATTCTTTACTCTCTGAAAATATGCGCTCATTGGTCCCATATCTAAAAATGAAAATTAATTATTGTTCCTATCTTAAACACTTGCCCCTCCTCACATGAGAGAACTTCGCTCATAAGCCACTCAATAAGAGGAACGCTACAATTAAAGTGCGGAGAATATACCCGAAAATCTATGTCATTAGTACGTGCCTTTCTTATAGCTTTATAGTAGTTGATACTTCCAATATCTTTTGGAGTAAGAAGATTGAAAGACAGCTTTACCCCATCTAAGAAATCCTCTAAGTACTCAATGGGTCTTTTCTCAAGAACTAATGTCATGCCACTAATCTTAAAGCAGCCAGCAGGAAGAGCTTGCATGAGTTCTTTAATTGCATCTTCAATACTGCTACTCGCTACATAAAAACGGTCACAATCTTCATGAATATCCGTAGGTGCCATAAACTCAAATCCTACGTTACTGTCATGCCCATCTTTATAAATTTCAAATAATCTACTTTGCATAATCTTATTATTTAGTTTGAAATACTACTTTACCGTTACCATCTCGTAATTGGAGGCTAAGTGCTATTGTTTTATATTGGTCCGCAATACACTGTAATTTCTCATGCACATCATCTGTGCTTTCAGCAGTAGTTGCATATATTAGCTTTGTAACAGGAACACCGCCGCTTAAATCAAAGGCTTTGTATGTCTTTTCACCATGCCATTTGGCATAAATGTAATATCTTATCTTATCCATATTATATAGCATAATCCCATTATTACTTTGTCCACCACGAACGCCATTAGTATAGTCCATAGTATAATCCAGACACATCTATAAGGCTGGCTTAATTGCTGATTACCAAATTTTCCTTTGAAAAAATTAACTGCTTTGTTTAATGTGCTCATTTTATTCGTCTTTTAATTGTTTTATACTGTCCTTTAATGTGTGTGCAAAAGTACCATCCTTTTGACGTGGCGCTTTTTAGCCGAGCAACTTTTTGCTTGGTAATACCATAGTAAAAATACGCTGTGCCACCGATTATGACTTTAAGCCGTTGGGCATCTACATTGTACTGTATAGCTTCAATAAAGCTGCTTTTTACTTTAATTGTCTCCATTTTCGTAATATTTAGGGTAATATCTTTTAAATAACGCTTGTACTTCGATGTAGTAGCTTTTTCCTGCTTCACCAAAGCAACGGAGTATATCCGATTTTTCTTTTAGGTCATTAAGTTGAGCATCGCTAAGATGCTTTCGCTCGTGGAACAAGGTAATAATCGACTGTATCGCTTAAACCGTCGAATCTCGTTTGTCGTCGTACTTGTAAACTCATGGCTATATTGTGGTATCGGTTGTTATAAAGTTGTTACAAGTTGGTTATAAAATGCTCATAACCAACTTGCAAAGGTGTATATTATGCTTTTTCAAAGTTACCGTTAACTAACTTGTAGAATGTATCTGCTTTGATTCGCTCACCATCGACATATTCAGTTTTTACCGAAATCTTCTTTTTAGCTTTTTCAGCGAGTGTGATGTAGCTACCAACACTTGCCGATGCCGAAGAGTTATGTCCTGTCACTGTAATTATTGCATTTTTGCCAGTACTTTTAACTTTAGAGCAATCACCGCTTGCGCTTACATGAACAGAATCACCACTAACAGCTATTATGGTTTTATCGCCACTTGCACTGACTTGTGAATGGTTACCACTTACGCCAATAACACTGTTTACGCCACTTGTACCAATACGTGTATGGTCGCCGTCAGAGAATATAAAGATGCTTTTGCCACTCGTACTAATGCTATTATTGCAATTGGTTACACCAATATGGCCATGGTCACCGCTCATACTGATTTGACCGTTATCCCCACAGGAAGTAATTTTAACAAAGTCGCCACTTACACTAACTATGGTGCCATCAAATCCTATCTCAACGTCGATGTCGCTATCTTGTATGCTAAAGTTACAAGTGTCAATATCCATATCATTTAAGTAATTTTCATGAAAGGCGTTATTTCGTAGCCACGAAACGTTTAGGCTAATTAACTCCGCCAACGATGTGTTTGCTTTTACTTTGATGTTTGAAGATACCAATAAATCTTTTTCAAACTTGCTCAGGGTTGTCTTTTTTGTGTTCATAATTGTAATTTATTAAAATGTTTATACTATTTGTTTACTTGTTTAATCGTTGTTGTTCAAATATCTGCCACATATCGCCATCAATGTAGCTTTTTTTGCATACACTTGGTGTATTGTTCAGCTTTTCAGCCACATACTCGCTGATTTCACGGACTTCGCCATTATATGCTCGTTTGGTAGCTGGTGCAGGCTGCTTTATAAATTCAGCCATTTTTTCGCTTGCATACATATTAGCACGCATAGTACGGAAATCCTTTGGTGTGAATCTTCGGCCAACATACCGCTTAATGAACTTGGTCAGTTCATAGGCCGTTATTTCAAGGAAAGTTTCGCCGTCAGCCACTGTTGCAAGCACCACTTTTATTTGCTTAGCGAGTACGCCAGTTACGAGAAAGCTATTTTCAACGCTTTTTTTGCCAATAAAGTTGATAAATGCTTTACCGCGCTGTATTTGTATATGGCTAGGCAAAAGCGTTGTTAAGCCGTAGGTTTGCACAAATTCAGCCGTTTTTTTGGAATTTGGGTGTGGCTTTGTCATGTATCCTTCGGAACTGCTTTCGTTGCCGATACGTATGCCAGTGTGCATCATCATTTTACATGCCAAGGCACATCGTGCAGTATCCGATACGTAGCCACCACGCTCAATCATGCCATCGAACTTTTTATCAAGCAGCTCAAACTTTGCCGCCAACTTAACCGCTCGTTTTTGCTTATCGTCAAAGCCAGCGTTAACGGACTTTGCGAACGTGTACGTTTTACCGTATATCTCGATTGCCGTCATTTTCGTACAAATTTAGCATTGCACCACTTTTTAGCCGCTTCAACTACTTCCGTCACACGTGTTGAGTACACTAAATCTTCCTTTTCAGTGCCAAACGAATAGTCATTTTCGTCCAAATTAACTGTAAGATACCGATAAGTAGGATAATCGCTTTCAGGGTTATACCGCTCAACACGGAACTCACTTCCTGTCCATTCACCATGTACACCGAGTTTTCTCATTTTATTCCATAAGATTGAAACTTTATGGCAAAACTTCTTTTCACTTGCAGACAAGTCTGCTATTGGTGTGCCACCCGTTATGTAGGCTGGGTCAAACGGCTCTAATAATGTGCCGATTTTCTGTAAACTGTTAGTCTTCATGACTGCTACTCATTTTGTAATTTCATAGTACAAAGATAGTTATTTCTATTGAAATAACCAAATAAAGCAGCATGTTTTTAAGTTATTTTAATAAAAATGACTAATAAACACTTAAATTAAACATCGTTTATACCTTCTGTTAATTATTGTTAGCATAATAGTAGTAACATATTATGACACCTTTCACAAGCATCTCGGCAATAATTTGATATATCTTTTATATATTTCCTTATATAATATAATATAATATTATAATACTATTGTCCACACGCTCATGTTAACATCTTCATTCATACATTAAATATACACAAAATACCACACTTATCCAAAACATCTTACCACATGACACGTAATTTTGTACAAACTTCCAAATCACACTTTTTATCTCGATTCCTACTTCCAAATCTCACAAACAGCACACTACGCACACGTCTTTTACACATCTTACCACTTAATGGGGGGGTCTCCTCCACAGTCATTTTAATAGCACTAACAAAATACAGGGGTCTAATCTACCGTTCTTATAAATGTGGACTACCCGAATCAACCACCCACAGAAATCCCATTTAAGGGGGGGTCTATTTCAGCTAAATGGTTTTCGTCTGTGTGTAAATACCCTTATATGTGCCATAATTGGAATCCGAAAACGCATAGGAAATTCTTATCCCGCCCAAAATTAGTTTTCATACTTACCGCCATACCATATATTCTTCTTACTTATAATCTTATAACCACTAATATAATCTTTACCGCCAATTAGGAAACCTTATTTAGTTTCACCCACGCGTATAATAAAACTTATTTTAGCTAAATCATATTTGCGCTTATTTGTATTTACCGCTAACTTAGTTACGCTATAATATTATATCTAATCTGTAATATTATTTACCGCCAAATACTTTTGTTTTTATTCTTATTTTTATTTTTAATCCAATCTTACATACGCCGCACATATATCCATAGAGCAAACAAGTAATTATCTACGGCAAAAATTAAATGCTACTACATAGTTAGAGTAACTTATCTACATAAATGCAATTACATATACCGCTAATTTATATAACCACCATTTAATATTTCTACGCAGTTAGAATTTAATCCGCAAATAATTCTACGCAAATAAAATCCGTACAGAAAAATCCATAGCTATTTACACCTTATTATACACATAGAAAACAGAATTAAATTATCTACGCTAAATTAAAAACTAAAACGCTGGAATAATATAACCGCTTATATAGATACTTATATAAGTAGAATAACCAACAGAAATCTAATTAGAAAAACGCGCGCTAATATTACATAATCTCCACACAGAATAAACGCTTAATTAGAAAACTAAATTGCGCTGAGATAAAAATTGTGCTAAACTGTTACTTGGAAGCTAAGTAACTACATATAGCTAAATAAGTATAGCTGCACACGTAATTAGTCTAATTAAGATAATTGCGCTAATTAATTTCCCAATTTACTTACAGAAGTAAAACGCTAAATAACCTAATTATGTAACTGAATCTAATTTTCTGCATTTAAAATTATCTACACACAATTAATTAAACCCAGCTAAATTAATCTAATTAGAAATTCCGTAGAAATAAAATGCGCGTAATCTAATTTCGCTAATTAAAATTCTAATTACAGAATAACACTAAATAAGCTACACATAAAAACGCTAATTAATCCGTATTACATAAGTAAACTAATATAACTAAACTAATTGCCACAATTAAATTCTAAAATTAAAACGCTAATTATATAATTGCGCTAAATAAAAACTAAATTACATCTACTTATTCTCCACACGTAATTAGTCTAATTACATTATCTAACTAATTAAATAATTAAATAATTTTGCCGTAACTAAATTCCGCAATTAATCTAATTAGCTACTTACAGAGAATAACTACAAAATAAAAAATGCTAAAATATAGAATAAAACTACATTTTAACATCTTTTGTTCACAATTTAGACACAATCCGCTGAAATATTGACTTATTAAGGATAGCTCATAATATTTTTATTAATTATGTGTAACACCTAAAGCTAAACTAATACACAAAATTAGTAACACAATAATACAAATACGTACGAATTTATAATCTTTTTCTTTAATATAAACAACAAGTAGACCTAAAATTCTTAAGACAGGTGTTAATATTAAAGCAAAAATCCCAAACATCATATATGAATAATGGTCAAATCTAAACAATCCTGTTATCATTTCTTGAAATGTATATCTCTCTATTGTTAAATTACCACTTGTATCAGACACAATTGTTAATATAATACCTACTAATATTAAAAACGAACTAATATACACACCAACTTTTAAAATATTAGAGATTGTAATTGTAATATCTTTTTCTTTCTTCATTTACAATACCCCCACTCCTTTAAGAAACATATTAATAATAGTAAATAATAAGATTGGTAAAAATATATATCTAATATATTTCGCCTCTAAATGTTGCATTACTTTTGCTCCTGTTCTTGAACCTATTAAAGTCCCAACAGCTATAGGAGCAGCAATCATAGGATTAATTGTTCCATTAAAAAAATATATTAATGCACTTGCTGTGGCAGTAACTCCCATCATAAAATTACTTGTCGCAGTACTTGCTTTTATTGGGAGTTTCATATAATTATCTAAAGCAATTACTTTAAATGCACCACTTCCTATTCCTAGTAGACCACTGGCAAATCCTGCACCAAACATAACTAATGAACCCTGTGGAACATTATCTACATTGTACTCTACCATTTGTCCAGTAGCTTTATCGTAATACGCAGAGTTTAATCGATATTTATCTGCATATTTATCATTTTTTACAACTTCTTCTTTAATTTTCTTCTTACTAATTAATCCTGTTTTCTTCAACATTCCATAAAATGAATTAAGTAATATTAATGAAAAGAATATATATAATACTTTTGAAGAAAAAATTCCTGCCATTAATGCTCCAACTATTCCTCCAGCTGTCGTAAATATTTCAAGAAGCATACCTACTCTCATATTACTTACATGGTCTCTAACAAATGCTATTGCTGAACCACTACTTGTCGCTATTACTGCTATAATACTTGCTCCTATTGCATATTTTATATCTATTCCAAATAAAATAGTTAAAGCAGGAGTTATTATCATTCCTCCACCTATACCAACAAGTGACCCTAAAAATCCTGCCAGTATTGCTATAACTGCAAATTGTAAAATTTCTACCATAATAACCTCACATTCTAATCTTTTGAGTATATAACTAATACTCTTTTATTGACATTTAAAACTATATCTTTACCTTCTACAAATTCATTACTTGTTGCATTAGGTCTATCCCTACTTAAAATCAAGTTCTCTACTTCATATTTTGAATTCTTGATCGTCATAATAGTATCTTCATAAATTGGTACAATAGAAAAGTACTTATAATTCTGTTTATTTGAAAATGTATTTTCTCCACATTCTGATACAAAAATAATATTATAATCATCTATTATTCTTAAATCTAAATTATCATAATTATTAT
>ENA-OWND01001581-OWND01001581.1-metagenome-genome-assembly--contig:-NODE-1581-length-13675-cov-5.709251_pt1 | contig 13675 bp, 12 predicted proteins | sample MGYA00245342_ERZ651119 | MGnify/ENA primary metagenome ERZ651119 (study PRJEB26857, sample SAMEA4031756) | metagenome | biome: human; feature: oral; material: saliva | place: Philippines | collected 2014...
CATTGACTGATGAGCAAGTAGAAAAATTAGAATACATTAAATTTGCTGAAGGCACACCTGAGTATGAATACTTACATGGTCACCGTAAAGCATTAAACGGTTATGTTCCTGCTCGTCGTACTAAATTTGATGTTGAATATAAAGTTCCTGCATTAGAAGAGTTTAAAGCATTATTAGAAGAACAACCTCGTGGTATTTCAACCACTATGGCGTTTACTCGTGCATTAAACATCTTATTAAAAGATAAAAACATCGGTAAAACTATCGTTCCAATGATTGCGGATGAAGCGCGTACTTTCGGTATGGAAGGTTTATTCCGTCAAGTTGGTATTTATAACCCACATGGTCAAAACTATGTACCTTCAGACCGTGATTTAGTGGCTTACTATCGTGAAGCAAAAGATGGTCAAGTGCTACAAGAAGGTATCAATGAATTAGGTGCAACCGCATCTTGGTTAGCAGCAGCGAACTCGTACTCTGTCAATAACCAACCGATGATTCCATTCTTCATCTATTACTCAATGTTTGGTTTCCAACGTGTGGGCGATATGATGTGGGCTGCAGGCGACCAATTAGCTCGCGGCTTTATGGTAGGGGGTACTTCTGGTCGTACAACCTTAAATGGCGAAGGTTTACAACACGAAGATGGTCACAGCCATATTCAAGCGGGTATCATTCCTAACTGTATCACTTACGATCCATCATTCGCTTTTGAAGTCGCTGTAATTATGCAAGACGGTATCAACCGTATGTACGGCGAAAAACAAGAAGATGTGTTCTATTATATGACTACATTAAATGAAGTGATGGATCAACCTGCGATGCCAGCTGGTGCGGAAGAAGGTATCCGCAAAGGTTTATATAAATTTGAAACAGTGGAAGGTAAAAAAGGCAAAGGTCACGTTCAATTATTAGGTTCTGGTGCGATTATGCGCCACGTTCGTGAAGCGGCACAAATTCTTGCAAATGACTACGGTGTGACTTCAGATGTATTTTCTGCGCCTTCATTCAATGAATTAGCACGCGAAGGTCATGATGCAGCACGTTGGAACTTATTACACCCAACAGAGACACAACGTGTGCCTTATGTTACTCAAGTATTAGCTGATTTACCAACCGTTGCTTCAACTGACTATGTTAAAGCATACGCAGATCAAATCCGTGCATTTGTACCAAGTCGTCATTATCATGTGTTAGGTACAGATGGTTTCGGTCGTTCAGACAGCCGTGCAAACTTACGTGAACACTTCGAAGTCGATGCTCGTTATGTGGTGGTTGCAGCACTTTCACAATTAGCAAAAGAAGGTACAGTTACTAATAAAGTAGTGGCTGATGCGATTGCAAAATTTGGCTTAAATGTAGATCGTATCAATCCGCTTTATGCGTAATTGATAAGAACGCGGTTAAAATTTTGGTAAATTTTGACCGCACTTTAAAAGGAACAAACAAATGTCAAAACAAATTAATATTCCAGATATTGGTAGCGATGAAGTTACCGTAACAGAAGTGATGGTAAACGTGGGAGATACCATTTCTGTTGATCAATCTATCATTAACGTTGAAGGCGATAAAGCTTCAATGGAAGTGCCTGCACCAGAAGCGGGTGTTGTAAAAGAAATTTTAGTGAAAGTGGGCGATAAAGTTTCAACTGGTACTCCAATGCTTGTATTAGAAGCGGCAGGTGCTGCTCCAGCAGCTGATGAGCCTACTGCTCCAGTAGCTGATGAGCCTACTGCACCAGTGGTTGCTACCGCACCAACGGCTTCAGCTATTGTAGAAGTAAATGTGCCAGATATTGGTGGCGATGAAGTCAATGTAACCGAAATTATGGTTGCAGTTGGCGATACAATCACTGAAGAACAATCTTTAATTACCGTTGAAGGCGATAAAGCCTCAATGGAAGTTCCTGCACCATTCGGCGGTGTGGTAAAAGAAATTTTAGTGAAATCAGGCGATAAAGTTTCAACTGGTTCATTAATTATGCGTTTTGAAGTACTAGGTGCAGCTCCAGCAGCATCAGATTCAGCATCAGCACCACAGGCAGCAGCTCCTGCTACTACTGCACAAGCACCTCAATCAAATAACAACGTATCTGGATTAAGCCAAGAACAAGTAGAAGCAAGTACAGGATATGCACACGCAACACCAGTAATTCGTCGTTTAGCTCGTGAATTTGGTGTAAATCTAGATAAAGTAAAAGGTACTGGTCGTAAAGGTCGTATCGTTAAAGAAGATATTGAAGCTTATGTGAAGACCGCAGTTAAAGCTTATGAAAGCGGTGCAACAGCACAAGCTACTGGCAATGGTGTAGCAAATGGTGCTGGATTAGGCTTATTGCCATGGCCAAAAGTTGATTTCAGTAAATTTGGCGAAATTGAAGAAGTTGAATTAAGTCGTATCAACAAAATTTCAGGTGCTAACTTACATCGTAACTGGGTAATAATTCCACACGTTACTCACTTCGATAAAGCAGATATCACTGATTTAGAAGCGTTCCGTAAAGAACAAAATGCATTAGCAGAAAAACAAAAACTCGGTGTAAAAATCACGCCAGTTGTGTTCATTATGAAAGCGGTGGCAAAAGCATTAGAAGCGTATCCACGTTTCAACAGCTCAATTACCGAAGATGCTCAACGCTTAATCCTGAAAAAATATATTAACATCGGTGTCGCAGTAGATACGCCGAATGGCTTAGTAGTGCCTGTATTCAAAAATGTGAACAAGAAAGGCATTATCGAACTTTCACGTGAATTAATGGAAGTGTCGAAAAAAGCACGTGAAGGCAAATTGACTGCATCAGATATGCAAGGCGGCTGTTTTACTATTTCAAGTCTTGGTGGTATTGGTACAACGCACTTTGCGCCAATCGTAAATGCGCCAGAAGTAGCTATCCTTGGTGTGTCTAAATCATCAATGGAGCCAGTATGGAACGGTAAAGAATTTGCACCACGCTTAATTCTTCCAATGTCATTATCATTCGACCACCGTGTCATTGATGGTGCAGATGGTGCTCGTTTCATTAGCTATCTTGGCTCTGTTTTAGCAGATTTACGTCGCTTAGTAATGTAATCTGTAGGTGGGCTTTAAGCCCACCGATTAATAAAATCTTTGGTGGGCAGAAACCCATCCTACAAAGACCGTAAAAGTGCGGTCAATATTTTGAACGTTTTTACGAGGTAAAAATGAGTAAAGAAATTAAAACCCAAGTCGTTGTACTTGGTGCAGGTCCTGCAGGTTATTCAGCCGCATTCCGTTGTGCGGATTTAGGATTAGAAACTGTTATTGTTGAGCGTTATTCAACCTTAGGTGGGGTGTGTTTAAACGTAGGTTGTATTCCATCTAAAGCGTTATTACACGTTGCAAAAGTAATTGAAGAAGCAAAGCACGCTAATAAAAATGGTATTTATTTTAGTGAACCACGCATTGATCTAGATGAAGTACGTGCAGGAAAAGAAGCTGTTGTTGCTAAATTAACTGGCGGTTTAGCGGGAATGGCAAAAGCACGTAAAGTGACTGTTGTTGAAGGTTTAGCGACTTTTACCGATTCTCACACATTAGTTGCGCGTGATCGCGATGGAAATCCAACGACTGTTAAATTCGACAATGCCATTATTGCGGCAGGTTCTCGTCCAGTTCAATTACCCTTTATCCCACACGAAGATCCTCGTATTTGGGATTCAACAGATGCGCTCAAATTAAAAGAAGTACCGAAAAAACTACTTATTATGGGCGGTGGTATCATCGGTTTAGAAATGGGGACTGTATACAATGCTTTAGGTTCTGAAGTTGAAGTTGTTGAAATGTTCGACCAAGTGATTCCTGCAGCAGATAAAGATGTTGTTGGTATTTACACTAAACAAGTTGAGAAAAAATTCAAGTTAATGCTTGAAACCAAAGTGACTGCAGTTGAAGCAAAAGATGATGGTATCTATGTTTCAATGGAAGGCAAAGCATGTAATGACACCAAACGTTATGATGCAGTACTTGTCGCTATCGGTCGTGTGCCAAATGGTAAATTGATTGATGCAGGTAAAGCAGGCGTTGAAGTAGATGATCGTGGTTTTATTCACGTTGATAAACAAATGCGTACCAACGTGCCACATATCTACGCAATTGGGGATATTGTAGGTCAGCCAATGTTAGCACATAAAGGTGTTCACGAAGGTCACGTTGCCGCAGAAGTCATTGCGGGACAAAAACACTACTTCGATCCTAAAGTAATTCCATCAATCGCTTATACCGAACCAGAAGTGGCGTGGGTAGGTAAAACTGAGAAAGAATGTAAACAAGAAGGCTTAAACTACGAAGTGGCTAAATTCCCTTGGGCTGCATCAGGCCGCGCGATTGCATCTGAATGTTCAGAAGGTATGACGAAGTTAATCTTTGATAAAGATACGCATCGTGTACTGGGCGGTGCAATCGTAGGTTCTAATGGTGGGGAATTATTAGGCGAAATCGGTCTTGCAATTGAAATGGGTTGTGATGCAGAAGATATCGCATTAACTATCCACGCACACCCAACGTTACACGAGTCTGTTGGCTTAGCTGCGGAAGTATTTGAAGGCTCAATTACTGACCTTCCAAATGCAAAAGCGAAGAAAAAATAATTTCTATTTAAGAAGTTTTAATTCATCTTAAATTGTAAATTCAAACTTAAATAAAAATTCCCAATTGGGGATTTTTATTTTCCTCTCTTTCTATTTTTTTATGATAGAATGCCAATCTAAAAACGTTTCTTTTTTTTACCGCACTTTTGAGCATTATTTATGACTACACAACTTGATTTAATCAAATCTTCTATCAAATCAATTCCTAATTATCCAAAAGAAGGCATTATCTTTCGCGACATTACGACCCTTTTAGAAGTTCCAGCAGCTTTTAAAGCAACAATAGATCTTATTGTGGAACAATATTGCGATAAAGGAATTACCAAAGTTCTTGGAACTGAATCTCGTGGTTTTATTTTTGGTGCCCCCGTTGCCTTAGCACTAGGTTTACCTTTCGAATTAGTACGTAAACCTAAAAAATTACCACGTGAGACTATTTCGCAATCTTATCAATTAGAATATGGTCAAGATACTTTGGAAATGCACGTTGATGCAATTTCAGAAGGTGACAATGTTTTAATTATTGATGATTTATTAGCAACTGGTGGCACAATTGAAGCGACCGTAAAATTAGTGCAACGTTTAGGTGGAGCGGTAAAACACGCTGCATTTGTGATTAATTTACCTGAATTATGTGGTGAAAAACGCTTAAATAATTTGGGCGTTGATTGCTATACACTCGTCAATTTTGAAGGTCATTAATTAAGGATTCGATGAGCTATCAAGTCTTAGCCAGAAAGTGGCGACCAAAAACATTTGCTGATGTCGTTGGGCAAGAACATATTATCACGGCATTAGCAAATGGATTAAAAGATAATCGACTACATCACGCTTACCTCTTTTCAGGCACACGTGGTGTAGGAAAAACCTCTATTGCTAGATTATTCGCGAAAGGATTAAATTGTGTTCACGGCGTAACAGCAACCCCTTGTGGCGAATGTGAAAATTGTAAAGCCATTGAGCAAGGCAATTTTATTGATTTAATTGAAATTGATGCGGCATCACGCACAAAAGTTGAAGACACGCGTGAATTATTGGATAACGTGCAATATAAACCAGTTGTGGGCAGATTTAAGGTTTACTTAATCGATGAAGTCCATATGCTATCTCGTCATTCATTTAATGCGTTGCTCAAGACTTTAGAAGAACCGCCCGAATATGTAAAATTTTTACTCGCAACAACAGATCCACAAAAACTACCTGTAACTATTCTTTCTCGCTGTTTACAATTTCATCTTAAAGCATTAGATGAAACTCAAATCTCCCAGCATCTTGCCCATATTTTGACGCAAGAAAATATTCCTTTTGAAGATCCTGCATTAGTTAAACTTGCAAAAGCGGCGCAAGGAAGTATTCGTGATAGCTTAAGTTTAACGGATCAAGCCATTGCAATGGGCGACCGACAAGTTACAAATAATGTTGTAAGCAATATGTTAGGGTTGCTTGATGATAACTATTCTGTTGATATTTTATACGCCTTACATCAAGGCAATGGCGAACTCTTAATGCGAACACTGCAAAGAGTTGCAGATGCGGCAGGCGATTGGGATAAATTACTTGGCGAATGTGCAGAAAAATTACATCAAATTGCGCTTATGCAACTTCTTCCACAAAAATCTTCAGATAACAATGAACATTTTTCATTTTTAGCCAAACATATCTCTCCAGAAAATGTTCAGTTTTTTTATCAAGTCATTGTTTCTGGTAGAAAAGATTTATCAAATGCGCCAAATCGTCGTATTGGCGCAGAAATGACATTATTGAGGGCATTGGCATTCCACCCAAAGTTCCTTACGGCAGTACCAAAGGCTAACACCACTATTACTCCACCGCCATCAACGCCAAGTGCGGTTGAAAATACGGGTAATTATGTCGATGTGCCAGTACTGTCGCAAAGTATCAAATCTGCTTATTCTCAAGCAAAACCAAATAAAACGAGCATTCCAAATTTGGCAAGCCTTTCGGCTTTAGATGCGCTTGAACATTTAACACAACTGGAAAACCAAGAACGTCAAGAACACAAAGCTGAATCATTAGCTGTAGTAAGTGAAACCTTACATCACATCCAAGAACTAGACGAAGAAAAATCTCATAAAAAAATGACCGCACTTCCCGTGCGAGAAATGACTGAGCCGAAGCCCAAGCACATAGAAAAGCCAACATTACCATCAAATGCCGCACAGGCTCCACAAAAAAATAGCACAGAAGAAAATTCAAGTGATGATAATGTAGAAATTGCTCAAGATGAGCAAGAAATCTTGAGTGCTGACACCTATCGTTGGGAATGGAGCAATCCAGAACTTGCTAAAGCCGATACAGGCGTTCGTCCTTCTGATATAAAACAGGCGATTTTGAAAGATATTACGCCTGAATTACGTTTAAAAATCATTACCCAAACTCAACAACAAGATGAGTGGGCAGATATAGTTGAGCGTTCTGGCGTAACAGGATTTAGCAAAGAATTAGCGTTAAATTGTTTCTTACAAAGCAAAACCGATGATGAAATCAATCTTGGACTACATTCAGAAAAATCCCATTTACGCCAAGACAGAAGTATAAAAAATTTAGCTGAAGCATTAAGCAAATTACAAGGTAAAGATATTCGATTAACAATTAATCTTGATGATAGCAATGTCATGACTCCAATTGAATATCGCCGCAATATTTATCAAGCATTGCGGGAAAAAGCTCAAAATGAGTTGCAAAAAGATAGTAAATTACAAATTCTACTTAATGAGTTTGATGCAAAATTAGATGTAGAAAGTATTCGACCAGTTTAAAGACAATATTGTATTGAAAACTCCCGTTTCAAGTCAGAATATTTTTATAAACCTCTACCATTTTGTATTTTTTTAATCTAGAATTTGTCAATTTGTTTTTTAAGAGCCAAAAGGAGAGTGAAAATGAAACTGGTTGAAGTAAAACACCCACTTGTAAAACACAAACTAGGTGTGATGCGTGAAGCTGAGATTGATACAAAAAAATTCCGTGAACTTGCAACAGAAATCGGTAGCCTATTAACCTATGAAGCAACCTCTGATTTAGAAACTGAAAAAGTAACGATCAACGGTTGGAATGGGCCAGTAGAAATCGATCGAATTAAAGGTAAAAAAGTAACGGTTGTGCCAATTTTACGTGCAGGTTTAGGTATGATGGATGGTGTACTTGAACACGTACCAAGCGCACGCATCAGTGTAGTGGGGATCTACCGTAATGAAGAAACCCTTGAACCAGTTCCTTACTTCCAAAAATTAGCTAGCGATTTAGAAGAGCGACTTTCAATTGTTGTCGATCCTATGCTTGCAACGGGCGGTTCTATGATTGCCACCCTTGATCTTTTAAAAGCAAAAGGTTGTAAACATATCAAAGTATTAGTGTTAGTCGCTGCACCAGAAGGAATTAAAGCTCTTGAGGCTGCACACCCTGACATTGAACTTTACTGTGCTTCTATTGATAGCCATTTAAATGAACAAGGTTACATTATTCCCGGTCTTGGTGACGCGGGCGATAAAATTTTTGGGACAAAATAATCCCCAAAACAAGACGGCATTTAAGCCGTCTTTTTTCCGTGCGTGAAACACAAGAAAAACTGACCGCACTTTTAAGTTAATTCAAACAGAGAGTTGAAACTAAATGACAAACCAAATCCCTCCTTCCCTAGCGGAAAATCAAAGCAAATTAAAACAATCTTTCGTTGGCCTACAAATGCTTTTTGTTGCATTTGGTGCGCTAGTACTCGTGCCATTAATTACAGGACTTGATTCCAATACGGCATTATTAACGGCAGGCGTTGGCACCCTACTCTTCCAATTTTGCACAGGCAAACAAGTGCCTATTTTCTTGGCATCATCTTTTGCCTTTATCGCGCCCATTCAATATGGCGTACAAACTTGGGGAATTGCGACTACGATGGGCGGTTTAGCGTTCACTGGTCTTGTTTATTTCGCCTTGAGCACTTTAGTAAAATTACGGGGAGCAGAAGCATTACAACGTTTTTTCCCACCAGTGGTTGTTGGGCCAGTAATTATTATCATTGGCATGGGGCTTGCACCTATTGCGGTGGATATGTCCTTAGGCAAAAACAGTACCTATGCTTATAACGACGCAATATTAGTTTCAATGGTAACGCTTCTTACCACTTTATCTGTGGCAGTATTTGCCAAAGGATTGATGAAACTTATTCCAATAATGTTCGGTATTACCGCAGGCTATATTTTGTGTTTATTTCTAGGTTTAATTAATTTCCAACCAGTGATTGATGCGCCTTGGTTCAGTTTGCCCAAATTAACGACACCTGAATTTAACCTAGAAGCCATTCTTTATATGTTACCAATTGCTATTGCCCCCGCCGTAGAACACGTTGGCGGTATTATGGCGATTAGCTCGGTAACAGGTAAAGACTTTTTAAAAAAACCAGGATTACACCGCACTTTATTAGGCGATGGCGTCGCTACCGCTGCTGCCTCTTTAGTTGGTGGCCCGCCTAATACGACTTATGCGGAAGTTACTGGCGCTGTGATGCTAACACGCAACTTTAACCCAAATATTATGACTTGGGCTGCAGTTTGGGCTATTGCGATTTCATTCTGTGGAAAAGTAGGCGCATTCCTATCAACCATTCCAACGATTGTAATGGGTGGAATTATGATGCTTGTTTTCGGTTCAATCGCAGTTGTGGGCATGAGTACCTTAATTCGCGGAAAAGTTGATGTTACCGAAGCTCGTAATCTTTGTATTATTTCTGTCGTAATGACATTTGGTATCGGCAATATGTTTGTAGATGTGGGTAACGTATCACTAAAAGGTATCAGCTTATGCGCGATTGTTGCTATCATCTTAAACCTTGTTTTACCGAAAGCAAAAAATGAAGTAGAATAAGCCCCATTTCAAAGGGTTAAATTATCATTTAGCCCTTTCTTACTTAATCTGTACTACATAAACATTTGAATAAGCAACTCCCCTTACCTATTCATCAAATTGATGATGCTACATTAGAGAACTTTTACGGCGATAATAATCTTTTATTGCTCGATTCTTTACGCAAAAATTCATCTGATTTAAAACAACCGTTTTTCTATATTTGGGGAGATAAAGGCTCTGGTAAAACCCATTTACTTAGAGCATTCAGTAACGAATATTTAATCAAACAGCGTACTGCGATCTATGTTCCTCTTAGCAAATCTCAATATTTTTCTACCGCAGTTCTTGAAAATTTAGAACAGCAAGAATTGGTATGCTTAGATGATTTACAAAGCGTCATAGGAAATGATGAATGGGAATTAGCTATTTTTGATCTATTCAATCGAATTAAAGCAAGCGGAAAAACGCTGTTACTAATTAGTGCAGATAAATCTCCCTCCGCACTTTCTGTGAAATTGCCTGATTTAAACTCTCGCTTGACTTGGGGGGAAATTTATCAATTAAATTCATTAACAGATGAACAAAAAGTCGAAGTACTACAGCATACAGCTTACCAACGAGGATTCCAATTATCTGACGAAACTGCAAATTTTTTAATTACACGACTAGCACGAGATATGCATACTTTATTTGAAGCACTTGATCTACTAGATAAAGCATCATTGCAAGCACAACGAAATCTCACAATTCCTTTCGTCAAAGAAATTTTAAACCTATAACAAAAAAGGCACTAATGTGCCTTCTTAATCATCCACCTGATAATTTAACTTTAAACCCTTTTTGCTCTAATAATTGCTTGAGCAAATCTCGTTTTTCCCCTTGAATTTCAATAATACCATTTTTAACTGATCCGCCACATCCACAACGTTTCTTTAATTCTGCAGCTAATTTTTTCAAATCCTCGTCAGATAAATCTAAACCAGTTATAACCGATACGCCCGCACCTTTCCTACCACTTGTTTGTTTTTGGATACGTACAACACCGTCTCCTTTTGGGCGAACTACAGAAGCCTTTTCCTCTTTAATTCGCCCCACATCTGTAGAATACACTAAAACAGAATCTGACATTATGATTACCCAATAGATACATTAATAGAACGGAGAACCTCCGCAGGATTATCCGCTTGAGTTATTGGGCGTCCAATAACTAAATAATCTGAACCTGCACGAATTGCTGCAGTAGGCGTCATCACACGTCGTTGATCACCAAAATCAGTTCCTATTGGACGAATCCCCGGTGTAACTAATTTAAACTCTTTACCACAAGTATTACGTAAAATTTCAACTTCTTGAGGGGAACAGACTACACCATCTAAACCCGCCCGTTGGGTTAAATGAGCTAAGCGTAAAACTTGTTCCATTGGCGATGCATTAATCCCAATTTGTAATAAATCCAAATCTTCCATACTGGTTAATACCGTCACGGCAATAAGCAATGGTGCATCTTTCCCATAAGGTTCAAGAATTTTCTTCGCCTCTTCCATCATACGCAAGCCACCACTTGCATGTAAATCCACCATCCATACGCCTAAATCAGCAGCAGAACGAACTGCTCTTGCTACCGTATTTGGAATATCGTGATATTTAAGATCCAAAAAAACATCAAAGTTACGTTGATGTAATTGTTTTACAAAATTAATACCAAGTGTAGTAAACATTTCTTTACCCACTTTTAATCGACACAAACTTGGATCAATTTGATCAACTAAAGCAAGAGCCTCTGCTTCTTTCTCATAATCCAATGCCACAATAATTTTGCTTGTCATAATGTTACCTCACTGAGTATCAATTAATTATGTTCTTGATTTGAAACCGGTTTAATACTTTCCCATTGACGGCAAGATGGGCAATTCCACAATAGCTTATGAATTTGATAACCACAATTTGTACAACGATAAGGCGATGTTTGCTTAATCCTTTCGCCAACCATTTTATGTAATAAAATTAAACTTTCTTTTCCCCGCCCGTCTTCTGCATCATCAATTTGATACTGCATAAAACGATGGAAAATTAAAGTACTTGGATTTTTTGTAAGTTGTTGATAAAGCTTAGCTTGCGCAGCAGACTTACCATCTTTTTCTTCAATTAATTTGACTAGAGCTAGTTCTACTTCATCATTATTAATAATTTGACCTGCACGAATTAAAAATAACTCAAAATTATCTAACTGATTTAATTCTTCGTAACAATGTTTTAAAGGTAACAAAATTTCACCCGTATAATCTGGATTTTGCTCCAAAACATTTTCTAAAATTTCTACTGCTTGTTGATATTGACCATCAAGCATTGCTAAATTTGCAAGCAATAAAGAAGCGCGAACACAAGTCGGAGAAACCGACAAAGCCTTTTGTAAAACACTGCGTTTTTCAACCGCACTTTCAGGCTCTAAACTTTGTGAATATTCACAATAACATTGCGCAAGTTCAATATTATTCTCTTGTGGCTTTATTTTAGCGAGTTTTTCAGCAATATTGACTGCTTTTTTCCATTCTTTTGTCTTTTGATAAATCACTAAAAGTTGCTGTAAAGCATTTTCTGCAAACTCAGGTTCATCTACTAGTAAAATATAAAGATTCTCAGCTCGGTCAAAAAAACCAACCACCATAAAATCTCGAGCAAGCTGTTGTTTTGCAAGTAATTTTTGTTCAAAAGTATAATTAGGACTAAGATCTAAAGCTTGATGAATGCGCAATGCACGATCAACTTCGCCTCGAGAACGAAACAGATTGCCAAGTGTAAGTTCTGCTTCAAATTGGGAGTGACTTTCGATTTCATTTTCGATTTCTTGCTTTTGCAACATATCTAAAAACAAATCTACAGCTTTATCAGTTTGATTGGAAAGTAAAAAATTCACTCCCGTAACATAATCTCGGGAGAGTTTATTACTTACGTCATCTTGATCTTTCTTCGCACCACGCCGCCCCATATACCAACCATAGGCAGCAGCAATAGGCAATAATAGAAAGAGTAATTCTATCATTAAACGACCTTATCGCGCGTAGTCGTCAATTCATTGATTTGTAAAGTCTGACGTTTCACTTGACGAGCTAGTGCCATATTTTTTAATTTTAACTTAATATAGAAAAAAGCAGTAATTAGCCAACCAAGAATTAAACCTAACCCAAATAAAATAGCAACGAGGCTTGAAAGCTGAAACTGACTTTCTGCCACAATATAATTAAATGTAATAATCTGATCGTTATTCGCACCAATGGTAATTGCAACTAACACAATAGCAATAAAGATCACAATACCTAAAATATATTTAATCATTTCATTTCCTTTAAAATATTTGTAACCCAAAATAAACTTTTTAATCAAAAATATTTTAATTAAATTTTAATCAATTAAGCCTGAACATCCACTCGAGCTTTTAATTCTTTACCCGCTTTAAAATATGGAACAGACTTAGCTGATAAGTTTACTGAATCGCCTGTTTTCGGATTTCTTCCCAAACGTGGTTGCCGATGATGTAAAGAAAAGCTACCAAAACCTCGAACTTCAACACGATCACCATTTTCAAGAGATTGAGAAATAAACTCTAAAATATCTTTTACCATATTTTCAATTTCTTTTGCAGGTAAAGTTGGCTGTTTTGCTGACAATTTTTCCATAAGTTCTGACTTAGTCATCGTCTATACTTCCTTAATATTACTTAAATTAAGATCTATTGATAATAAATTACACAAATATATTAGCAATAACTCCTAACAAATAAGGCTGGACATCAGCCCAGCCTTATTACGTGAATTAATTATTCACCTTTAGCTGCTTTAAATGCTTCAGCCATTGCATTTGGAATAACAATATCTTCTTGTTTGTTATTTACACTTGCAACTGCCGCAGCTTCTTCAGCTTGATCTTTTGCTTTCACTGATAAGTGAACAATGCGAGATTTACGATCTACTCCAGTGTATTTCGCTTCAACGACATCGCCAACAGCTACTTCACTTGTTAAATCAGCAGAACGGATATAACCTTCAACACCACCTGCTAATTCAACTTTAGCACCTTTAGCATCCGCTTCAACAACAGTTGCAGATACTACCGCACCTTTTTTATTGATTGCGACAAAGTTATTGAATGGATCTTCTTCAAGTTGTTTAATACCTAAAGAGATACGTTCTTTTACTGCATCAACAGCTAAT
>ENA-OWND01001583-OWND01001583.1-metagenome-genome-assembly--contig:-NODE-1583-length-13670-cov-8.937349_pt1 | contig 13670 bp, 9 predicted proteins | sample MGYA00245342_ERZ651119 | MGnify/ENA primary metagenome ERZ651119 (study PRJEB26857, sample SAMEA4031756) | metagenome | biome: human; feature: oral; material: saliva | place: Philippines | collected 2014...
GTGCAAATTTAGTTATCATTTTGGCTAATAAATTTGGTAGTAAGAATTTAAATTTAGCTCCCGAAATGGTTAAATTTAGGCGTAAATTTCTATGTTATGATGTTTTATAGTCAAATTTAATAAAAGTATATCAGCCACAACGAACTTCATTGTTGCTAGTTCAAAGCACTGTCACCAACACAAGGCATACATTTTTTAATAGTTTAAATTTATATGTTTTGTGCTCTTTAAATTTAGCTCCAGAGATAGTTAAATTTGGTCGTAAATTTCTATGTTATTAAAAATTTAATGAGAACATATCAGCCGTAACTATCCCCATATCGCGAGGCACCAGGACATTGCCAAGCGCATTATCCATGAAAAATGCTTTTCTGGTAGCTTAAATTTACTGCTTCGGTTGTAAATTTGATCCTTTTACTCTTTAAATCACAGCCTCTAAAATTAAGCCATAAAACCAAATTTAGCCATAAATTTCTATTTTTTTTAGTTTTGTGGCTAAATTTCCATAACCAACTTTACATACAGCACGCAAAAGCTGTCTTTGCACGATAAATTTACTGCCTACACTGCAAATTTGGCTTATTTTACTATTTGAAAATCGCAACCTCACTTTTTAAATTTAAGCCGCAATTGGCTAAATTTGACCCCTAGATTTTAAAATTTCGGTCAAATTTAGCAATAACACCTTGAAATAACCAGCTCTCACAGCTATTGCCACAAGCCAAACAAGATTAGCTTGTAAATAGCTCAAAATTTCATTGAAAATTTGGCATTTTTGCGCCTTAAATATCAAAGGCTTAAACCAAAATGGGTAAATTTTAGGCGTAAATTTTCCTTAGCTTATCAGGGTTTATAGCTACGCCACCTTACATCGCAATCAACCCAAAACGTTACTGCAAATTTCACATATACTCACATGATGATTATCCGTTCTCACACCCAAACACTAGCTATCTCGCCTTACAAATTTGCTCTTTAAATATCTAAATTTGCCATCATAATAGTTTAACACCGCAGACAAAAATTATAAGCTATTTAGCGCGATATTAGCAGCACCACCTACGCTCTCAGTATGCCAGTAGCATTGTTACAATAAGCAGCCTCATATTTGTTCGCCGTGCAGCCAGCCATCAAGCTTAAATTTATTTCAGCCCAATCTCCTTATAACTCACGCCGCTTATACTCACTAAAGCCAAAATACGCTATCAAGCCTATTAGCACAACTATAAAACAAACCTTCGCGTGCCTTCACACAAAAATGGCAGTCTCAACACTAACGCACTTGCTCTAGGTTTTTATTATCTCTTTGTTTCTAATAGCGTAAGAATTTGATCTATAAATTTTATAAATTTGATGCAGATCGTTTGATAAGTGAAAATTTCTACTAAATTTTAAATAAGCAAATTTGATAAAATCAAATGAAAATCGAGTTTTTGAAGTTTTAAAGATGGATTTTAAAAAGATGGTGCGGATGAGAGGACTTGAACCTCCACGCCGTGGGGCACCAGATCCTAAGTCTGGCGTGTCTGCCAATTTCACCACATCCGCACAACAATAATAAGTGGTACGCCCATCAGGATTCGAACCTGAGGCCTACGGCTTAGAAGGCCGTTGCTCTATCCAGCTGAGCTATGAGCGCATAAAGTCTTTCAAGTGGCGCGCCCGATAGGAGTCGAACCCATAACCTACAGATCCGAAGTCTGTCGCTCTATCCAATTGAGCTACGAGCGCCCAAAATGGGGTGAGTGATGGGAATCGAACCCACGACCCTCAGGACCACAATCTGATGCTCTAACCGACTGAGCTACACTCACCATTTAACATGGTCGGGGTGAAAGGATTCGAACCTTCGGCCCTCTGGTCCCAAACCAGATGCGCTAACCAGACTGCGCTACACCCCGCCTGAGTCGTGTTTGTAAGTTTATGCCACTACCTCATTAAAAAGTCGCATTGTATCTAAAAATGTTATTGTTGTCAAGAAAAAATTAGTTTTGGACTTTATTTTTATAAAATTTCAAGAATTAAGTGTAAATTTCAGACTTTAAAGCTTTTTGAAAAAATATCTAGCTAAAAGACGATGCGAACAGTACTAAAGCTGATATGAGCTGGCAATGCTCCTTGTGCTGGCTTTATCATAGTCTGGCTAAAGCGCTTAAATTCTGGAGCTTCCCAAAGTTTTTTGCATAAGCCTTGCTCGCTAATATCTACTCCCAAGCAGCTTTGGTCTGCGGCAAAGAATTTTAATGAAATGCACCTTTCATTTTTAGCAAAAAAGCCAAGATTACCAGAGCTATCCACAATCCCAGCATTTGTCATCTCTTTAAATTTAACTTTATTATTTGTAGTATCAAGGGCTAGTTTGCCTTGTGATATATAGTAGGCATTTATCTCTTCGGTAGCCGTTCTAATCTCCACCATAGTCTTTACTAAGACCGTATCATCTCTTGTAGCGCTGATGCTTGGGATAGCGACCGCGGCTAATACACCGATGACAACTATAATGAGAATTAGTTCGATCATAGTAAAAGCTTTTTTCATTACTTCATCCTTGAAATTTGAAGTTGCGAGATTATAGCTAGAATTTTTATAAATGAAAGATAAATTTTGAAATTAAGTTAAAGAAGAGCGGCAAGGAATTTCTCCTTGCCAAAAAGCTAGTGAGCTTAAATTATTCGTATTTTACGCCCATGCCGCCAAATTTAAGTGTATTTTCTGTCTTGTTATTGGCAGTACTTTTTATAATTGATTCAACATTTGTTAAACCTGGTAATGTCCAAACTTGCTTACAAAGACCAGTTTTGCCTATAGTTGCGGTGATCTCACCATTGGTTTTTATCTCTCCTATTGTTAAACAATCATCACTTTTAGCTTTAACAGGATTTGAAACATTAGTCATTCTTGCTATATCTGGAGTAGTAGAAGCAGTAGAACCAGTACCGCTAGTGGCAGCAAAACTACCCTGTGAAGTATAGTAAGAGCCTAGGTCATTAACAAGCGTTTGTATATTTGCAGCAGTTTTAGTTATCTCTGCATCATCCCTTGTTGCAGCTAGTCTTGGTATAGCGACTGCGGCTAATATGCCTAAAATCACGATCACGAAGATCAACTCGATCATTGTAAAACCTTTTTTCATGGTTCCTCCTTGAAATTTGTGTAATTTTTCGCGGATTATACAACATTTTTTTCAAAAGGCAAATAAAAACTAAATTTTTTACAATTTAGCCGATTTGGTAGTTATGAAAAAGAATTCCGCTATAATGACGCTCAAGAATATGGAGATTTTATGAAAAAAGTTTTATTTTGGATGGTAGTATCTTTTTGTATTTTGAGCGCAAATTCATCATTTGAGCCAGTGCTTTCATCAAAATATGACGAAAAACAAGCCTACATCGGCAAGAAGCTCTTTTTTGACAAAAGGCTAAGCACCACCGAAAACTACTCATGCGAAACTTGCCACAACTTATACTGGAATTTAAGCGGTACAAACTCATCTTACACCAGCCAAAAGGGCGTCATAAACCCGCCTAGCGTGCTAAATTCGGCTTTAAATTTTCTATTTTTTACTGATGGCAGAGTAAGAAGCTTAAAAGATCAGGTAAAAGAGTCGATAAATTCTAGAAATGAGCTAAATTCAAACAAAGATGAGATAGTAAAAAAGGTAAAAAGCATAGGCGAGTATGGGATTTTGTTTAATGATGCATATGGTGATGGCATAAACTACGAAAATATAGTAGATGCTTTGGTGGAATTTGAAAAGGCGGTTTTAAGCATTGATTCGCCATTTGATGAGTATCTAGCTGGCAATGATGACTCCATAAATGCTGAGGCAAAAAAGGGCTTTGAGCTCTTTAATAAAATAGGCTGTGTGGCTTGCCACAATGGTAGAAATTTAGGCGGAAATTTGATGCAAAACGTGGGCTTAAAAGATGCAAGTGAGAGCAGACGCCTCATGCGCGTGCCTTCGCTTAGAAATGTAGCAAGAACGGCTCCATATCTAAGCAGTGGCGAAATGAGCGATCTAAAAGAGGTCATAGGCTTTGTGAGCTATCATCAGCTGATCCACACACTAAGTAGCGAAGAGCTGGAGCAAATTTATAAATTTTTGCTAACACTAAATGGACGCAGACCTAGGATACTAAATGAATAAAAGACAAGCAAATATCATCTTAATCGTCCTAGCGATCGTCTTTTTCTTTAGCTCAGCTTACATCTATATGGCAAATAGAGCAGTTACTGCTGTTAGTAAATTTAACGATACGATCTTAAGCCTTATCTTGCTAGATAACGAGCTAAGCTTTAGCTTAGAAAATAACGTACTTCGTCTAAACTACGACGATGTAAATAAAAATTTAAAAAGTTTTGATCAAAATTTAACCAGACTTGATGAGCTAAACGAAATCATACATGTCTTTTACCAAGAGAAAAATGCCAAAACTTTAAAGGTCATAAACGACGACTTTTTAAAAAAACAAAGGCTTGTAGATAGGTCAAACTACGCTAGCTCGTCAATGGCTGCTTATATCTTATCAGGTGAATTTGAAATAGCATCAGAGAAGAAGCTAGATGCACTTAATGTGATATTTCACGCGATAAAAAGCTCAGCCATAATCAGCCCTGAAACGCTAAATCAAACAAAAGAGCAGATACAAAAGTATAAAGATACCTACAAAAACGACACAAAAGCGATCTTGGTGCTAAATAAGGCAACTTACGCGCTTGAATTTGCAAAAAACCTAAGCGCCATAGCTAAAGACTCTGTTGATCTAAAGCTTGGGCATGAGTTAAGAAAATTTAGAGATGATACCCTAGCCTCTTACAGCATAATGATACGAAATATAGTGATAATGCAAGTGCTTTGTCTTATCAGCTTCGTGCTATTTTGCGCACTGACCTTTTACCAAGCAAGGGTGCTAACTAAACAGCTAAAGCAGATAAAACTACTAAAAACGACAGTGGATGCAGGACACAGCTCGATAGTCTTTTGCGACAATGACAATAAAATTTTATATGTAAATAAAACCTTTGAGTCAAAAACTGGCTATAAACTAAAAGATGTTGTCGGCAAAAGTCCTAAAATTTTAAAATCAAATATGCACCCAGAGAGCTTTTATGCTGAGATAAGAAATGCTATAAATAAGCACATCTCTTGGGAGAGCGACGAGCTAATAAGCAGGACAAAAAGTGGCAAACTGCTCTATGAGAAGGTGCGTTTTGCGCCATTTTTCTTTGAGGGCAAGCTAGAGGGCTACATGGCTATAAAGCTTGATAGGACAAAAGAGCTTAGCATGCTTAAAGAGCTAACTCAAAAAAATGAGCAGATAAAAATTCAATCCTCAATCGACAAGCTAACTGGCTTTGGCAACTACTTTGCCCTAACTGAGATGATAGAGGCGAAAAAAGATGGAATTTTGATCAGCATAAGCATCAAAAACTATAAGATGCTAAGATTTTTCTACCAAAACAAAGTCATCGAAGCCATGCTAAAAGCGGTGGCAAATACGCTAAAACTCTGCGTTGATACCTACTCTATAAATGCTGAGCTATTTAGGTTTCAAGATGATGCGTTTTACATCTGGTATCAAGGCGATGACATCGTTAGAGATATCGGCTTTATAAAAGAGTATTTTAACTTTAGCAGAATGAATATCGAGATAGATGGTAAATTTGAAAACCTACCTGGCATCAAGATAACTCTTGGCGTCTCTTTGTCAAATGACACACCGCAAACAAACCGCCTAATGCAGTCAATCCTAGCCAATCAACAAGCAAGCGATAGCGGCAACGAGATCTACTACTACCTAGAAAACGATGCGATCGAGATGAGATACTATAAAAACCAACTCATAACCGAACTCATCGAGTATGCCCTAGAAAACGACAAGGTGATAGTCGAGTGTCAGGGAATTTTTAACGTGCATGAAAATGAGACAGAGGCAAAATACTACGAAGTTTTGGTGCGCATAGTCGATCAAAACGGCAAGATCCGCTACCCAGGCGAGTTTTTAGAGATCGCGATGAAAACGCAACTTTATCTTCAGATAACAAAAAAAGTGATCGCTCTAGCCTTTGATCTAGTGAAAAAATATCCAGACTATACATTTTCTATCAACCTTTCAAGCTCAGATCTAACTGATCCTGGTGTTAGAGAAATTTTAGATGAAAAGCTAGAGAGCTGCCCAGATCCAAGCAGAGTTTGCTTTGAGATGCTAGAGAGCGAAGAGCTTAGCGACTACGGCATGGCAAATGAATTTATAAAAAGAGCTAAAAAATATGGATGTAAAATCTCAATCGATGACTTTGGCTCTGGCTACTCTAACTACTACCGAATTTTAGAGCTTGATATAGATAACATCAAGATAGATGGCTCGATCATCAAAAAGCTACCAACTGATGAAAACGCAAGGGTTTTGGTTGAGACTATCGTGAGCTTTGCTAGAAGACAAGGCTATAAGATAGTGGCTGAGTTTGTGAGCAACGAAGAAATTTTAGAGTACATAAAGAAATTTGGAATTTCGTATGCGCAGGGATTTTTACTAGGCAAGCCACATCAGATGTAAATTTAAGCAGTTAATTTAGAGCCTTTTAAAGGGCTAAATTTAACTGCTTTTTGCTTTTATACTCGCGCGAAACCTCTTTTTTAAATTTTGCTAGACGTGAAATTTGATCTCTTTTTACAAAACGAAAATTTAAGAATTTATTTTTAGAAAGCTTGAAATTTGGATTAACTAGATTTTAAAGCTTATGTGGATAAGATTTTGTCTTTTAGAAGTGGTGACCCATACGAGACTCGAACTCGTGTTACCGCCGTGAAAGGGCGATGTCCTAACCGCTAGACGAATGGGCCACGGTCGGTTATGAAGTTGGGATTATATTACTTTTTAACTTAATTTTACATAAAAGGACAAATCGTTGAAGAAATTTTCACTTGTTTTATTATCTGCTCTCATTTTTTCAGGCTGTGTTGCGACTAAAACACCACAAAGCTCGCAAGCTTTTCAGGTCACTTTATTTTCTCCGATGATAAAGATAAATGATGTTGGATTTTTTCACACATACAAAAATGATCTAAATTTGCAAATTTATAGCTCTGGCGTAAATACCGCAAATATCAACATAAAGGACAAAATTTGCGTAAATGGCGCTTGTTTTAAAAAGACTGAATTTAACGAGAAATTTTTTCTAGCGCCGCATTATGAGAGCCTTTTTGAAGAGATTTTGCAAAGGCAAAAAATTTATGACGGCAAAGGTCTAAGCACCACAGAGTGCGGCTTTAGACAAGATCTAAGTTCTTATTTTATAAAATACGAAGTTTGCGATAACTACGTCAAATTTATCGACAGCAAAAATAAAATAAAAGTGATAATAAAAGAGTTAAAATGAGATACATAGGAGCTCACGTAAGTGCGGCTGGAGGCGTCTTTAACGCACCGATAAATGCTGCAAAAATAGGAGCAAATGCCTTTGCGCTTTTTACAAAAAACCAGCGCCAGTGGAGCGCAAAAGAGCTAAGTGGTAGCGAGATAGAGCAGTTTAAAGCAAATTTAAAAGCCTCTGGCATAAGCGCCGATCACGTCTTGCCACATGCAAGCTACCTCATAAATTTAGGCCATCCAGAAAAAGAGGCAAGAGCTAAGTCCCTTGAAGCCTTTATCAATGAGATAGAGCGCGCTAGCCAGCTTGGATTAAAACTTTTAAATTTCCACCCTGGCTCACACCTAAAGCAAATAAGCCAAAATGAGTGCCTAGATAACATCGCAAGATGCATAAACGAAGCGCTAAAACGAACAAGCGGCGTAAAGCTTGTCATCGAAAACACAGCCGCACAAGGCTCAAATTTAGGCTTTGACTTTACGCAGCTGGCGTATTTGATCGAGCGAGCAGACGATGAAAGCAGAGTTGGCGTTTGCATCGATACTTGCCACGCATTTGCCGCTGGGTACGATCTAAGAAGCAAAGAGGCTTACGCTAAGACGATGGGCGAATTTGATGCGATCATCGGCTATAAATTTCTATCTGGCATGCACCTAAATGACGCTAAATTTGGGCTTGGCTCAAAAAAAGATAGGCACGAGAGCCTTGGCAAGGGCGAGCTTGGGCTTGGCGCTTTTGAAAATATAATAAATGATGATAAAATAGGCGAAATTCCCTTGATTTTAGAGACGATTGATGAGAGTATTTGGGAAGATGAGATCAAAATTTTAAGAAACCTAGAAAAGGAAAAGCTATGAAAAGAGTGCTTTTAAGCATTGTTGCGACGTGTTCTTTATTAAATGCTGGGGGTTATAAGGTCCCTGAGCAAAGTGCTGACTCTTTAGGGCTTGCTGCTAGTAACGTAGCCTTTAGTTTTGGGGCTGATGCGGCTTATTTTAACCCTGCAAATATGATGTTTTTAGACGGGCTTCACCATTTTGAAAGCACGCTTGGTTGGTTTCATATAAATTCCATCGACTTTAAAAGCGATGATGGCAAGAGCTACAGCTCAAAGAAATTTGACTCACTAGCTGGCACATTTAGCTTTGTAACGCCAGAAATTTATGAAAACTGGAGATTTGGACTGGCCCTTGCCGTGCCTGCTGCTGTTGGCATCTCGTGGGAGGATCCAGAGACTGCTTTTACTGGCAAGAGGTTTAAACTACAAGTTGTCGAGCTAAATCCAACCGTAGCTTACCGCATAAATGACAAACTTGCCATTGCTCTGGGCGCTAGAGGCGTTTATAGCAAGGGCAAGATAGCAAGTGACTTTGGACGTTTTGGCTACAGAGAGATACAAGGTGATGGCATAAACTACGGCTACAACGTCGCTCTTACATATAGACCTATCGAGGAGCTTAGCTTTGCAGTGACTTACCGCTCGAAGGTAAATTTAGAGCTTAAAGGTAGCGCTGATGCTGATTTTAACGCGCCGCTAGCAGCTATAAGCTATCATGGCAAAACAAGAGTTGAGATCCCACTGCCTGCTCAGCTAGTTCTTGCGACTGGATATAAATTTAGCGACTTTACCCTTTTGCTAGCTTTTGAGAGGACTTACTGGTCTAAATTTAAAGATTATGACTTTGAATATGATGATAAGACGGCAGCTCATTCACACCCTTACTTTAAGGCATTTATGGACGATCCAGTCGTTAAAAACGCAAAGGATACAAACACATATAGGATAGGCCTTGCTTACGACGTAAATGAGAAGCTTAGACTAATGGCTGGCTTTTCATACGATGAGGATATCACTAGCGGCGAACACACTGGCTTGGAGCTTCCAAACACCACCTCTCAGGCATATTCGTTTGGGGCAAACTATAAATTTACGCCAAATTTAGAGCTAGGACTAGGCTATCTCTATCAGCACCGAGACAAAAAGCGTGCGACAGATATAAAAACTGGCACTGGCTCAATGTCTGGCGAATTTGACGCAAGTAGCGTCCAGATAGCTGCAATGACGTTTAAATACTCTTTCTAGGGCTAAAAATGCAATACTCTTATAATAATTTTTATGAAATTTTGACCAAAGTAGCAAAGCAGAGTCCAAACCAGATAGCGATCTTTGATGAAAAAGAGAAGCTAAAATACCACGAACTAAAGCAAAACGTCGATAAAGTGGCGGCTTACTTGCAGCTTTGTGGGGTAAATTTTGGCGACAAAGTGGCTATGGCGGTGGCAAATTCGAAAGAATTTATCATCTCATACCTTGCTATCACCGCTATCGGTGCGGTCGCAGTGCCGATGAACACCTTTTTAAAGACAAATGAGTTTGAGTATATATTAAACGACTGCGGCGCAAGGGTGCTCTTTGCCTCTAGCTCGCTTGCAAAGGAGCTAATCGCACTTAGTGAGCTTGAAATTTTAAGAAAGATCATCTGGATCGGTCAAACGCCAAAAAAACTTCAAAGTGCCTCAAAGGACGACTATGTAAGCGTTGATGAGGAGTATGGCGAGAGTGCCTATCTATCTTCAACTCCACAAATTTCAAAAGAGGATATGAGCAAGGGCTATGAAAATAATGGCGTTGTAAAAAATGTAAATTTCAGCGAAGCGCTAAATCACAAATACACCCTAAGCATCACAAAATACCCTAAAATAGACGATCTCATGCACATCATCTATACCTCAGGCACCACAGGCAAGCCAAAGGGCGCGATGATAAGCTATAAAAATATCTTCTCAAACGTCATCGGCGCTCATGAGCGTTTTAAGGTTAAAAAAAGCGATAGATTTATCGTATTTTTACCGATGTTTCATAGCTTTACGCTCACCGCGATGGTGCTTTTACCGATATATGCGGGCGCTTCGATGGTGCTTGTAAGATCAGTCTTTCCATTTTCAAATGTGCTAAAACAGACGCTACTTAAAAGAGTCACTGTATTTTTGGGTATCCCAGCCATCTATACAGCCATCGGCAAGGCAAAAATTCCTTGGTATTTTAGATGGTTTAACCGCATAAGGCTATTTGTAAGTGGCGCTGCTCCGCTTGCTAAGCAAACGATTGATGATTTTAGAGTGAAATTCCCACGTGCAACGCTAGTTGAAGGATACGGCCTTAGCGAATGCTCGCCAGTCGTAGCGGCAAATTTATTTGACAAGCAAAAGCTTCTAAGCGTGGGTCCTGCGCTAAATGGCTATGAGGTCAAGATCGTAGATGATGAGATGATGGAGCTTCCACTCGGCCAGATCGGCGAGATCATCGTAAAAGGTGACTGCGTCATGCAAGGCTACTACGGCATGCCAGGTGTGACTGATGAGACCATTATAAATGGCTGGCTAAAGACAGGGGACCTTGGCAAGATCGATGAAGAGGGCTTTATCTACATCGTTGATCGCAAAAAAGACCTCATCATATCAAAGGGCATAAACATCTATCCACGCGAGATCGAAGAGGTCATCTATAAGCTTGAAGCAGTCGAAGCTGCAGCAGTCATCGGTGTAAAGGACGTGCATGCAGACGAAGAGGTCGTAGCTTTCATACAGGTAAAAGATGGCATGGATCTTGATGAAAAGACGGTTAGAGAGCATCTAAAGAAAAATTTAGCAAATTTCAAAATTCCAAAAAGCATTTATTTTGCCGAGGAGCTGCCTAGAAACGCCACTGGCAAGGTGCTAAAACGTGTGCTAAAAGAGCAGATAAAGGATAAAATTTAGTGAAGTATTTGCTTGATTTTCTAAACCAAGACCTCAAAAAAAGTAAAATTTACGAGCTTATAAAATGTGGCGATGAAGAGGGAGAAATTTTAAAATACCTAAGCAAAGCCTACGTGCAAGGCACGGCTAGCATGAGCGTTTTTGAGCTACTTGGAGCTGTTTTTGGCACGCAAAACGACAAGCAGCTTTTATACCTTAAATTTATAAAAAATTTGCTGGGTAGCGGCTGGATAGTGCAAAACTACAGCCTCTTTAAAATGCCAGAGAACTCGCAAAAAAGCTCTAACCAAGGGCTACTCTCGCTACTTCACTCTGAAATTTCACTCTCTAGCACATTTTTAAAGATCCTTGAAGATGGCAACGCTGATATAAATTTACCAGAGCTTGCGCCTTATGAAGATCATTTGGAGTATTTAAAAGATCAGTTTTTAAAGATAGAGCTTTACTCAAAGGCTGCGATATTTGAAGGTGGCTCAAATGACGCTAAAAAGCGCATAAACGAGCAAATTTCTGAGCTAACAAAGCGCATAAACGAGCGTGTAAAACTAAGCAAGATCAGCCTAAAAATAGAGCAAATTTTTAAAGAAAACTCGCTTGATGAAAAAGAGCAGATCATATTTTTAGCCCTTTTAAAAGAGGAGTATGCGGGCGACTTTGAAAACGGCCGCGACCTAAACACGCTAGTTGGGCTAATAAGCAAAGATGAGCTTGAACGCATCAAAAATCGCACTCTTTTAGAGGACGGCTCAAGGCTCATCGAGGGCGCACTGATCGACTACGACGAGGTTTTAAACGCTTATGGCAACGTTAGCAAAAGTTTTTTTATAAACGAAGAAATTTTGCAAAGCATAATGCACCCAAAAAATGACAAAAACAGCAAGAAAATCAAGATCGAAAGCCTTGTAAAAGAGCAAGAAATTTTTGAGCTAATAGAGCCAGTAACGAGCCTAGAAGACGTCGTGCTAAACGAAAAGACAAAGCAGCTTTTAAGCACGATACTAAAGCAAGTCGATAAAAAAGTGCTCGCTAGACTTAGCAGCTGGGGCATAAAAACTAGAAAAAATATAGACGCTAAGATCATCTTTTACGGCGAGCCTGGCACTGGTAAGACGATGAGCGCCGTTGGACTTGCAAAGAGCCTAAAGAAGCAAATTTTAAGCTTTGACTGCTCAAAAATTTTAAGCAAATATGTCGGCGAAAGCGAGCAAAATGTAAGGAAAATTTTTGATACTTACAAAGAAATTTGCAAAAAAAGTGGCAGCGAGCCAGTGCTCTTGTTAAACGAGGCTGATCAGTTTTTAAGCACGAGAGTGGAGAGCTCGAGCGGGGCTGAGAAGATGCATAATCAAATGCAAAATATCTTTTTAGAGCAGATCGAGCGCTTTGAAGGCGTGCTGATCGCCACGACAAATTTCTTGCAAAGCCTTGATGTGGCGTTTTCTAGAAGATTTGACTATAAGATCGAGTTTAAAAAGCCTGATTATAACGGCAGGCTTGCCATTTGGCGTAAAATTTTGCCTGAAAATGCGAGCTTTGAAGATGGCTTTAGCGTAGAAAGGCTGGCTGAGTTTAACCTAAGTGGCGCGCAGATCGTCCTTGCGCTAAAAAATACCGCTTTAAAAGTGGCGATAAAAGATGATGGGATTTTTACCTTTGAGGACTTCAAAACCACGATAGAGCGCGAACTAAACTCAAGCTTTGGCGAGGATAAAAAGATGGGATTTGGCTATTAGCTTTTTCCTTAATTTATAAATTTGACTTTACGCTACAAAAAATCACTGACTTTTATAAGAAATTTGCTTTACTCAATAAAAATTTAGACGAGTTTTGCCGCTAAAATCATGAAAAGCACGAGATAAATTTAAACTTTGGCGATAAGAAGTGCCAATGATTGACAAGAGTGTTAAATTTTATTTTATACGGAGCATACCCCTAAAAGCGATAGGGAAAGTGAGCTAAATTTGAGCTTTTATGAGAATGAAAAGATAAATTTTGCTCTTAAATTTTTAAAGTATATTGCAGATTTTACACTATCACAAAGACAAAAGTGCAGTGCTTTTATCTATTAAATTTACAAGAAGCCTGCCACTAAAAATTTATAGAAAACGCGACCAAATTTAATTTTTAACAAAAGTAAAAAGTTAGATTTTCCTCTTGCGCTTTTTTAAATATACGCTTTGTATCACAAAGCAAAGTCTAAAATATTGGCGCTTGCAAAACTAAATATGGAATTTTTTACAATTAAATTTTGGCAAAAAACTACGACAGGATGATGCCACTCATAGGTTCTTTGTATAAATTTAACTCGCTTGCCTTAAATTTATTACCGCGTCCTTTTGCAAACAATCATTTTTAAAAAATCCCAAATTTTGAAATTTATCCGCTCTGTAACTGCCCTACTTTTTCATCTATTGCAGACTTTTTACATTATCGACGATTGCTAATCTAAGTGTGAATTTTTGTTTTTTATATTAAATCTAAGCGAAAAACTACAGCTTAACAGATGCCAACTTATAGGCACTAACATAAATTTACTACCC
>ENA-OWND01001585-OWND01001585.1-metagenome-genome-assembly--contig:-NODE-1585-length-13652-cov-78.695815_pt1 | contig 13652 bp, 12 predicted proteins | sample MGYA00245342_ERZ651119 | MGnify/ENA primary metagenome ERZ651119 (study PRJEB26857, sample SAMEA4031756) | metagenome | biome: human; feature: oral; material: saliva | place: Philippines | collected 2014...
CAGGTACAGACGAAAGTATCCATGAGTTCTGCAAACTTACATACGGCACAAAATTCCCACGCTTCAAGAAGGTAAAGGTGAACGGTGAAGACGCTGATCCACTCTTCAAGTTCCTCAAGGAGCAGAAGGGCTTTGCTGGTTGGGATGAGTCACATAAGCTCTACCCTATCCTCGACAAGATGCTTTCTGAGGCTGATCCAAACTATAAGGAGAATCCAGATATTAAGTGGAACTTCACCAAGTTCCTTATTAATAAGAAGGGACAGGTCGTTGCTCGCTTTGAACCAACAGAGAGCATTGAGAATATCGCAAAGCAGATTGAAGAATTACTGTAGGAAAATAACTTGCAAATAGCTCTCTCTTAAGGAGATAAAAGCTATTGGCAAGATAACATACAAACAAAAGATAAAAGGCAAAGGGTTTAGTGCTCTTTGCCTTTTATCTTTTTATTAAAGTCATTACCACCTATAAATCTTATTAAAAAATAGCTTCATATGCTTTCTTCTTTTTTACAAATTACCCCCATATTGACAATATAATACAGCACATTTTGCCCTCAGCACCATTGGTGCTAACTACTCCGCACGAGTGGTGCTAACCATCAACACCACTCGTGCTAAGGCTTAACACCATCGATGATGAGCCTTAACACATAAGTTGATAATGATAAGAGAACGGCATTATCAATGCTTCTATAAACTTTATAGCAGGACTCCTATTGGCGAATTTATATGGGGATTGTTTGCCCTTCAGCACATTCAGTAAAGGTTTTAACCTCTATTCCAGTCTAAAAGTTTACTTTCTTGCTGAAAGAAAGTAGCATGCTACAAAGGTAATCAATCCATTCAGCATTAACAATTCATAGCCAAACTTGTAACCAGTAGTTCTCGAAACAATTGTGTCTAAAGCAAAACAAAGAAGCGGACTGGCTACTGCTGTATATGGAGTCAACCGATCATTCACCACACGTTTAGTGCATAAACCAAACGCAAAAAGACCTAAGAGTGGACCATATGTATAAGAAGCTATCGTGTAAATTGCATCTATCAAACTCGTTGAGTTAACATAACGGAAGATAAGGATAAACAAAATAAACACAATAGACACGCCTATATGTGCCTGTTTGCGTAACTTTTCATCCTTTGGACGACCACAGATGTCTACACAATAAGTCGTTGTTAAGGCGGTTAAGGCAGAGTCTGCACTGGAGAAGCACGCTGCTACAATACCGATTGTAAAGAGAATGACAACCAATGTACCTAATTGTCCACCTGCAACAGCCTGCAACATAAGATTGTCTGGCTCGTCAGGCAAGGCTTGTCCGATACTATTGAAATACATCATTAACAGTACACCCAAGGACAAAAAGAGTAAATTGGCAGGTACAAAGGCAAAACCATAGGTACACATATCCTTCTGTGCTTCACGCAGAGTCTTACAAGTAAGATTCTTTTGCATCATATCTTGGTCCAGTCCTGTCATAACAATAACGATAAAGATACCGCTAAGAAACTGTTTCCAAAAGTTCTGTTTTGATACCCAGTCATCGAATACAAATATACGAGAATGACTGTCATTGGCTATCGCTTGAGCTGCTTCCGGAAGCGACATGCCTAATGTTTCGACCACCTTATATATAATAAGAATGAGGGCAAGCAGCATACAAATGGTCTGAAAGGTGTCTGTCAAGACCAGTGTACGTATTCCTCCCCTACGCGTGTAGAGCCAAATGAGTGCCACAAGAGCCACAACGGTAATGGGGAAAGGTATGCCATAGGCATCTAAGACAAAACGTTGAAGTATCATACAAACAACATAGAAGCGCACTGCCGCACCTGTCATCTTAGACAATAGGAAAAATGAAGCACCAGTCTTATAGCTATAATTGCCTAAACGTGTTTGTAAATAAGAGTAGATAGTTGTCAACTTTAGGCGATAATAAACTGGAAGTAACAGATATGCAACAGCAAAATAACCCAGCACAAATCCTAAACATGTCTGCATATAGGTCATATCGCTCAACAGTACCATTCCCGGAACGCTAACGAAGGTGACACCAGAAATACTGGCACCTATCATTCCGAAGGCAACAAGATACCAAGGTGACTGACGGTTTGCACGAAAGAAAGCATCGTTGTCTGCTTTATGTCCCGTTATTCTACTTATTAACAATAAGATGCAAAAGTATGCAAGAATAGTAGCGATTATTATCATAATGGCAGCAAAATTACTAAAAATATTATCATTTCATGCAATTAAGAAATCTTATTTTGTAACTTTGTGGTACATCATCTTTCAATAAACATCATCCATTGTATAATTGAGTAACAGTATGGCACAACAGAAAAGATTTATACTTGACGAGAAAGATATCCCTACACAGTGGTATAATATTCAGGCTGACATGCCCACTAAGCCCCTTCCTCCACTTCATCCGGCTACACGTAAGCCAATGACAGCAGAGGATCTTTCTGAAATTTTCAGTAAGGAATGTGCAAAACAAGAACTTGATTGTGAGCATGCTTGGATTGATATTCCTGAAGAAGTGTTGGAGATGTATAGGTATTATCGCTCCACACCTCTTGTCCGTGCGTATGCTTTGGAGAAAGCATTAGACACACCAGCACATATCTATTTCAAGAATGAAAGTGTAAATCCACTTGGCTCACATAAGGTTAATTCCGCCATCCCTCAGTGTTACTATTGCAAGCAGGAAGGTGTAACGAATGTCACAACAGAGACTGGTGCGGGTCAATGGGGCACAGCACTATCCTACGCTGCAAAGGTATATGGACTTGAAGCAGCGGTTTATCAGGTAAAGATTTCCATGCAACAGAAACCTTATCGTTCACTGATTATGAGGACTTTCGGGGCTATGGTTGAAGGTTCACCTTCAATGTCTACACGTGCAGGAAAGGACATTGTTACACGCGACCCAACACATCCTGGTTCGTTGGGAACAGCAATCTCAGAGGCCATCGAACTGGCAAGAACTACACCTAACTGTAAGTACACTTTAGGTTCAGTACTCAATCACGTTGCATTGCACCAAACAATTATCGGCTTAGAGGCTGAGAAGCAGATGGAAATGGCTGGAGAATATCCTGATAAGGTCATTGCCTGCTTTGGTGGTGGTAGTAATTTTGGTGGTATTGCATTCCCATTTATGCGCCACAATATCCTTGAAGGAAAGAATACAGAGTTTATCGCAGCAGAGCCAAACAGCTGTCCTAAACTGACACGCGGCAAGTTTGAATACGACTTCGGTGATGAAGCGGGTTACACTCCTTTGTTACCAATGTTCACACTTGGCCATGATTTCAAACCAGCCAATATCCATGCAGGTGGTTTACGCTATCATGGTGCTGGTGTCATCGTGAGTCAATTGCTCAAAGACGGATACATGTGTGGAATGGACATACCACAGTTAGAGAGCTTTGAAGCAGGCATTCTCTTCTCTCGCACAGAAGGAATTATCCCCGCACCAGAGAGCTGTCATGCCATTGCAGCTGCCATTCAAGAAGCAAAGAAGGCAAAGGAAACAGGAAAAGAAGATGTTATTCTCTTCTGTCTTTCTGGTCATGGACTCATTGATATGACGGCTTATGACACCTATATCAATGGTGATTTAAGAAACTATACACTCTCTGATGACGAGATAGAGAAGAACCTTGGGACTGTTCCGAAGGTATAGTTAAGGTTCTTCTTTTAAATGCGTAAATTGTTAATAGTATGAGATTAATCCACATACATGGTATGATTACTTCAAATAAGATTGTTTTATAAAGGCTCAACACCCAACAACCATCACCCAACATCGGTATGATTTCCTCCAATAAGATGGTTTTATAAAGGGGATAAACTACACGATAAATGTAATTAGGTGCGATCTCTATCCGTCTTATATAAACAACTTATTCCCTCATTAGTTGAATCTTGTAAACTATTTTCGCACGGTTCTAAACTAACACATGCTCTTTTGGCTTCTAAAAGATGCCTAATTGGCTTGCAAAAGGTGCCCTTTAAGACCCTTACTAACGCCCTTTTGAAGTCCAATTAAGCACCTTTTCTTTTACTACTTGGTAACTACTTGATTCTCTGTTGATTGCAGGCCCACTTCTTATATGTGTTTTTGCCATTAGTTATAGATGTTTTACTTGAAATTATGTAATGATTTTTCAAACCCTTATCTGCATATTATAGAGGTCTAAAAAAATTACAGGCACTTTGTAAACAGCGCTACAAAGTGCCTGGAATCCTTTATAAACAATGATTAAACTGTCTCAATGTTATCTGCTTGCAAAGCTGCACCGATTGCCGTACAATACTCAGAATTCTTCGGAATAATAAAGCGGACATCGTATATCTTCTCCATAACAGGAAAAAGAAGTTCGCATTGTGGCAACAGGCTAAGATTACCTATGAGTACAAAGTCACGAATATCGCTATTCAAAGAACTTAAGATTGTTGCTGAACCGATAGACTGTAACACCAAACCTATCAACCCTAAGGCAATATCTTCACGACTGGCATTAGCCTGCGCATTAGCAAAGAGAGATGCAGTAGCATCCATTGGCAAGCCTGGAAGTGGACTGGTTGAGATATCTTTAATCTGAAGATTGATACGAGAAATATCTCCCTTATTGGCTAAAGCAATGATTTCGTTAATATTATCAGTCTGTAACAACAAACGTGAAAGACCACTCAACGTACCTCCACCAATACCGATACCACCAATATGACGTACCTCATTGCCATCACAAAGTACAAGTGAGGTACCCGTACCCATAGAAACAACAATCATACGTTGCAACTTCGACTCAAACTGAGCACCTAAGCCATCAGCCAAAAACTCATCTGCCTTAGCCGTTGGAAGTCCATAAACAGGCTTATCAATATAGTGAGCGCCTACACCCGTAAGCATAACACGCTCAACCTCAGACAGGTCTATCCTATTGTCATATAGATATTTTCCAAAAGCTCCATACAAGGACGTTACTGGATCAGTAGCCTTGATACGCAAAGGTTTAATAACCTTTCCCTCTCTGATTCCAACAATCTTGGTTGTTGAAATACCCACATCTATACCGATGGAAATCTTCATACACCTTATATAATTATACAGAAGTCTTGCAAAAACTGCTTTCTGAGAGAAAATGAATAAACCAAAATATATAAGAATTTACACCAAGTAACCACTCATAAAGAATCATCTCTATGCAAGTGTTGGTAACAGTTCAAGTCCTTATAACATCATTAAATCCAATACTCCACATAAGCATGAAATACAACTTATAATGTCGCAAAGGTACGAAAAACCTTAAAGTTTAGAGCATTTACCGAGATATTTTACAAAAAAGACACAAAAATATTTCTCTATTAAGCTGAAAATGAGTATCTTTGCATTCCGTTATAATGAGAAATTAGAAATAAACATCAATAAAGAACAAAAACAAAATGACGAAAGCAGATATCATCAATGAGATCGCAACGTCTACTGGCATCGCCAAGAAGGACGTTTCAGCTGTGGTTGAGTCTTTTATGGAAACCATCAAAGACAGCTTGTTGGAGAAGAAAGAAAATGTATACCTTCGTGGTTTCGGTAGCTTCATCGTTAAGCACCGTGCGGAAAAGACAGCTCGTAACATCTCAAAGAACACGACTATCACTATCCCAGCACACGATTTCCCAAGCTTCAAGCCAGCAAAGACCTTCATCGAGGATATGAAGAAATAAATTAAACATAAATACAATAACAATTTAAAACAATTTAAAGCTATGCCAAACGGAAAGAAGAAAAAGGGACACAAGATGGCTACGCACAAGCGTAAAAAGAGATTAAGAAAGAACAGACATAAGAGCAAGTAAGCCCCAAGGCTGAAAGGCTTTATAACTGACTTTCAATAATATGGCGGGGCGTGTCATCGCAATATACTTCTCTTCCCTGGAAGTGCGACGACAGGTTCCGCATTTATATTTTATCTATAAGTATTCTTTAGCATTATTATAGAGACTATAAAAGACGCTAAATGATAGCTTATAACAAACGAAGAAGATGACAAGCGAAGTAATTATTGATGCCCAACCGAAAGAGATTTCGATAGCGCTACTCGAAGACAAGCGACTGGTTGAATACCAGCGTGAGCCAAGAGAGGCGAGCTTCTCGGTTGGAAACATCTACGTGGCAAAGGTAAAGAAACTGATGCCAGGGCTGAATGCCTGCTTTGTAGATGTAGGTTATGAGCGTGACGCCTTTCTTCATTATCTTGACTTAGGGAGCCAATTCAACTCCTATGCAAAGTATCTGAAACAGGTTCAGAGCGACCGCAAGAAACTTTATCCCATTCAAAAAGCCACTCGCCTACCCGACTTGCAAAAGGACGGAACAGTTCAAAACACACTGCAGGTAGGACAAGAGGTGATGGTACAGATTGTTAAAGAACCCATTTCCACCAAAGGACCTCGCCTTACAGGCGAAATATCATTCGCTGGCAGATTCCTGGTGCTTATACCATTTGGGCATAAAGTTAGCGTATCTTCTAAAATCAAAAGCGGAGAAGAACGTGCACGCCTCAAACAGCTCATACAGAGTATTACCCCAAAGAACTTCGGTGTAATTGTCCGTACTGTAGCTGAAGGAAAGCGCGTAGCCGAGCTTGATGCTGAGATGAAAGTCCTACTGAGCCGTTGGAATGAAGCAATCACAAGACTACAGAAAACGCAGGAACGCCCTCAACTTGTGTTTGAGGAGACTGGACGTGCTGTTGCGATGCTGCGTGACCTCTTCAATCCAACCTACGAAAACATCTACGTCAACGATGACGAGATTTGCACTGCCGTTCGACACTACGTCTCTCTAATAGCCCCTGAAAAGGCGGGCATAGTGAAGAAGTACACTGGTAAGGTGCCAATCTTTGACAACTTTGACGTTACGAAGCAAATTAAATCAAGCTTCGGTAAGACCATTAATTATGGTCATGGCTGCTACCTCATCATCGAACACACAGAGGCAATGCATGTTGTGGATGTGAATAGTGGAAACAGAACAAAAGAAAAAGCACAGGAACAGAATGCGCTTGACACCAACCTTGGTGCCGCCGATGAGTTAGCTCGCCAGCTTCGACTGCGTGATATGGGTGGAATCATTGTCGTTGACTTCATCGACATGAATCTTGCTGAAGACCGCCAGATGCTGTATGAGCGTATGTGTAAGAACATGCAGAAGGACCGTGCACGTCACAATATCCTTCCTTTGAGCAAGTTCGGACTGATGCAGATTACTCGTCAGCGTGTACGCCCAGTAATGGATGTAGATGTAGATGAGAACTGCCCTACTTGTTTCGGTAGTGGTAAGATTCGCTCAAGCATTCTTTTTACCGATCAGTTGGAGCGTAAGATAGACCGATTGGTTAATAAGGTTGGAGTAAAGAAATTCTATTTGCACGTTCATCCTTATGTTGCAGCTTACATTAACAAGGGTCTTATTTCCTTGAAACGTAAGTGGCAAATGAAGTATGGTTGGGGTGTAAATATCATTCCTTCACAGAAACTTGCCTATTTGCAGTATGAGTTTTATGATGCAAATCAGCAGTTCATTGATATGAAGGAACAGAACGATAAATCCTAAACTAATAACTAAGTCGTTAGATAAAACGAAAGGTTTACAACATTAGAAATCCGCAACCTATAATATATAAGGTGGCGGATTTCTTTTTTCCTCTACTTTTCATATTTCATAAAAAATTAGACTTCAAACCTAAGAGAAAGTCAATTTGTCAACAATTTTCCTCTCTTCGATTTTTATTAAGGCTTAATTACACTCGAATTAACGCTCAATTGACTTCTAAAAGATGCCCTTTTGAGGTCTTACTAACGCCCTTTTAAAGTCCAATTCAGCACCTCTAACAAACCATTTTTGTAACTTATTAATTACAAGATAGTTACAAGGGTGTAGAAAAGAGTGGTTTTATGCTTATTTTAAGTGGGAAACATTAGCAACAATGTAAAATAAATTCGCATCAACAAAAATGCCCTCACCTGTCTAAAAAAAGACAAGTGAGGGCGTTTACAATATGGCCTAATAAACGTTTTAAGCCGGAATAACTTTAAAGCGTACTCTGAATGCACGTTTCTGCTCATCCCAATTTGTACCCAACATTTCAAAGCGACCAATCTGAGCGGTTGAACGGACGTGCTTACCTATGCAAAGGCAGACATCAAAATCGCCAATACGAACCAATCGCAACATATCCGAAGCATCCTCTGGAAGTTTGCCAACATCGACACCTTCTGGAATATTATTGCGGTCGACCATTTCAAAAGTTACAGGCAAGTCTTCAGCAATTAAACGATTCATCTCATCCTCTATCACCTTTTCCTGTTTACGATCAGGCTTATGATCAAGGATGAAAGTCATCTTGCTCTTCTTCCGTTCGATATGAGCATTATTACTACGCTCTGTGCCAAACATACGAATCATCACCTGATTCAGCAGGTGTTCAGCCGTATGGGCAGGAGGGAACTCCTCTTTGTTGTGCGAATTCAATACGTAATCCACAGCCTACTTCTTTATATTAAACTTATAAATTCTACCATAGTTTGCCTCTACATCCAATGCTACCTGACCGTCACGCTTCAAGTCAACTACTTTTGTAAAGCCTGAAAGTAAGTCGGTCATCTCAACCTCCTGCTCTGGAATACCAAGGAAATCGAAGGCATGAGCAGGAATAGTCACATTGATTTGTACTCGTTCTTGGTCGAAATTAGCAACAACCAACAACACTTCAGCGTCTGCCTTACGCAAGAAAACAAACTGTTTATGAGGATTAAACTGGTGGCTCTGTTGGTTGACATACATTAAATCGAAGGTCAATCCCTCACGGACAGCCTTCTCACGATTACAGAAACGGAGAAGTCCTTGATAGATTAGTGAGAGTTTCTTCTCATCTGTTGTCAAAGCATCACGATTAAAGAAACCTTTGTAGACAGTATCACTCGTCCAATAGTCAAAGATTGTTGAACGACCATCCTGCCCAGAGAAACCTTCTTTATCCATACCTCTTTCGCCAAATTCCTGACCAGCATATACCATAACAGGATTCTGTTGAAGCAGAGCAGACACGATTATACCGGGAACTCCCTTCCAAGGATTAGCCGCGAAGAAATCAGAAGCAATACGTTGCTCATCATGGTTCTCAAGGAAGTAAAGCATATGGTCGCGGATATCGTCAACCTTCTGCCACTCATGTGTTATAGACGAAGCGGAACGTTCACCACATATCACACCACGAATACAGTCGTACATACCCACCTTATCGTAGAGATAGTCGAATCCTGACTCTACATACATACGATATTGATTAGGATCATAAACCTCACCAATGAAGATCATTTCAGGATAACGCTCCTTAACCTGCTGTGTTGCGTATGCCCAAAACTCATGTGGAACCATCTCAGCCATGTCACAGCGGAAACCATCAACACCCTTTGCTGCCCAGAAAAGAAGGATATCAGTCATCTTCTTCCATGTAGAAGGGACAGGATGATAGTGATAACTTCTTCCACCGGCATCACAATAGTCTACACCATAGTTTAGTTTAATGGTCTCATACCAGTCGTTCTGCTGAGGGTGAGAATCGAAACGATCGTTACCAGTACACTTGGCTGGGAACTCATGATAAGCCTCAGCACCATGCGCATAAGTATTCTCAACAACTCCAGAAAGGTCAAGCTGTTCGCCCGGACAGTAATAGAAATTGTTCTGAGGGTCAAAGTGCTTACCTGTATCATCACCTTCTCCGAGGTCTTCAACACCCTTTGGCTTAGCAATGCTCTTGTATTGACGAGCTACATGATTAGGTACAAAGTCAATGATTATCTTCATACCTTCAGCATGTGTACGAGCAACTAAGGACTCAAACTCTGCCATACGTGCATCCACATCCACCGCAATATCTGGATCGATATCATAATAATCGGTAATAGCATAAGGCGAACCAGCACGTCCCTTTACGATACGAGGGTTCTGTGTAGGAATACCAAAGGATGAATAATCAGTACATGTAGCATGACGGATAACTCCTGTATACCAAAGATGAGTGACACCGAGGTCATGAATGTGACGTAAGACATCCTCGTCGAAGTCATTCATCTTTCCTGCTCCGTTCTCTGCTAAGGTACCATACTCCTTCTTAGTAAGATTCTTATTACCGAAAGTACGGGTAAAGACTTGGTAGATAACTAATTTAGTTTTCATAAACAAAATAAAAAGAAAGTCCCTCCTTCGTCCCCTCACTTTTGAGAAAGAGGACGGAAGAGGGAATCAGTCACTTAATAATAAAGTAAGCCTTATACACCGTGTGCATTAACAGTCTTATCGATACGACCGAGCATACCCTGCAAAGCAGAGCCTGGTCCGCACTCGATGAACTCTGTAGCACCATCGGCAATCATATTCTGTGCGCTCTTTGTCCAACGTACGCTTGATGTAAGCTGAGCGATAAGATTCTTCTGAATTTCAGCTGGATCTGTATGTGGCAATGCATCCACATTCTGATAAACTGGGCACTTTGGTGCATTGAATGTAGTTGCCTCAATAGCTGCCTGCAACTCATCCTTAGCTGGCTGCATCAATGGAGAGTGGAAAGCACCACCTACCTTCAATGGCAATGCACGCTTAGCACCAGCCGCTTTCATCAACTCGCAAGCCTCATTGATACCCTCTGTTGAACCAGAGATAACCAACTGACCAGGGCAATTGAAGTTAGCTGCAACACATACCTTACCATCCTTTGAAACAGATGCACAGATTTCCTCAACCTTCTCATCAGCCAAACCGATGATTGCTGCCATAGTACCTGGATTCTGCTCACAAGCCTTCTGCATAGCATTAGCACGAGCTGCAACAAGCTTCAAACCGTCTTCGAAACTCAATGCACCAGCAGCAACGAGTGCAGAGAACTCACCCAAAGAGTGGCCTGCTACCATATCAGGCTTGAACTCATCGCCTAAACAAAGAGCTGAAATAACGCTATGGAGGAATACTGCAGGCTGAGTAACCTTAGTTTCCTTCAACTGCTCGTCTGTACCAGCAAACATAATCTCGGTTATCTTGAAGCCAAGAATCTCGTCAGCCTTATCGAAAAGTTCCTTTGCTAATGGGTTGTTGTCATAGAGGTCCTTACCCATACCAACAAACTGAGATCCCTGTCCAGGGAATACAAATGCTTTCATATACTATTGAATTGTTTAATTATTAATATTCTACAGAGTGCAAAGATACAGAAAAGAAAGGAGATAGAAAAGAAACTAAGTAAAAAACACGATGTGCTTTGCATCACTCTAACCTTGTAGAAATAATTCCTTGTTATTTCCACTATGTATTTTGCACCAACAAGATTGTATACATTAGGTTTGTATAAGAAGACTTTGGGTTATAAACTGCCAAAGTAAATGCGCATTGTCAGCATTTCCAACACCTTCATATTCCCCTAAGCCAAACATTACTTACCCTTTTTAAACCATATAAGTCTTGTCTTTACCTGTTCTTATAAGGTATGTTACAAGTTCAGAAAATCATCCGCACCATCCGTGCGAAGGCTTAGCACATGTGGTGCGGACGCCAAACACCATTCGTGTTGTTGGTAAATAGCTCACTATACATAACCAAGACGAAAGAAAAGGGTTGTACTATCGAAAGGAGATAGCACCACTTATTCATGTAAGTAACCATTACCTTTACACCCAAATGGGCTAAATGAGCAATATAATTACATTATTGAAAAGACATAACAAGTTGGCGACCAGCTAATAAAGCGATAAAACCTAATGCAAGGGAGGCAATGATATAAAGGGAAGAAATCATAAAACCATCCCCTCCCTTTAATAACGTTGCATGCTCATTCATGAAAGTAGAGAAGGTTGTAAAACCTCCACAGAAACCAGTAGTAAGCATAAGGCGAACAGCAGGACTGACTCCGCCATTATCACTGGATAATGAAGAGAAGATACCTATAAGGAAACAGCCAAGCACGTTGACGACCATTGTTCCCAAAGGAAATGAACCTGCTACGGCAAGTTGTACATACTTCGAGATAACCATTCGAAGACTGCCACCAACAAAACTCCCAATACCTACTAAGAGAATATCCTTTATCATACCGAATGAACAATTATATTTGTCTATAAGACTTAGAAAACCAGATTAAATCCAAATCGAATACCATTCTTTGATATACCAGGAGCATGTGTATATGTAAGTCGACGAACGTAATCTACCTCCAAAAACTTGAAGATATTATGTACTCCGACAACAAACTCCATATAAGGATCACGTGTCATAACACGTGTATCGACAGGGAACTTATACAATTCCGTATCATTAGCATTCTGTGGTAAATATGGGTTGTTCTTATCTGTCAAATGTCCCCACATTCCTTTAAAGGCAACATACTCACGCCACTTCAGCTTCTTAATGAGTGGAATACGGTTGAAAATCTTACCCTCTAAGTCCCATGCAAGATTAAACTGTGCATATCGGTCATTAAGGAATTCAAGTCCTTTCATGAGGTTGAATGTTCCTTGATGCTCGAAATAAGACGTGTTCACAGGAGGAGTAATAAGGAATTGGAATGGTACCTTATTCCATTGTGCACCACCTTGTACACGTGTATCAACATGTCCCCAACTTCCTAACCAGAAACGTTTATAGATAGAAACCTCCGTAAGATTAGTATTAAAGTCACTTCCTAAGAAATGCTTAATACCCATTGTATGTTTAATATTAAACTCAGGAGCATCAAGGTTCACTGCCATACGTTGCTGTTTTGAGTTGACATAAGATTGTCCTGGACGATAGTTAAATCCAAGACTGACTTCACTCACACGCAGTTTGTCAACCAGCGTACCATCCATTTTCTCATACACAAGCTTTCCTGTTGGCTTATTACTTTCTGTACGGAACTCAAAACTCGTAGCCAATCCATAATCTGTCTCCCACATGAAATTAATCTTCTGACGATTTACAAAATACATCTGCTCAACCTTTATAGGGCGGAAAGTCATGAAGATATTATCCTTATTGTGCTTCAGATACTTGTCTGATGGAGCCTCAACATCACTTGTTGATTCGAAAGATATGGTACGGATAGGGAACTCAATAGGCTGATACTCGGGCTTATTAAACGAGTATGTTACCTTTGCATCGTAATAATTACGATGCGACCGTGTACCATAAGCATAGTAACCCTCAAAGAACCAATGAGGATTAAACTTAGCTGTAGTACGGGCAGAGGCACGTAAACGAATGCCATCAACAAAGTTCTTTGAGATAAAAGTATTGACAGGACCAATATCAAACTTACTTGGCTTGTCTTCTGAACCTGTTTCAATGAAGTTCTCTATCAAAGCCTTAGACGCAAACATCACCCATTTGAAATGCTTTGTGCTTGCCATACGCTTGATAAATGAGTCCATTCCAGCCTCACTCTTCGTCAGTTGCGTTGTTCTATGTGCTGCCCAGAAATCATTATCGCGCAATTTAGCATTCGTATCATACGTTACCTTTGCCTTACCCTTAAATAGTTTATCATCAATAGGAGTAAAGGCATAGTTTGTCAGACCCGTTGTTCGGATAACAATAGCATGTTGTAAGA
>ENA-OWND01001590-OWND01001590.1-metagenome-genome-assembly--contig:-NODE-1590-length-13625-cov-8.738394_pt1 | contig 13625 bp, 12 predicted proteins | sample MGYA00245342_ERZ651119 | MGnify/ENA primary metagenome ERZ651119 (study PRJEB26857, sample SAMEA4031756) | metagenome | biome: human; feature: oral; material: saliva | place: Philippines | collected 2014...
CAGCGTAGGGGCGTGATTTATCACGTTCCGCTCTGGGCAATGAAGCAGTAAACCAAAATCGGAACGTGTGGCTTGCGAGTTTTCAAATTGATTCTTCAACAGCCCATACGAATGCTCTAAGACCGAGCATTGGATTATCCAAGTCTATCTTACGCAAGCGATCGAGCAGTGGTCGCACCTTTTGATCGTCGCAAACGGTGAGCACTGCACTGTTTGTTGAAGGCCATGCGTGAGAGCCCATATGCGGTTCACCGCTTACACTGCCCTGTCCGTGGACTTCAGGCAGCACGGTGAATCCCTTGCAGAGCGAGGAATTTAAGGCAGCAACGACCAAATCGTGAAGTGCCTTGTCGTATGCTATAAATACTGTCTTCATAATATCTTTGTTATGACGATTGTGTTTTTTATGAATTATGACGCTTTACTGCCTTTGCTATGAGCTTCTCCTCTGCGGCATGTTTCTGCCAGTAGCTGTCGAGTGCGCGGTCCTGGCGTAGATTACGACGCTTGCGCTTCACACCTACAGAACCGAAGATACAGAACATTGAAGGGACGTATATGAGTGTGAGTATTGTCGACACGACGAGTCCACCGATGATACTTATAGCCATCGGACGCCACATCTCTGCACCAACACCATGGCTGAGAGCCATTGGTGTCATACCGAGAATGGTCGTCAATGATGTCATAAGGATTGGACGCAGACGGCTTCTTGCTGCTGTCTGTGCAGCATATATCAGACCGTAGCCACGCTCGCGGAGCAGCTGGGTGTAGTCGATGAGCACGATACCGTTCTTCACAACGATACCGATAAGCATGATTCCACCGAGCATCGACATCACATTCATCGTGGTCCCGGTAAGTACCAGCGCGAGGATGATACCGCAGAAGGCAAACGGAACGGAGATCATGATGATGAACGGATACGTGAGTGACTCGAACTGAGCCGCCATCACGATGAACACAAGGATGATAATAATGATGCCAAGCTGTCCCAAGTCGCGGTTAGAGTCCTGCTGGTCCTCGTAAGAACCTGCCACCTGAACTGTCACACCGTTAGAAAGGCTCATCTTCTCGTATATGGAACGTCCGAGCTCTACACCTTCGGAGAGTGCATGACCGGCAGCAAGAACGGCATTGACGTTGACATAACGCTGGCGGTCCTTACGCTCGATAGAAGGAGGGATAGCACTTTCCTCCACCGTACCGATGTCCATTATCTTCACGTAACCGCCGAGACCGTTGGGAATGCTCATGTTCTCAATGTCCTGGAACGACACACGTGCGGTAGGCTCATAGCGCACACGAATATCGTATTCCTCGCCGTCCTCACGGAAGTATGACTGCTGTGAACCGTAGATGAGGTTGCGTATATATCCTGCAGCGGTCGTCATGCCGAGGTTCTGGCTTGCAAGTTTCTCGCGATCAAACTTGACAACAATCTCTGGTTGGTAGTCAGAGCGTGAGATGTTTACCTGGGCAATCATCTTGTTATCGCGCAACTTCTCTGCTAATTCTTCCGCAACAGCGTATGTGGCATCCATGTCGTAGCCGTAGATTTCGAATGATGCAGCACTCTGTCCGCCCATTCCGCCACCCTGGTTGCCGCCGAGGTTTACTCGATATTTGTCGAGTTCAGGTATCTGTTTCAGGTCGGCACGCATCTCGTCGCATATCTGTGCAAGTCCTTTCGTACGCTGATTCGACTTAACCATCTGTATATTGAACGATATAATGTGTGAGCCACTCTCTGACAGAGAAGCGAAGGTATTCCTGTCGCCTGCCTGACCAACGGTGAAGTTACATGACTCCATGTCCTTGCCGTAGCGCTTCTGCCACTTCTCTACAAGCTCTTTGGCAACAGCCTCGGTCTTCTCTACTCGAGTACCGACAGGCATCTGGATTGATATTCCCACACGACCAGAGTCGTTGGTAGGTAAGAACTCTGACTTCATTCCTACGGCACCGACTGTAACGATAGTAACGCCGACGAACACAAGACAGGCGCTCATGACGGTCCAACGATGACGTACAGCCCAGTGAATACGGCGCTCATACCAGTGGTCAAGGCCGTCAAGCGCTTTTCCTACAGGAGTGTAGAACCTCTTGAACCATTTGCTTTGCTTCTTCTTAAGCTTCAGCATCAGCGAACAGAGCATAGGAGTGAAGGTAAGAGCAGAGATAGTAGATATGGTCATGATGATACACATCATCCAACCAAGCTGCTTGAACAGCACACCGGTCATACCTGTCACCATTGTCAAAGGGAAGAACACTGCAATCATGGTCAGCGTAGATGCAATTACAGAGATAGCTACTTCCTGCGTACCATGCTGGGCTGCTTGCTTGCTGTCTGCCCCTCGTTCTATCTGTGTCGTGATATTCTCCAATACCACTATGGCGTCGTCGACGACATTACCGATAGCGATTGAGAGACACGACAGCGATATCATGTTGAGCGAACCACCGGTGGCATATAGATATATCATTGATGCAATCAACGACATCGGTATTGTGATGACGATGATAAGTGTGGCACGCCAGCGTCCGAGGAATATGAATACCACGAGAGCGACGAAGAGCATGGCGTAAGCAATGGTCTCCTGAAGAGAACCTACGGTGTTCTTGATGTTGTCGGACGTATTGACGATGATACCGAGTTTGACGTCGGAAGGGAGATTTTTCTGCAGTTGCGGCATCATGCTCAGCACTTCGTCGGCGATAGCCACAGAGTTTGCACCACTTTGCTTCTGTACTACAATCATCGCTCCCTGCTGACCATTATTGAAAGTACGCTGCGCACGCTCCTCGACATCGTCAACGATGCGGGCAACATCACGCAGATAGACATTGGCGCCGCCCTTGGAACCGACAACGACATCGTACATCTGTTTCGGGTCCTTAAACTCGCCCTCCACACGCACGGTGAAGGTCTGCGAACCGACATCCACAGTACCGTTGGTCACATTGTGGTTCTCGGCATTGATGGCAGCGCTGACCTGATAAGGCGAAATGCCATATGCCTCCATCTTCTGAGGGTCCATGTAGATGTTGATCTCACGCTCCGGCGCGCCGGAGATAGACACCGTTCCCACACCATCGATACGCGCCAAGGGGTTGGCAACATTCTCATCAAGAATCTTATACAATGCTTTCTGCGACTCCTCTGCCTGCACTGAGAGGAGAAGAATGGGAATCATATCGGTAGAGAACTTAAACAATATAGGCGTCTGAGCATCGTCAGGCAGTGCCGATGACACCATATCGAGCTTGTCGCGGACGCTGTTCGTCAGGACATCAATGTCGTAACCATACTCAAATTCAAGCGTTACCACACTGACATTCTCGCGTGACTGTGAGGTGATGTGCTTCAGATGCTCGACCGAGTTGAGTGAGTTCTCGAGAGGACGCGTGACGTTATTTTCTATATCTTCAGCCGAAGCACCATTATAATAGGTAAGTATCATTATGGAGTTCGTATCGATATCCGGCATCAGGTCTATAGGCAATTTGGCGAATGAGAATACACCGAAGACGATGATTGCTGCGAAGCATAGACTTGTCATTATCGGTCGTTTGACCGCTCCTTCGTATAATGTCATAGAATTATCTTTTTCTGTTTGTTGTGTATTCCTTTTATTTCACCACTTCTACCTTCTTTCCGTTGTTCAGACGGCTCTGTCCTGCAATCACAACCTGATTGCCGGGCTCCACTCCGGAGAGTATTTCGTAGTTCTTTCCAAGGTGCTTGCCGAGTTCAACTTTATTGTATGCTACGGTCTTTGTCTCTGGATTGTACACGTAGACATAGCGGTCGCCGGCACCAATCTGCTTTACGAGAGCCTCGTCGGGAATAACGACATGCTGCTGGTTGCCGAAGTTTATGGTGGCACGGGCAAACATTCCGGGGCGTACCTTCTGTGCAGAGTTGCTGATAGTAATCTCTATTGGGAAGGTGTGAGTGGCAGGATCGATGCTTGGATATACTATTGTTATCTTTCCGGTGAAGCCCTCTCCTTCGTAAGCATCTACGGTGATGTCGGCAGTCTGCCCCACCTTTGTCAACTTATAGTATTCTTCCGATACGTTGACCTTGAGCTTTACAGGGTTTGTCTGCTCAATGGTGAGGATTGGCGTTCCGCCGTACATATCACCATTGTCGTAGTTACGTGCTGTTACAACACCGCTTATAGGCGAGAAGAGCTGTGTGTTCTGTGAGAGCTGACGATACTGTGTACGCATGACATTCAGCTGCATCTCCGCATTGTCGTACTCTGCCTTTGACGCACCGCCTATCTCATAAAGTGCTTTTGTGCGGTTAAATTCCACCGTCTGGTTCTCAATCTGTATCTTCAATTGGTTGAGACTGCTGGCATCAAGCTGCACGACACACTGACCGCGACGTACCTGGTCGCCCACCTCGACAAAGATTTTTTCGATACGGTAAGCCATGTTTGGCGAAATATTGTTCTTGACATCGCTATCCACTGTACCGGAATAGGTCTCTGTCTGTGGTATTGATGATGAGTTCACTGTGGAGATCTTCACCTGTGGCACTTCGTCAACAATAGCAGCATTCTTCTTTTCTTTATTCCCACATGCAACAATTAGCATTGATGCCATTGCCATTACTAATATTTTTTTCATACGTTGTATTGTTATTTTCTTTTTCCTCTTTGCTGTCTTGATATCCTTTGTCTTATTTTAAAAGAGTCTCTCTTCCCAGTGTATAGTCAAGTTCTGCCTTGTTTACAAGGTAATCGTAAACGCTCTGGTTATAGGTAAGCTCTGCTTGTGTCAGCGCTGTCTGACTCTGGTTCAGTTCAAGTATTGTGCCACGACCTACCTCATAGCGCTTACCGGTAATCTCCACAGCCTTGTCAGCCTGCACGATTGCTTCTTTATTTGACTCTAACTGAGCTATTGTGGATGCCATATTACGGCGATAACTCTCAATTGCCATGTTCAACTGGCGTACGGTGTTCTCGCGTGTGTCGGCGAGTTGCTCCAGTTGTAGCTTGTTGCTCTTGATTTTAGTCCAGTTGCTTGCGTGGAAGATAGGGATGGACAGTGACAGCACCAGCGAAGAACTCGGAGAGTAGGCGTACTTGAATATGTTCCAATTAGGATTGGAGTACGACTGATATTGGTATGTTGCCTGCATGGCTAAAGTGGGCATGAAGTTGGTCTTTAGTATTTTGTTTGTGCGTTGCAGCAATGCAGCGTTGTAGTCCAACTGCCGGAGGTTGGTGTTGTTTCCAATCTCGAAGACAGAGCTGTTGGCATCTTCTAACGACAGATTCTCTGAATAGTGACGCAGATTATCGTTGATATTGATATTCACATTCTCTGTTATGCCCATGAGCACCTTCAGCTTGAGCAATGCCAGAGTGAGTCCTGTTTCGGCACTTACCACTGAAGAGCTCATCGAGCGTTGCTGAACATCGGCTGATATCTTGTCATACTCGCTGACACTGCCAACCTTGAACTTGTTGTCCACCACCTCAAAGTTCTCCTTTGCCAAATTGTAGCTCTTCTTCATCACTTCGTAGCTGTCCTTTGCAAGCAGAGCCTGATAATATGCCTTTGTCACCTGGTTAATCAGGTCAAGGCGGCTGCCACGTGCTTTTTCCTGCGCCAGGAGAATATCCTCCTTGGTCATCTTCATGTTCTGATATACGGCAGGAGCGAAGATAGGAAGTGAAAGCGTGATGTTGCCGGTAGCCGTTGTCGTACCGTCTCTTCCCATTTTGAAACTACCCATCTCCGTCTTTATGGCTGCAACCTGAATGGAATGCTGCAGACCGAGGTTGGCATCAACTGTAGGCAGAAGACTTTGCCACGCCTCCGTGTCGGCAATCTTCTTCAGCTCAATGTCCTTGTCAGCCACCTTAATGGTTGGATTCTCTGCCAATGCCACCTCAATAGCCTTGGCGAGGTCAATGTCGAGAGTGCCGACTGTCGCGCTTTGTCCCTGGGCTGAAAGAGGAAGGACGATTGACATCGCTATCACGGTTAATGCTGTTCTTAAAATTTTCTTTGTCATCAATTATGCTGGTTTTGTCCTTTAATCTTAAAGTCTAATTATTATATATAATGTGAACTATTGTCGAAAAACTTGCGGCAAAGTTATGGTTTCTTTCTTATTCTGCAAAATATATTGTACAGAATAATTCCGATTTAACTTAAAATATACTATAAATCATTCTCCGTTAACATAAAAAAACAATAACTTTGCATCAGACGAAGTGTCTTTGTTGCAACACTTTATCATTAAAATCAAATTTCATTTTTTGGATACAAAGGATTTCATTTTATTAAACAGAGAACGTGATGTGCGTGAACTGGCGCTTCAGGGCGGTCGTTATCCTGAGGTCGACATGGCATTTGCCCTGAATCAGATTGCAGGATGGCAGACGGCGCGTACCAAATTGCCGTCATGGGCAGAGTGCGCTGACATCATCTATCCGCCGCACCTCTCCATGGAACAGTGCTCGAGCGAGCAGACGGCGTTGTATAAATCATCGTTATTGGAGAAGGGCGTGTCAATGACCGACCTCACCGGTGGGTTCGGTGTCGACTTTTCCTTCATTGCCCGCAGGTTCAGCTCTGCCACTTATGTCGAGCGTTTGGCTGATTTGTGTGATATCGCACGACGTAACTTCGAGGTGCTCGGACTGAATCATGCCGACGTTGTATGCGGCGACGGCGTAGACTTTCTTCGCACAATGAAACCGGTTGATTTTATTTATCTCGACCCTGCTCGCCGCGATTTGAACGGCTCGCGCACCTATGCGCTGGAAGACTGCACACCTAATGTCATCGAACTTCGCGACATGCTTCTTGAGAAAGCCCGTACGGTAATGATTAAGCTCTCGCCTATGCTCGACTGGCATAAGGTCATCGACGACCTTGGCTGTGTCAGTGAGGTGCATGTTGTCTCTGTGAGAAACGAATGTAAGGAGATGCTTGTCGTGCTTCGTCGAGACAGCAACGAACCGTTACGCTGTTATGCTGTAAATGACGATGAAACCGTTGTTTTTCGTGCATCAGACGCTGTCGCGTCGACTGTCAGGCTTGTGTCTGACGCGTCTGAGATACGCCGGGGCTCGTATCTCTTCGAACCAAACGCATCGCTGATGAAACTGGGCTGCTTCGGTCTGCTGTGCGAACGCTATGGGGTGAAGAAGATTGGAGCGCATTCCAATCTCTTTATTGCCGATGAAAGCGTTGATTTCCCCGGTCGGAAGTTTCAAATTTCCACGGTTTCATCGATGAATAAGAAAGAATTGCGACGTAATCTGTCATTCATCACACGTGCCAATATCGCAGTGCGCAACTTCCCGATCTCATCGCAAGACTTGCGCCGACAACTGAAACTTAAGGACGGGGGCGACACGTATATCTTCGCGACGACACAAGGTGAGCGCAATCACCTGATTATTGTTGCCGAGAAAGTCTGATGATCTTTTACTTGGAAAAAACGCATTTCCTACTGTTTTCGCCCACTCGTGTGGTATCTTACCAGCCAAAATCGGTCCGGAATCTATTGACAGCTTGGGGTTAAACATACATGGCGAATCTCGACTCCTACCGGCATGAAACAATCAAAAATATTAACGAAATGAGCGGTTTCTGCATTCCTGTTTTCTAAAACTGATGATACTAATTTCAAAAAGCGCCGTTTCTTGGCTCAAGAACCGCCCTTTCTTGCGTCTAAAACCGCCGTTTCTTGACGCTAAAAACGGCGGTTTCATAGATTACTGAAAATCAAACTGTTACAAACGGCAATTTGTCTTATTTTCTGCTTGCGCATATTTTCTTACATCGTTATATCGAAACTGTAAATTCTTTACATTTTCACCACGGTCGCAATCATTTTCTCCTTTGCGCTCTATCCCCCTTACGTCTGACAAATGGATGAAGTGTTGTCAGCGTCCTTACCAGCTCGATTATTACGGCAAGGCAGGCTATAAACCGACGATGAAAATAAACAGTCATTTATTTTGTATTGTCTGCGGTTTGTGTTATCTTTGCAGTCGAAAACTATTAATATTATGTATAAATTACACAAGATTCTGTCAGCGGCAATACTCGTGATAGCTGTGCTGGCAACAATATCATGCGACAATAAGAGCAAGTTTCATATTGAGGGAACGATTACGCAGGCGAAGGATTCGACACTCTATCTTGAGAATATCGGTCTCGACGGCGTTGAGACTGTCGACTCCGTGAAACTCAGTGAGGAGGGTGCTTTCTCATTTGCGAAAAACGCTGTCGATGCACCGGAGTTCTATCGTCTGCGCATTGCAGGACAGATAGTGAACATCTCCATAGACTCCACCGAGACCGTCAGCGTCAAGGCGGAATACCCGAGCATGGCTTACAAGTATGACGTCGAGGGCTCATACGACTGCACAAAGATAAAGGAGCTCGCACTGCACCAGATGACGCTCCAGAGACAGATCAACGACATCGTGAAGAATCCGAACCTATCGGTACGCATGGTAGCCGACAGTATAAACAGCGTTGTCGACACATACAAGAACTTTGTAAAACGTGAGTATATCTTCAAGGAACCTAACAAGTCGTATTCCTATTTTGCTCTGTTCCAGACAGTCGTAGTGGGCAACAGCTACAGTCTTATCTTCAATCCTCGTAACAGCGAGGACGACGTTAAGGTGTTCGCAGCAGTGGCAACCAGTTGGGATACGTTCCATCCTGGTGCTGTGCGTGGTGAGAACCTGCACAACATCGCTATCGAAGGCATGAAAAACGTGCGTATAATCCAAGCACGCAAGAATGCTGCGATTGATGCAAGTAAGGTTGATATGTCGGGGGTTATCGATATCGACCTTGCCGACAACAAAGGCGTTCAACGTAAACTCTCCGACCTGAAAGGTCGTGTAGTGCTTCTCGATTTCTGCGCATTCGCTGACAAAAACACTAATCAGCGTATCATGATGATGCGCGAGATATACAATAAGTATCACGCACAGGGACTGGAGATATATCAGGTCTCTGTCGACGGCAACGAGCATTTCTGGAAGACCCAGACCGCAGCCCTGCCTTGGATCAGTGTACGTGATGTCACCGGCGACGCCGTTGAACGCTACAATGTGATGTCAGTTCCGACATTCTTCCTCATTCAGAAAGATGGTACTCCTTACAAGCGCGATGCTCAGATGAGCGACATCAATGCCGAGATAAAGGCACTTCTATAAAGCAATTCAACAACATATATAGAAATATTGGTGTCCGGTAAATAAATTATAGCGAAGAATTTAGTAAGATGAAACCTGTAGGGACGTGATTTATCACGTTCCGAAATTCTCTGGTAAACAGGCAATCCGGACGGCGTAGGGGCGTGATTTATCACGTTCCGTTTCAGCGCTGAGTCAATTGCGCGCACTATTTGTTCCTTAGATATTGCGGAACGTGATAAATCACGCCCCTACGCCGTCCGGCAAACAACGACCATTTCTTGGCTCGTGGAAGACACAAAATCAAAATGAATGTTTTTAGTAATGCTTACATTTTGAACCAAACAGTAAGCCCCTATTCTCTATACATGCCTGTAGTGCCGATAAATAAAGGCTTGCAGACTTTCATTCAGTTTTTACCGGACACCAATAATCCCAAAACGGTCAATAGATTCCTAAGTGATTTCGTCTGATTGTTGAGCATATTAGCAGCCTTGTTACCGCGGGCGTAACGGGCTACGTCAAGGTAATAAGGCTGGTAAGATGCCACACAAGCGGGCGAAAGCAGTAGGAAAGCTCTTGATCTTTGATAATAAAACGACACCGCGGTCTATTGACCGTTTTGGGTTAAAGCAGGCATATACGGTTGTGCCGGCTTGTTGTCCGAGCATACAGAATATAGCGATGGCGAGAAGACTCTCAAAGAAAAAGATATCAGTATGGTTGCTGCTCCTTGCAGTATTTTTGTTTTTCAGATGTGGTGGACCGAAGGCGGTGACGACATCTGTTAAGAAAGTGTTTACAAGGAGCGAGAAGAATACAAACGCAAAACTCGTCGCGAACGACCTTAATATTGACCCGGCACTTGCCCATAGGCTTGACTCTTTTGTCAACGCGACCAATCGCCTTGGCACACTCGGTGTCTACATCTATGACGAGACAGCCGGCAAGGAGGTCTACGGCTATCGTGCCGACACACTCATGCGACCGGCATCGAACATGAAGATGCTCACATCCATTGCCGCCATACGTAAGTTAGGACCCAATTACAGGTTCACGAGCGGTGCTTATATGAATGGCAGAAAATATGGCGACGTGCTGACTGGTGACATAGGATTTAAGTTTACATTCGATCCATGGTTTGATTCTGTGAAACTGCATGACCTTACGTCGTCGTTTGCAAAGGATGGAATACGTCGCATTGACGGTCGTGTGATTGTCGATATGGTGATGCGCGAGCCAATGCAGCACGAGGAACACTGGACTGTGGGCGACCTGAAGACACGTCGTCTCGGTATGCTTTACCGCGGAGAAAAGCGCGTACTTAACGAGGTGAAGTATGCACTGCGTGCGCACGGTGTGAATTTTTCCGACTCTCAGGTGGTGATTTCTAAAATTCCAAAAGGCTCGCGTTTACTCGCAAAAGTCTCATCGCCGATGTATAAATCTTTGGAGCTTGCTATCAATAACTCTTCCAACGAACAGGCAGAATGCCTTAGTTTTGCCCTTTCCGGACTGCATCTCAGCGGTCAGAATTTCCGTGAGGCAGGTACTGAGTATCTTCGCACATTCATCTCGAAGGAACTTGGTGTCAATCCCGACGAGGTCAGTGTCATCCACGATGGCTGCGGGCTGTGTGTCCACGATAGGCTGACACCGCGGTTCCTTGTACGTCTGCTGCACTATGCCCGCGGACATGAGTATATCCATAATATGCTGGCAATGTATATGCCTGTGTCGGGAAAGACCGGCACACTGCATAACCGCATGCACCGCGAGGCAGTACGTGGAAAGGTGAAGGCAAAGACCGGCACGCTGACACGTGAGGACGGCATCACCTCGTTGGCAGGATATGTTGTAGGAAAGAACGGTCACACGCTCTCATTCGCCATTATTCAGAATGAAGTTCCCGTGGCTGATGCCCGTCTGTGGCAGGATCGTTTTTGCGAGCAGTTACTGCAATAAAAACAAAGAACTATGGAATGCGAAAGCAATATACCCTATATTGGTCGTGCAATACAGGGTGTTTTGGTACTGCAATATAGGGTATTTTGGTCGACCAAAATAGGGTATTTTCCAAACGACTGACAATGAGACTGTTACAAAGGTGCTGCGGATATGGATTTCCGGTTTTTCAAAAACAGTTTTTTGTGTCTATGAAATTGTATTCGTCTTTATATGTTTCATAAACCCAAAACGGTCAATAGATTCCTAAATGATTTCTTCTGATTGTTGAGCATATTAGCAGTCTTGTTGCCGTGGGCGTAGCGGGCTACGGCAAGGTAATAAGGCTGATAAGATGCCACACAAGCGGACGAAAGCAGTAGGAAAGCTCTTGTTCTTTGATAATAAAACGACACCGTGGTCTATTGACCGTTTTGGGTTTAATACTGAAACACGTGGCTACGGCTCCGGCAATGTCAGTCGAGAAACAGACTGTCGATGTACCGGAAGTTCTGTGGCACGGTAAGATTCCTCCGCTTGTGTCGCATTTTGTTCAGTGATATACCGAAAAGACGCTTCAGGGCACTGTCGGGGAAAATGCACTTATGCTGTCGCCATATATATTTGTCGAGCGCTTTACTGTAAACGGCTTTGTCGCCACAGAACAACCGACCGAAGAAATACACCTGCAGCATACGCTCGGCAGTCCATGTCATTCTGCCGTTATCGTCGATTTCGATAAGTCCTTCCGTTACTGCTTTGTCGAAAGCTTCGGGGCGCGTCATCCTTGCCATGAGTTGTGGTGGCAATAGATTCCGTGATGGCTGACTATTGATTGTGACGGAGGTGTTGCCTTGCAGCAGGTTTTTCATCTCTGTGTGTATGAGTGCTCGTATCTCGTCCAAGGTGATGTTTGTTGTCATGATGTTCTGTTGATTGCACTCAAGACGGTCATTGCGCCGCTGAGTATTGTTATTTCTTTTTTCTGCTGTCCCGGGTTATTCTGCGTAATCCCATGCCAGTGATAATGTCGACCTACTCACTGTCAGGCGAGAGAGATAAAGAGGATAGTCATATATATAAATAAGGTGTATGTCACGTGCGATGCGTTTGCAGCATCGCCGTTCGTTCCTTTGTCAGGCACAAAGGTATGCACAAAAAAAGCAGAAGGGAAATGTTTGGTTCATTATCCCTTCTGCATGTAAATGAATACAAATAAATTCAACCGTGTGGCAAGAAATCTCACAAGTCTTGTGTTGCTGTTTGTACGGTGTCTTTCGAGGTTTATCCCTAATCGTTCATTAGAATCCTTGTCTGATTTTGTTCGATTGTTGAGCAGATGTGCAGACGTTTCATCGAAGGCATAACGGGCTACGTCGAGATGAAATGGTAGCGCAGATGTCGGCAAGCGGACTAAAGCAGTAAGGAAGCATGATGGTAATAACAAATCTAAGCAAATGCGATTTAATGACCGATTAGGGTTTATCTGACGTATATGTTCCAGTTCGATTCCGTACGCAGGTAGATGCCTTCGTCGTGAAGAATCTTCCACAGGTCGTGCTTGTGTGAGCGGTTGGAGATGATCTTCTCGCTGACGAGCCGGTTCACTACGTCAGGTATCTCTTTCTGTGGCATCACGGCGATTGTCTTGAGAAACTTTTTTGCCTCTTCCATGTCGCCATAGAACACTGCCGCCAGTCGTCCGGCGATGTTGTTCTCCTCGTCTACGGTGGTTATTTCCGTCTCGCCGGTCGTTTCCGTCTCGTGATTGTCGTCCGTGGCGGTTGCCTGTGGTGAGGTGTATACCGGTCCCTCGAATGTTCCGCCGGTTATTATGGTATTGATGCTGCCTGCTTCAAATGTCAGCTGTATGTCATGTGGTCTTGTCTGTTCCATTTTCTTTATTCTTTAAATAGATGTTGTTGCTCGATCCTCCCTGAAAGGCAATGAGTGAATTGTCGGTGTTCGTAACGATGTTTATGGAGCGCGTCTGGAGTTTCTCGAGATGGTTTTTCAGCAGATTGTTCTCCACCTGCAGACTGGCGATAATCTTGTTTTGCTCCTTCACGGTCTCTTCGGCTTTGTCGCAACGGTATATCCAACGCCCGAGAGACTCGTCGTGATACTCCATTACCTTTGCGATAGCCATGTTTATTCCTTCTTTCAATATCTTTTCATTATCCATAGCTGCCTTACATTTTTCCAATCTTTATTTTCTATACATTGTTTGATTAATACCTCATGCACAGCCGCCACCAGAGGCACTGCACGTAAAAACGATAAAATAGATTTTTCATAGTTGCTGCTTGTTTTAATAATATTATTCCTTTAGCGCGATTCATGCCCCACAGGCAAATTAATGATTTGTCTGCAAATATAAAAGGGGAGTAGGACAAATCGTGTCATACTCCCGAACTATTTTCAACCCGAATCGGTCATTAGACCGCATTTGCTTAGATTTGTTATTACCGTCATGCT
>ENA-OWND01001593-OWND01001593.1-metagenome-genome-assembly--contig:-NODE-1593-length-13606-cov-4.587263_pt1 | contig 13606 bp, 10 predicted proteins | sample MGYA00245342_ERZ651119 | MGnify/ENA primary metagenome ERZ651119 (study PRJEB26857, sample SAMEA4031756) | metagenome | biome: human; feature: oral; material: saliva | place: Philippines | collected 2014...
CCCGGCGTCGCCGCCCGCGCACCACCGGCGCTCCGCGCCCCATTTTCACCCCATTTTTTCCCATGCGCATCGTAATAGCCGGCGCCGGCGAGATCGGCAGCCACTTAGCCAAACTCCTTTTCAAGGACGGACACGACGTAACCCTCATCGACGAACAGCAACAACGCCTCAACAGCGTTTCCTCGTGCGTCGATATCCTCACACTCTGCGGCTCGCCCGGTTCGATCACCCAACTTCAGGAAGCCAACGTCAAAGGCGCCGACCTCTTCATCGGCGTCACGCCCGACGAGAGCCGCAACATCACTTGCTGCATGCTGGCCAAGAAGCTCGGAGCCCGCAAGTGCGTGGCGCGCGTCGACAACGCCGAGTACACCGCCCGCGACTATGAGGATTTTTTTCACACCGTCGGCATCGATAGTGTGATCTATCCCGAGATGCTCGCCGCCGCCGAAATCAATCACCTCATCGTTCGGCCTTGGGCTCGCCAGTGGTGGGAGGTACAGGACGGGAAACTCCTGCTTTTCGCCGTGAAAGTGCGTCGCGGCGTCGACATTCTCAACCGCCCCCTGGCCGAAATCGCTTCGCCCTCCGACCCGTTCCACATCACCGCGGTGAAACGCGGTGGCGCCACCCTCATTCCGCACGGAAACGACTGTTTGGAAGAGGACGACCTGGTGTTTGTCATGACCACCCCCTCACATGTCAACTTCGTTCGCGAACTGCTGGGCAAAGCCCACGGGCCCGAGACCCACTGTGTGTTCTATATGGGAGCGGCCGACACGGTGATTCACAGCGTCAACACGCTGCCGAGCCACATCAAGGCGAAAGTTTTCGAGCGCGACCCGTCGAAGTTCGACGCCATCTCCGCCGCCATCACCAATCCGAAGTTCCTTTTGCTCAACGGCGACGGGCGCGACATTCGCGCGCTACAGGATGAAAACGTGAGCCACGCCGAAGTTTTCGTCGCCGCCAGCCAAAATTCGGAGACCAACATCCTCTCTTGCCTCGCCGCCCGCCGCATGGGCGTGCTGAAAACCATTGCCATGGTCGAAAACACGGACTATATCGCCATGGCCGAGCAGTTGGACATCGGTTCCATCATCAACAAAAAAGCATTTGCCGCCGCCCACATTTACAGAATGCTCTTGAAAGCCGACGTGGAAAGCATCAAGAGTTTCGATGTGGCCAATGCCGACGTGATAGAATACAAGGTGCACGAGAATACGCGCATCACTCGCAAGCCGGTCGCCAAGCTCAACCTCCCGCCCAGCGTGAACATCGGCGGATATGTGCGCGACGGTGTGGGCTACATGGCCAACGGCGACACGACCTTCCGCACCGGCGACGTAGTAGTGCTCTTCTGTTTGAAAAATGAATTCCGCCGTCTCGAGAAATACTTCAATTGAATGCTCAATCTCCGCATCGTAGCCCGCGCCCTCTCGGGCCTCATCCTCCTCGAAGCCGTGCTCATGGGCCTTTGCTACGCCCTAAGTTTCTATTACGGCGAATCAGCCCACCGCACCTGGCTCATTCCAATTGGTGCCTGCCTCGTGGCGAGTCTTGTGCTCAGCCTTTTGAGCCGGAAGGCCAATCCTGAATTCGGCCGTCGCGACGGCTACCTTGTCGTCTTCTCGACTTGGATCGTTTATTGCCTATTCGGCATGCTCCCCTTCCTCACCGGTGGCGTGACCGACCGCGTGGCCGCGGCCTTCTTCGAGGCCATGTCCGGTTTCACCACCACCGGCGCCACCGCCCTCGATCACATCGACGGACTCCCCCACTCCATTCTCTTCTGGCGCAGCCTAACGCACTGGGTTGGCGGCATGGGCATCATCTTTTTCACCCTGGCGCTGCTTCCCGCCCTCGGGGTAGGCGAGCAGCAACTCTTTTCTGCCGAATCCACCGGGCTGAAATTGGGCAAACTTCACCCGCGTGTCTCCACCACCACCCACTGGTTGTGGAGCACCTACCTGTTGGTCACCGTGGCTTGTGCCCTGACTTACTATCTCTGCGGGATGAATCTCTTCGATGCCGTGAACTATTCGTTCGCCACCCTCGCAACCGGCGGCTTCGGCACCCACGGCGACAGCATCGCCTACTTCCATTCTCCGCTCATAGAGTACGCTTCTGTGGTGTTTATGATGCTCAGTTCTATCAACTTCACCCTACTCTATCTCCTCGTCTTCAAGCGTCGCTGGCGTCAAACCCTGCGCGACGAAGAACTCCGCCTCTACCTTTTCCTCGTATTCCTGGCCGTCGGGATCATCACGCTCAGCAAATGGCTCGAAGCCGGTGACCTGAGCGAACACGGTTTCCGAGAATCACTCTTCAACGTCGTGTCATTGATGAGTACCACCGGTTTCACCACCGAAAACTTCCTCGTCTGGCCCCACCTCACGTGGATCATCCTCCTCATCATGTGCGTCATCGGCTCGTGTGCGGGCAGTACGGCCGGCGGCATCAAGGTGGTGCGCGTGCTCACGGCCGTAAAAATCATCCGCAACGAGTTTCGCCGCATTCTCCACCCGCGCGCCGTCCTCACCCTGCGCATCAATCAAGACAACCTCGGGCCCGAGGTCGTACAATCCATCTTTGCCTACACCTGTTTCTTCATTCTGCTCCTCACCATCGGGGTGAGTACGCTCATCATCATGGGGCTTCCCATGTTCGACGCCCTGGGGTTGAGCATCTCGGCCTACTCCAACGTCGGCCCGGGCCTGGGCTATGAGATTGGGCCTCTCGACTCCTGGAGTGTACTCCCCGACGGCGGGCTCTACATCAGCTCGTTTCTCATGATTGCCGGGCGCTTGGAAATCTTCGCCTTCATCATTCCCTTCGTTCCCTCCTTCTGGCGCGAATACTAATCCCCCTATCACCCAACACATGCTACACACTCTCATCGTCAGCGGCCACACCGACCTCCACAACTCGGTGGCCAACCGCCGCATTCTCGACACCCTCGAGCGCGAACTCCCCGGTGCCGAAGTGCTCCGTCTCGATGCGCTCTACACCAACAAGCCCATCGACGTCCCGACAGAGCAAGATCGTTTGCGTCGCGCCGACGTGATCGTCTTCCAGTTCCCCCTTTTCTGGTTCAACATCCCCTCGCTCCTGCAGCGTTGGATGGAAGAAGTGTGGCTCCACGGCTTCTCGCACGGCACAAACGGCCATGCCCTGAAGGGTAAAAAGCTGCTGCTCTCACTCACCACGGGCGCACCGGCCGAAGTCTACACCCCCCAAGGCGCCGACGCCCCCGATTTCAGCGCCATGATGCAAAACCTTTGCACCGCCGCCCGCTTCACCGGTCTGGAATTCGCAGGCATCGAAAGCACCTGCGGCGTGTCCTACGCCCTGCACACCGATCCCGCCCAACTGGCCGCCATCGAAGCCAAGGCCGACGCGCACGCACAGCGCCTCATCGCCCGCCTCCAATCGCTCTGACCCCATCGGACGCCACCGCTTGCCCGCCCGTCCGCCACGCTCCGGGCAAGCCCTCGGCGCCCTCCCCCACCTTTGCCCATCACCTCTCCACCTCCTACATCTTTTCTCCACACATGAAACGCCTCCTCACCCTCCTTGTTCTCCTCGCCACGCTCAGTTTCACCAAGAGCCACGCCCAGTTCGACGCCGGCACGGGCTATCTCGCCGCCGGACTCTCGAACTTCAACCTCAACTACACCGACAAAGGTGGCATCCGCGCAGGATTCAACATCGACGGCGGCTACTTCCTGGCCGACTGCCTCATGGCGCGTGCCAGCTTCGGCTACAATCACTACAGCAAACACGACGATGCCGTCACCCTCGGCGCCGGTTTGCGCTACTACATCATCCAAAACGGGCTCTCCATCGGTACCGGTGTCGAATTCTCACACCATGCGCCCAACATCAACAACCTTCACATTCCCCTCGAACTGGGCTACACCTTCTATCTCAACCACTATGTGGCCATCGAACCCCAGGTGTTCTACAAAGTCTCGGTCAACGATTTCACCGGCGGGAGTGAAGTAGGCATGCGCCTCGGCCTGGGCTACTACTTCTAAGCCCCTCCGCTCCGCGCGTGCCCCGTTCGCAACCACCACCTCCCCCGTTTTCGCATCTCCACTCCATGCAAATTTCCGAACTGGGCGAATTTCGGCTCATCGACCGCATCGCCTCCGCCCTCCCTCCCCTCCACGCTCACACCCTCCGCGGCATCGGCGACGACTGCGCCGTGCTCCGCCCCGAAGCCGGCGAAGTGTTCCTCTCCACCACCGACCTGCTCATGGAAGGCATCCACTTCGACCTCGTCTACTCGCCCTTGCGCCACCTGGGCTACAAGGCCGCGGTGGTCAACCTCTCCGATCTCTACGCCATGAACGCCACCCCGCGCCAATTGCTCGCCGGTGTGGCGCTCTCCAAGCGCTTTGCCGTCGAAGACGTCGACGAACTCTACGCCGGCATCCGTTTGGCGTGCCAACAGCACGAAGTCGACCTCGCGGGGGGCGACACCAGCGCCTCGCTCACGGGCCTCACCCTCAGCCTCACCGCACTGGGCACCGCACAACCCGACGACATCTGCGGCCGCGACGGCGCACAGGACACCGACCTCATTTGTGTGAGCGGAAACCTCGGCGCCGCCTATCTCGGGCTCTGCCTGCTCGAGCGCGAAAAGGGCATCTACCTCTCGCAACTCCGCGCCGCCAAAAGCGAAGCCGCACGCCGCGCCCTGAACTTCGCCCCCGACTTCTCCGGGCGCGAATACCTGCTCGAGCGGTTCCTCAAACCCGAGGCACGCCGCGACATTATTCTCGCCCTACGCGCTGCCGGCATCCGTCCCACCGCCATGATCGATGTGAGCGACGGACTGAGCAGCGAACTGCTCCACATCTGTCAGCGCTCGGGCGTGGGCTGTCGCATCTACGAGGACCGTTTGCCCATCGACTACCAGACAGCTGTGGCGGCCGAAGAGCTGAATCTCAACGTAAGCACCTGCGCGCTCAACGGCGGCGAGGACTACGAACTGCTTTTCACCGTGCCGCTCTCTGCCCACGAGCAGGTAGAAGCGCTCGACGACGTGAAAATCATCGGCCACATCACGCGTTCGGAGCTCGGCGCCCAATTGGTCACCCGCGACGGCAACGAATTCGCCCTCCGCGCCCAAGGTTGGGACGGCGTGAGCGACGAGCGAGCGCCTGAAAGCGCCGACAACCCCGGCGAAGCCTGACCCTTCGCGCTCCCTTCGCCCCTCCCCCGCAGAAAAGATGCGGTGTTTTGGCGCAAAGCCCCCCGTTTTCATCGGAAAACGCCCGGTTTTTGTTCCTCGGCTCCGCATTTTTTCTGCACCTTGCGGGGTGCACCCTTCGCACCGCCCGCTTTCGCGCCGCAACGTCCCCCGACGGCGGCGCCTTCACACCGACCGAAAACGAGAGAAATGCACGTCGGTGTGCTTTATGCAAAAATAATTAGAGAAATGTTTGGCCGCTCCCGGCCTAATGCATATATTTGCCATAACACCACGGTGCGAATCCGCCGCCCGGCGGGTCATTTTCGCACGCAGTGGGAATTCAGTCCACCACTTCTGAAAGAGAGACGTTATGAAGCAGATGATAATCCAGAACCCGTGGTCTCCTGATTTGGTTTCGCACACCTTTCGCGAAGCCTTCACCCCCGAACAGCGCGCGCGGCTCCTCGCTGCACAGCGCGAATACATCCTCCCGAAAGACGAAATCATCTATCGACAGGACGATGCGCCCCGCGACCTCTACTATGTGATGGAGGGCACCGTGCGGATCTACCGCGAAGGGCGCACCGAACGTGCACAAACCCTTCGATTCATCGGGCCGGGCGAGATATTTGGCTACCGTGCTGCGCTGGCCGACGAGCATTATGCGGCGAATGCTGCCACCCACTGCTCGACAACGCTCTTGGCCTATCCGATTTCGCTGGTGCGTCGGCTCCTCGACGAGTCGCCGCGACTCATGCGCCTGATCTTGCAACAGCTGGCGCGCGAACTCGGCACGGCCGATCGCCGACTCGTCACCCTCACCCAGGGCATGCTGCGCGAACGCATGGCCGAGACGCTCCTCTACCTCCATTCGACCTATGCCAATCCCACCAATCACCACGCGATTGGGCTCGCACTTACGCGCCGAGAACTGGCCGAACTTTCGAACATGAGCACCTCTAATGCCATCCGCACCCTCAAAGCGTTCGAACAGGAGGGGGCCATCTCCTTCGCCTCGCGCACGGTGCGCATTCTCGACGAGGCCAAACTCCGCGCCTTCGCACAACTCGGCTGACGGCGCCCCTCGGCCTTGCCCCACTGCCCGCTTCGCACCGCGGTTCTCCCCGGTGCCAGCCCTACTTGTGCCGACGCCGTCCTAGCTATCTCCCAACAAAAATCCCGCTTCCCTCAACAGAAGGGAGCGGGATTTCGCATTGAGGTGAGGTGGCGCGCCGAGGACGGGACTCGGCACGGAGCAGTCGTTTCACGGTGCGCCTCGGCTCTTCGCCGCTCGGGGGCTGAGCGCGGCCCATCGGGGGCGGGCGGCTGTCCTACGGGCGATCTATTTGTGCATGTCGAAGCTCGGCACATGCCGCATCTGGCCCAAAATCCAACGCTCGCGGCTGCGCATGTAGGGGCCGGGCGTTTTGCTGCTGAAGCGCAGGGGGGCAGGGAGCGTGGCGGCAATGAGCGCGCAGTTGCGGCGCGTGAGTTGCGACGGTTCGCAGTCGAAATGCTGCTCCGCCACGGCTTTCACGCCGTAGATGCCATCGCCCATCTCGATGCTGTTGAGATAGACCTCCATGATGCGCTGCTTCGACCAGAAAAGTTCGATGAGCACGGTGAAATAGGCCTCAAAGCCTTTGCGCACCCACGAGCTGTTGGGCCAGAGAAACACGTTTTTGGCCGTTTGCTGGGAGATGGTGCTGCCGCCCACACGGCGACCGCCCTCCATGCGCTGCACCAACGCGTTGCCGATGGCTTGGGTGTCGAAACCGTTGTGGACATAAAATTTCTGGTCCTCGGAGGCGATGACAGCCACGGGGAGCGAGGGAGGCATTTCGTCGAGCGACACCCAACTATGGTGCAGGCGCATGTGCTCGCCCCGACTCCATTGCTGCGCACAGCGGATGAGCATGAGCGGAGTCACGTAGACCGGCACCCAACGCAGCACGATAACCGACAGAATGCTCGACACAAAAAAGATGCCCAGCGCCCAACGACAGAAACGAAAGAACTTTTTCACGGCTTAATCGGAACAAAAAAAGCCGTGTCGCCCGACAAACGGACGACGCGACTCAATGAGGGTTGTCAAACTTCAGAAGGGGAGATCGTCATCTCCGCCGTCGGCAGCCTGCGGCTGGGGTTGGGGCACACCGGCTGCGGGAGCTTGGCCGTATTGCGCGGCGCCGGCTGCGGGCATCGTCACGCCGGGAGCGGCGGCTTGGGGGGCGACGGGAGCGGCACCGGGCACACCGGGCGCTTGTGCGGGCATCACGCGCCAGGCACGGATACTGTTGAACCAACGGCCCTGATATTCGCGGGCGTCAATGTCGAAGCTCACGGTCAATTCCTGGCCGGCTTTGATGTTGAACTGCTGAATTTTGTCGTCGCCAAACACGTCGAAGACCATGCGGCGGGGATATTGGTCGTGCGTCTCGAGCACATACGACTGCGAAGCCCAAGAATTGCCTGTGCGCGCGGACGTGCCGGAACGGCGCTCGAGTTCGAAAATGATTTTACCGGTAATTTCCATACGTTACTTTGAATATTCTGATTGCGAAATTACGCTTTTGAGGCGAAAAGGGCAAACAAAACGCGGCCTTTGTCGCCGTCGGCGTGTGAGAAGTGGACGAAATGCCACCGGGGCGCGCAACTTCAATCGCCCAACAGGGTGGCGCGCTCAGGCAGATCGTAGTAGATTTCCTCATTGTTGCGCCAGGCGCGATCCACCACGAGGTATCCGCGCTCCATGCGGGGGGCAAGGAGTCGGCGGCCGTTGAGAAAAACATCGTCGGCCGCAACGCCCGCCGGCAAACGCAGGTGAAGGCGCAGCCGGCTTCCGTCGGCCGGGAAACCGGCGAGACGATATTTCACGCGGCCCGTTTCGTAAATCTGGTCCACGGTGCAATGCAGCGCGGGGGTAGAGACATTGATCATGCAATCGACGGGCAGGTTCACATAGAGGTCGGTGCCTTCGGTCGCGGCCACCCACCCGAGCGAATTGAGCAGGGCTTGCGCGGCGGCGCGATCGGAGGGCGCGGCCGAAAGGAGGCTGTCGCGGCGCAGGCGCACGCTGTCGAGCGCGGCGGCCACGCGGGCATCGCCCGTCACCAAGAAGAGGCGCGCGAGCGTGTCGGCCGAACAGCGCGCGAGATCGGGTTGCCGCTTGGCCAAACGGCGGAAGGCGCGCGCCGAATGGGCGGTGAGTGTGTCGGCCTGCGGCGCCAAATAGGGCGAAACTTGCATGACGCGTTCCACCACATTGGACGCTCCGGGAGTGACCACGAGGATTGCGCCCGCCGGCAGGAAGGTGAGGGGCCGACGCAGGGGGCTGTCGGCCTGCGCTCCCTCGGCCACGAACACGGCAGCGAGGAGAACGAGCGCGCCGACCACCACGCGCCGAGCGAACACGGCAACCGCTACCGCGCACGCGGACGAAACGAGACGGCGCATCAGGCCTTCCGGAATTTCAGACACGCCCAGTCTTCGCGACTGCGCTCGTCGACAAAGGTAAGTCCCAAGGCTTCGGCGCGTTCGCGAAGGGCGGGCACGTCGGCCGTGTAGAATCCACTCATATAGATGTGTGCGCCGCTTCGCATCGCGGCGACATAGCGCGGAAGGTCGGCCAGAAGAATGTTGCGGTTGATGTTGGCGATCACCAAATCGAAGGCTTCGGGGCGCGACTCGAGGACAGTGGCGTCGCCGTGCACCACTTCGATCTCGCCCACGGGGTTGAGCGCCAGATTGTCGCGCGTGTTGCGCACACACCACTCGTCAAAATCGACGGCCACGCAGTGTTTCGCCCCGCGCAGGGAGGCTAAAATCGCCAAGATGCCCGTTCCGCAACCCATGTCGAGGACTTCGAGCCCGCGCACCTCATCGTCGAGCAAACGCTCCAGCATTTGTGCGGTGGTTTGGTGGTGCCCCGTGCCGAAAGACATCTGCGGATTGATCTTAATGGCGTAGGGCGCGGCGGGAACCTCGGTGTGGAAGGTGGAAGACACCACGCAGCGCGGATTTTCGGGCGTGCCGATGAGCAGCGGTTGGAAGTAATTTTTCTCCCACTCCTCGTTCCAGTTTTTGTCCTCCACCTCTTCGCGCACATAGTCGATGCGCACGTCGGGCAGGGGGAAGTCGGCCAGCACTGCGCGCAACTCCGCTTCATCAAAACGGGCGGCGGGAATGTAAGCTTGGAAGGAATCGGTGTCGGCCTTGTCGGCAAACACGGCGCTCTCGGGGAAATTGTCTCGGAAAGCCACGCGCGGCAAGTCTAACTCGTCGGTATGTACAAAACTATCGAAGCCGGCGCCGGCCAAAGCGTCGGCCAACAGATCGTAAGCGGCCTCGGAAGCCGGCGTAAGCGTGAAGGTGAAACAGAGATATTGCATGAAGATGGAGAAATTACGGAACTAAAAAAGAAGCGATCGGGGAAAGGAGAGAACAGCGGTGCGCCGGCGCTCAGAAACTGCGCGGGAATGCGCAAGACAGGCGCGTCGCCGCGCGAAAGGCGGGAGGCATGCGCACCGAAACTGCACAGCAGCGCGCAAAAAGCGGGGGCATCAGGCACCGCCCACGCGCAATCGCCACTCGGACGGGTAGAGATTGTTGGCCCGCGAGCCGAGATTGTTGAGCCAACCGAGGGGAAGCCCTTCGAAGGTGGCGAGCACGTAACCACGGGGGGCGTCGGGCGGCAGCACCAGGGCTTCGCGGCGCAGAAAGGCGCGGGCTTCGGCCGGCGAGAGGGCCACCTTGGGGAAGACCTCGGGCGACAAAGCGGTGGAAAGCGCCAAGGCCGCGTGCGGAATGAGCTTCGGGCCCTTGCGTTCGGCCACGGTGATGCCCGAAACCAGGAGGCGCGCCGTGCCGGCCAGGCGTTCGACGAAATCGGCATGGGGGCGCGCCACGGCATGCCACCGCCCGTCGGGCTGCAAACGCAGGTCGAAATCGTCGGCCGCGCGGAGCCACGTGCGCAGTTCGCGGGGCGGCGCTTCGACAGCGGAGGCCTTGCGCCACTTGTCGCGAGCCGGACGGCGCGAAGCGGCCGCCGTCGGCGGTTCGACGGGGGCGGTGCCCGAAGTTTTGCGCAGCAGCGCCAGAAACAAGCCCTCGCCCGCAGTGCGGTGGGGGAAGAAATGATAGACCGCCAGGCCGCGGCCGGTGGTGTCGCCGGCTATGGGCCAATCGGGGGCCAGCGGGATGGGAATCAGCTCAGCTCCCAGCTCATCGCAGGCATATTGCACCACGTCCTCGTTCTCTTCGCGGTTGAAAGTGCAGGTGCTGTAGACGAGATACCCCCCCGGGCGGAGCGCCGGCCACACATCGCGCAGGATTTCGCGCTGCCGCTCAGCGCAACGCGCCACCGCTTCGGGCGACCACTCCTCGCGCGCCTGCAAGTCTTTGCGAAACATGCCCTCGCCCGAGCAGGGAACGTCGGTCGCCACGAGGTCGAAGGCCGAAACCAGGCGGCCGAAATCCGCAGGATAGGCGTTGGCCACGACGGTGTTGGGGTGTCCCCACTTCGTGAGGTTTTCGGCGAGGATATTGGCGCGGGATTTCACCGGTTCGTTGGCCACGAGCAGTGCGTCGTCGGGCAGGAGCGTGCGCCAGAGGGTGCTTTTGCCGCCGGGGGCGGCGCAGAGATCGAGCACGCGGCGCGGCGCTTCGTCGGGGAACGCCGCACGATAGGCCGCGGCCACGAACATCGACGCGGCTTCCTGTACATAGTAGGCGCCGGCATGCCACCGCGGATCGAGGGCAAAGGCGGGGCGCGCCGAAAGGTAGCGGCCGTAGGCACACCACGGCACGGGGGTGGCGAGAAGGGGCGCAGGCGTGGTCGGCGCCTCCGCCGCCGTAGGCGCACACTCGGCCGAAACCTCCGGTGCGGTGGGCGATGTGGGCGAGACACCGGTCGGCACGGCGAAGAAACGCAGCTCTTCGTCGGCACACTTGGCGGGGTTGCGGCGCACACTCACGGGACTATCGCCTTCGGTGAGGGCCAAGCAAAGCGCGCTCGCCTCGGCGGGACCGAGGAGAGCGCGAAGGCGGGTGACAAAAGCTTCGGGAAGCATCATGTGCTGTGGGGAGAGATCAACGACGAATGTCCATCTCGTTGATGAGATAGTGCGATCCGCCGTAAGTATCGATGACAAAAAGGATGTAACGTATGTCGGCGTTGATGCAACGCTGGAGTTGCGGATTGTAGCGCAGGTCGGAAGAGAGGCTTTCGATGTTGCCGTCGAAGGCCAGCCCGATGAGTTCGCCCCGCGCATTGAGGACCGCGCTGCCCGAGTTGCCGCCGGTGATGTCGTTGTTGGTGAGGAAGCAGGTGGGCAACTCGCCGTTGGCGTCGGCATAGGGGCCATAGTTTTTGGAGAGGTAGTGCTGTCGGAGTTTTTCGTCCACCACGTAGTCGGGATCGGCGGGGTTCTCTTTCTCGAACATGCCTTTCAAGCCGGTGTGCCAATCGTATTGCACGGCATCGCGGGGCGAATAGCCGCGCACGCTGCCGTAAGTCATGCGCAGTGTGGAGTTGGCGTCGGGCGCCTTCGTCCAACCATACATTTCGCAGAGGCCGCGCACGTAGATCTGCTCGAGTTCGGCGAGTTTGTGCTCGTAGCGAGCCAACGCAGGGCGATAAACTTCATCGATCAAGCGGTCGAATAGCGACCAATGGGCGATGACGGGATCTTCGGTGAGGGTCTCGAAATAGTCGGTGGCCATGTACGTGTCAATTTCGGCCGTGTCGCGGAAATCCGTCGTGCTGTAGAGTGAATCGAAATAGGCATTCATGTCCTCGCGCACGAAGTCGGGCTGCGCTTTGAGGCGGTGGTGCTTGGCCCAATAGGGAGCCAAGAGTTTCATCTTGCGCAGGTCGTAGTCGAAATCAGTGGTCAGTGCCGCGCGATACGCCGACTGCATGAAATCGTGGTAGAGTTTTTTCTCCTCAGCGCCGGCCTTGATTTGCTTTTTGCCTCGGTCGAGTCGCTGCCAGTTGGCTTGCACGCGCGGGGCGAAGCGATGAATGAAGCCCCAGAGGGCGTTCACATTGGGATGGAAGTCTTGTGCGCCGTAGGTGAAGCGGAGGAGGTTGTAGTCGTGGAGCGTGTCGCGCACGGCGGCCACGAGCGAATCGATGCGCTCGATGATGTTGCGGTATTCCGGCCGGCCGCTGCGTGCGGCAAATTCGCGGAAAGCGGCTTCTTCGCGGGCCTTGATGTCGAGCAGGCGCGTGGAAGCGACGCTGGCGTTCATGCCGCCGAAATTTTTCACCATGTTGCCCAGTCGCATGTAGCTACCGGCGTATTTGAGGGAGGCCGCTTTGTCGCTGTCCATGAGGGCTTTCATGAAGCGGAGTTCGGCTTCTCCGGCGAGGTTGATGGGCTCGTTGATGCTCTCGCAGCGCAGACGCACCTGCGAGGCGGTGAGGAAACGGCTGGTGCGGCCGGGGAAGCCCATGATCATGGTGTAGTCGCCGTGTTCGACGCCGCGCAGACTGATGGGCAACCACTTGTCGCGGTGCAAAGGCACATTGGTTTTGGCATAGCGTGCGGGGCGTCCCTTGGCATCGGCGTAGATGCGGAACACCGCAAAGTCGGCATTGTGGCGCGGCCACATCCAATTGTCTTGGTTGAAGCCGAATTGGGCGATCTGCTGGGGCGGGTTCACCACCAGACGGACGTCGTCGTAGCGCTGCTCGAAGAACATGTAGTAGCGATTGCCGCCAAAGAAGGGGACAATGCGCGCACTCACGCCGGGCGTCTTGGAGAGGTCGCTGCTTTTGAGCAGTGTTTCGGCCAAGGGGCCGAGCACGGCGGCCGACTGGCGCTTGTACTGGTCATATTTCTTTTGGCGTGCGAGGGCTTCGACGCGCGCTGTGACATCGTCGATGCGGACCACGAAGGTGAAGGTGAGGCCGGGCACGGGCAACTCCTCGGCGCGGCTCTTGGCGAAGAAGCCGTTTTGGAGATAATTGTGCTTCAGGTCGCTCATGGCCTGCACAAAGGAGAAGCCGCAGTGGTTGTTGGTGAAGATCAATCCGTCGGGACTGACGACTTCGCCGGTGCATCCGCCGCCGAAACGGCCGACGACATCGCGGAGCGAGGGGCGGTTGTCACTGTAGAGGGCTTCGGGGGCGAGCTGCAATCCGGCTTTGCGGAGAGAGTCGGCAAGGTGCTGCTCTTGCATGAGTTTGAGCAGCCACATGCCCTCATCGGCACGGGCTACCGTGAGCGAAAAGAGGGCGAGAAGGACAAGAACGATTCGACGCATGGGGGCGGAAGGATGAAGGCCCGGAGGGGCGGTGAAAAAATGGGGAGAAAATGTGCGAGAGTGCGGGGCTTTGGGGCAAAACCGGGGGACTTTGCGCTGCGCCCGGGGACGTTTCCGCCCGACTGGGGCGGG
>ENA-OWND01001598-OWND01001598.1-metagenome-genome-assembly--contig:-NODE-1598-length-13582-cov-4.159902_pt1 | contig 13582 bp, 10 predicted proteins | sample MGYA00245342_ERZ651119 | MGnify/ENA primary metagenome ERZ651119 (study PRJEB26857, sample SAMEA4031756) | metagenome | biome: human; feature: oral; material: saliva | place: Philippines | collected 2014...
GAATTTGTTGAGGTGAATATTAGTGAATATAATTTTTGAAAATGGAATTAATGAGTTTAATGGACACGAGTTAGCTGCATGGTCCAATGAAAAAGGAATAGATTTTCAGGAACAATGGATGGGACCAACGATAGAATATCCATTAAATTATAGTAAACTAAAAAGTTTAGAAAATTTATATTCAATTTTTGCTGATAAGGAGTTTATTGGAGTTATTCAACAGGTTAGAATCTATGAAGATAATATACACATAGGAAGATTTATAATAAACCCAAGTAAGACAGGAATGGGACATGGTAAAGAATCATTAAAGGAGTTTATAAATTATTGTTTTAAAAATGCTGTTATTAAAAGCATTTCTTTAACTGTATTTGGTTATAATAAAAGTGCGAAAGCATTATATGAAAAGTTAGGATTTAAAATAGTAGAAACCATAAATAAGCCAGATTTAAAATACATAATGAAAAAGTATAGATAAATTATCTCTGCAAAATCCCAGTTTGTCGAACTGATAAAATCCCTTTAGGGGAACAAAGGGAACACTTCTATACTCTCCTGTCGGAAGTATCGTGCGTCCTGCGGAACTTCATCCCCGGTCGGCAGAAAAAACTGCCCGACCGAGAATATTTCGTCACTTCGTTCCATCGAGGGCACTACACTCCCTTGCGACACTTGTGCGTCTATCCCTTTTGGACTTGCCGCCCGAAAACAGCATGAAGTGCTGTCCTCCGCCAGCCTGTCCCCATGCTCCGCATGGCAGATGTAGATCTGACGAGCGTGGATTGGCTATGGTTTCCGTATATTCCCTTTGGAAAACTGACAATTTTACAGGACAGGAGGATATAGAAAGCTAATATAAAAATGGATTGAAAATAGTCTACTATTATTGCTTATTGAGAAAGAAGAATTAGCTGAGTTCTTTGAGCGAAGGATGCTTATTGACCGCAGGTCAATAAGATAGGAAGATAATAAGATAAATAATTAGAAGTTGAAGGAGGGCATAAATGAAAAAGTTTGCAGTAATCTTATATCCTGATTTTTCTTTGCAAGAAATAACTTGTCTAACATCTGCGTTAACAGTGTGGTTTGGTGAAAAACTTGATTTTATTGCAAGCGAAGATCAGGAATATTTAAGCGAGGAAGGCTTTGTCATCAGACCAACTAAAATTATCGAAAATGTAAAAGCAAAAAATTACGATTGTTTAATTTTGCCCGGAACCATGAATCCATTACCCGCATTGTATGATGAAAAACTGATTGATTTTCTGAGAGAAGGCATTGATTTTGGAACTGTGTTTGCAGCAATTTCATCTTCACCAATATTGTTATCTAAATCAGGCGTTCTCAAAGATAAAAAATTTACTGCGGGATATTTTATGCAGATGACAGATACTTTTGATTTTATAGAGAAGAAAAACTTTATTCACAAAGGAATTGTTGAAGATAAAAATGTTATAACAGGAATTGGAATGTTTTTTAGAGAATTTGCAGAGGCAGTTCTAAGAAGGTTTGATTATGATATAGGAGACCATTTTATGACTGAAAAAGCTGACGATTTTACCGAAGAAGAATTAACATTTTATTGGTCTGATGAGGATTACAAGGAATTTTTAGACGAATTGAAATCTTATGAGTAAGCGGTAAAATAATCTGTCCTTTCAAAAAAATCCGCCGGCTTTCAGGCTGGCGGATTTGAAACCTTTTTCTCTTCCGGAAGGCTTCTTAAATTCAATATAGGACAAATAGGCATGGATAACTTTGTCCAACTTATTAAAAGGAGACAGCGATAGGGGAACATCCTTTCTCCATGCTAAGTAATCCAGTATTTCCATGCTCTACGCTCCTTCTTTTTATTTTGCTCAATCTGTATTTAGCCGATTCCCAAGATTTCGAAAAGCTCCTTCGCTTTTTTAACCGCGGTAGACTTCGCACCGCAGTTTGCCATTTCCAAAAGCCCGGGCCACAGGGCATCTTCTTTCGAAATAGATCCTCTTTTAGCAGCTTCCCTTAAATATGCTCCATAATAGATGCAAATATCTAAAATTCTATTGATCCAGGCAGGCGGCTTTCCTGTTTCTGCTGTTTTCGCTCCCGCATCTTTTATACATTCCCAAAGCATTCCCCAGCAAATACTTAGAAGCTCACTCTCCTTTTCCACGATGCGTACAAGCTTTGCAGGACTGATTTCTTCATAGCTTAAGAGCAGTCTTGTAATTTCCCTCACTGTCTTTAAAGATAATGTACCGGCTTTGACCAATTCTTTAAACAAACTCTTTGCTCCATAAATGCTATCTCCATCTTGAGCCAGGAGCGCTACAGCAAAACTTAAAAACAGCTTGGAATAGGGCGTAGCTTCGCCTTCCAGAGGAGATTTATTTCCTCCTCGCCAGTTTCTAAATTCACTGACTACAATCTTCCCCTTTTCCTTGTCATAATGAAGCCATACTTCTTTTTCAGCGTCTATTTTGCCGTTTCGGTCTCCCCTACGGTCTATCTTAGTTCCTGAAACCTGCCCCTCGTGAGCCAGACCATACAACCATCCGGAAATAATCACCCGATAGGAACAGTCCGAATCCTCCGGCAAATCCAGGTCGAATTGAAAAACTTTCTCGTTTTTTCGAAGTTCCAGTCCTTTTACCCGAAAAGTTACGTGGTCTTCAAGGAGTTCTTTTCCTTCCGGTAAAGGAAGCCATACTTTCTCAAAATCAGCAGGGGGCTCTACGGAAGCTATTGTTTTACTCTTTGATGTATTGTCTATAGTTCCTTGATTCTCTCTTAAGCTTCTATTATCATTTAGAGTTGCACCATATTTTAGAGCTGCACTATCTTTTAGAGCTTCGCCACATTTTAGATTGGATTTTTCTCTGAATCCTATGTTATCAGTACTCTTTATACACTTTCTCTCTAAAGATTCTAATTTCTCAAGGATTTCTTTTGCATAGCTTACCGCCTTGGAGGAGCCGCTTTTCCCTGCCAAAATGCGGATGGCCTTCATTTCCAGTGCTTCTTTCGAGGCAAGCTTTTTTTCTACCGCAAAAATCACCTCATCTAGGTAATCTCTTAAAAACTTTACAATCTCCACTGTTCCGGCCAGGATTCTGGGCATCTTTAATGACTGCTCCAGTATGTCGCAGGCTGCTTTCCAAACTAAACTCAGCATCCCTTCATTTGCCATAAAGTCCATGGCAACAGCAAGATTCGCCAGGTTGGACAGCTCCCCGCCGCTCCAATCCAGATAGGAAATATCCGCAAGTCCGGGAAGCAAAAGCCCTCTTTCCCAGGCTTCTTTGTTTGCCTTTAGCGCATCCTCCGCATTTTCATCACTGAGCTTCCCAAATACCGCAATCCAGTTCATCAGCGCCCCCTTACTTAAGGGCTTTCTCCTTCTTGCCAGCTGTCGCAAAATGATGCCTTGTCCATGATAAACTTCAAAATCTCTATGCACCGCCGTAAGGGAATAATCTCCCCAATTCGGAAAAATCGAAAACAGCGCGTTATGACTGTAAGACAGTCTATAAGGCAGTGCCTTAAGGCTTTCCGGCATTTTCAATTCCACCTTCCAATAGGGCGTTTCTCCCGGGAAAAACACCGGCTCTACATAGGGGTCTTGCAAATAAGCTGTAATCAACTCCTCAAGCAAAATGTCTTTTCCCTCTTCATCTTGCAAAAATTCTCCGGAAGGAAGCTGGATTTTTAAGTCAAGCTCCTGTAGCTTTTCCACGCATTTGCTTCTTTCTTCCTTGCATTTGCTTATATCTTCCTTGCATTTGATTATATCTTCCTGTGAAAATGTCTCCATATCCAACCGTGTCAACGCAAGCTGTAAATCCGGCTCCGATACATAGGAGAATTTTTCCGCCCGGTACAGACTTAGTCGCTCCAGGAAATCCTCTATGGAAATGCTTAAGTCTTCAAAGCTTGGCGTGCTGAGTAAACAGGGCCATTGTCCCATGGTACGAAAAAGAAGCTCTCTTCGCATGGTTAAGAGTTCCCGATACTCTATCTTTACAATTTCTTTCTCCCCCTGCCAAAATCTTTGCCGGCTTTCCTCCACCGGCCTCATTTCTATTCCTCTTGCCCATCGTCCAAGTGCCCATAAAGTTCCGGAATCACTATTGGGAATTCCCGCAAGACTCATTTTGGCTTCCTTAGGATTTTTGTATGCGATTTGATTTGTGAGGGCAAGGAACTGTTCAAAAAGAAGGTCTTCCACGCACTCTTTTCTATCGGAAAGCAGAGCGACCATGTCCGTTAAGCTTTCCGCCGTTCCCTCTCCCAAGCTAAATCTTGGAACTTCCCAAAGCTCAGGGCTTTCTCTCCATAAGCCCTGCAATTCTTTTGTGCTCTCTTCCTGTTCCAACGCTAGCCCCCAGGACAAGGCCAATCTTTCTGCAAGACAGGCAATGCTCTTATCCTCATCCTGCAAATAAAGGGAAAGCCATTCTGCAAAGTCATTTGCCGTTTTTGGCTTCTCTCGCTTTAAGACAGAATTTAAAAGCATCTTCTTCGTTTTCTTGACCTTAGCCGAAGTACAGGAAATCAATACCGGATACAGAAGCTCCTCGAAGATATTTTCTATAAGAACCGGGGCAAATCGCTCTAAAATAGGACTCTCCCCCAGTCCCAGTAGTGGAATAAGATTTTCCGCTCGTTCAAGGAAATCCTTTTCTGTGCAGCCAAGCTTATCCAAAAGCTCCACCCATGCTTTTCTGTCCCCGGGTCTTCTCGCAATATACAGTGCATCAAAGATATACTCTTTTGCCGCCTCTTTACTAAGCAAATGCTTCTCTACTCCAAAGAAAAGCAAATCAGGAAAGGGGCCTGTTGCGGGCATATTCAGGGAAATTCCCTTTTCGATATGCTCTACAAATCTTCTGAGAATTTCTTCCTTCTCCAGCGTAAAGCTGTCATCGAATAGATAATCTTTTTTTGTCCCCAGCAATATCACCGAAGAGGCTGCTGCCCAGTCCTTCATATACTCCACGGATTCCGGAATAGGGAGATTCATCCTGTGCAGCAGTTTCAGGCAAAGCATACCAAGGACGGAGAGGGAATTCTCCCATGCCCTCCTGTTACCACTTTCGGCAGCGGAAATGAACCGGATTGCATAGTTATCACCTCTATCCATAATTGCCTGAAGAGCAATTTCATCTCCCCGGCCTATCACATTTGCCGCCCTCTTCGCCTCCACACCGATTCGAACGGCAAAAACAGCAAGCTTCTTAAGATCAACATCTATAACAGAAGCAAAGCCGTAGCTGTTCTCGGATAATTGTTTGACCTGTACCCATTCTCCGGATTTTAGTCCATCCCTTGCAATCCCTTGCTCTTCCTTCGTTCCTATCCCGAGGCTTAAGATATCTTCATAAGCCGTTTCCTCGTATCCCAAAGAACGGTAGATTTCAACAGCTCTTTCCAGTTTGCTTGCCATAGTAAACTCCTTTATCTGCTTGCCTACTATAATTTAATCTTTTGACCATATTTCCTGCCTGATGAGAATTACAGTCCCTGTCTTAATTTCACTGCCAAAATGTGCTTACATGGGCCTCTGCTGTTTCGATGCTTTAAATACCATGTACAAGTGCATTTTGCATTTTCCACTCCGGATCCTTCCGGGTAAATCACTCTGTAGTTTGTCTCTCCCGACTTCACATACCAAAGGGAATCTTCCACAAAGACGGTGTCCTCCATGAGCTTTTTTGCCGCCACCAGTCTCGGATTATCCTTTAAGACTCTATCCGGGTCATCCGGAAGCTCTCTATGGAAAAATGCATTTTCATGGACATCAAAGCCCAGCTTTCCTGAAACGGCAAGGAGTTCCATGGCATCATGAACATTTTTCTTATCCATGCCCAGGGATGCTGAGATATTTTCAAGTTTAATTTTGGGCTCAAAATTCAGTTCATTATCGATTCTGTCTGCACATTCCAAAGTCTCTAAGTTAGAAAGTGCCTCCAGTAAAGCCCCTTCCCCGGAATAACCTTCATAGCTCTTCGCCGTAAGGCTCAGGGTAATGCTTGCACCGTTCATACAAACTTCTATCATCATTTGCCCAGGAGCAGTCCCTTCGGGAGCATAAAAGTTGATTCTGTTTACATGGCTCATGAGACGTTTTAATGCGCTAAGCCTATGAAGACCGCTGATATATACACTGTCTTTTTCTTCCCGAAGCTTTAAGATTGCACCGGTTTTTGTGGGGCACAGCCATCCGGACTGTTCCTTTCCGGTAACAGGCGGAAGCCCTGCAATAAAGGCTTTTGCCTGCATTCCTTCCAGGTGGAATTTGTATTTCATTTTTTGATGAAGCACGGCGCAATTTCCCAAAGCTCGAATCCAGCGATCCGGCATTTGCACGGGACGCTCTATCAGGATATCCGTAAGCAAGGTTCCATCCGAAAGTTCCTTACTGTGCACGTTCTTCCAGCCCTCATCGCCGATAAGAAACTTCAATCTATCTCCCTGCTTGATTTTACAAAGGGCTTGTCTTAGCTTGACGCCTATATCCACATTGGTAGTGCCGTAAAGAATTTCTCCGTCCAAGGCAGTTTGAAATATATCCAGCCGTGCATAAACACCATTACAAGCGGAAAAGCATTCCGCTCTAAGCCTATCCCCCTGAGCGGAAAGTACGGGATCTTTCTGCGCCACCGGTACATACTGAAAATATCTTGTGCTCACAATATCCGCAAGAACCAAAAGCCCTCCCGCGATAATCGCAGGATTCACGATTTCTCCATGAAAAAACAATGGATTTTCCTCTATCCCTTTGGGGGTGAGGGCCGGCGCTATGGATAAGGCTAAATTGCCGTCATACAGGCCGGATATGCTTTTAAATTCTCTCATACGATGCTCCTATCAGACCAAAGAGGGCTGTCCAGTCATTTTATCCCACAAGGATATTTTCATCCCTAAGAAAATGCTCTATCCCCACATACTGGATTCCATTATCATCTTTCCACGGTTTCAAATAGTCTTTGACCACAACCATCTTTTTAAAAGAATCCGGTATTCTGAGGAGAGATGCGATTTCCTGCTTTTTCTTTTCCGGATCTGCAATGCTTAGTGCCGACTGAATGTAGTACCTGTCATTTCCCCTATTAAGCACAAAATCCACTTCTAACTGTTTCCGTACTTTTTTATTCTCTTCCATAGTTGCAATCTCTACGACTCCGACGTCTACATCAAAGCCTCGCCGTATCAAATCGTTATAGAGAACATTCTCCATCAAATGTGTTTCCTCGATTTGTCTAAATCCAAGTCTGGCATTCCGTAACCCTAAGTCAGTGTAATAGTATTTGGACGGTGTCTTGATATATTTTTTTCCCTTCACATCATAACGCTTTGCCTTTTGAAGCAGATAGGAATCCTCAAAGTAATGCAAATATCTATCAATGGTATCCGGTGCAAGGGATATATTTCTTTCACTCTTAAAGGTATTGGACAGTTTACCGGGATTTGTCAATGAACCAATCCCGGATGCCAGGATATCAAGAAGTATAGCCAGTACCTCTTCGTCGTTCTTGATCTTATTTCTCTCCATGATGTCCTTAAGATAAGTTCTTTCAAATAGGTCTCGAAGATATTTACTTTTCCGTTCATGCGTATCCATTTCCAAAATCATCGGCATTCCGCCATAGGTGTAATACTCTTGCCAGGCCTCCCGCTTATCTCCTTCATAAGCATCATAGAACTCAGCAAAAGAAAGGGGAAACACTCTAATCTCATCCCCTCTATCCCTAAACTGTGTAAGCACATCTGACGAAAGCATCTTTGAGTTACTGCCGGTCACATAGACATCCACATTTTTTATCTTTAAGAGCCCCAGAACCACATCTACAAAACTAATCTTTGCTTCTTGATTGTCCACATAAGGATTCTTTACTTCGGAAACCAGCTGTATCTCATCGATAAATACATAAAAAACCTTTTTTGCATCTGTAATTTGGCTTCTAATATATTCATCCAAATGAAGTGGATCTCGATATTTCATATTTTGTAAATCATCCAACTGTATCCCTATAATCTGTTCCTGAACAACTCCTTCGTCTAAGAGTTGCTGGCGAAACAAGTCAAAAAGAAGGACTGACTTGCCACTTCGTCTAAGACCGGTAATAATCTTAACTCTTCCGTTCTCTTTTAATCTCATCAGCTCATTAACATATTGTTTTCTTGGTAGCATATCTATCTCCATGATTTTTTTGCAGATTGGAACATTTTTTTCATCTATATAAAACAGATTATATTCTAAATTGAACTTCAATCAAGATGTTTATACGATTTTTTTGTTCCAATCTGCATTTTTTTCATACAGAAAAATCCCAAAACAATTGAATATGCAATGACGCATATTCCTGCTATCTGTTTTTTATTTTCCTGATTCTTTAAACATAGAGGAAAATCGCCTTTTTTACGCAAATCCCCATTTAAAGAAAGCTAAATTCAGCGCAAATCCCCATTCGTAAAAGTGTATTTTCTACGCAAATCCCCATTCGATATCCATAAATCGGAAGAAAGAACTCCCTTTCCGAGAGTCCCGGTCTTCACGTTCAATATTGTTTTGTGAAAACTTCATTCCACGTCTGATATCCGGATAATGATGGAAGAAAAAGCAAGTGCCTCTCTTCCGACAATACATACGATATTGATTTATTGTAATTACTTTTTGTCGTTATTTAATAATGTTTATCTTGATTCTCGTCTTTAACATGCCTATAATAGAGACAAATGGAGGTAATTACTATGGCATATACAGCAGATATTCTCGACAGTCTTGTTCCTATTACGCAGTTTAACCGCGGTCAGGCTTCCAGAATTTTTGATCGTCTTCATACCGAAAACCAGCTCATCGTATTAAAAAACAACCAGCCGGCGGCTATTATCCTGTCTCCTTCTGAATTTCAACGTCTCAGCGAGATCGAAGAAGACTTTACTTTGCTCCTTGAGGCAACAAGACGCCTGAAAGAAGACTCTTCTTCCACGTCTTCCCGTGAAGATGTGATGTCTGAGCTTGGTATCAGCGAGGCGGATCTTGCTGCTGCCGGGGATGTGGTGATGGAATGAGGTGGCAGATTGAATATTTGGAAGAGGCTAAAAAGGATCTGAAAAAGCTGGATAGAAGTGCTCAGATTATCGTCCTCAAGGGAATTGATAAGGTAAGTGAGAACCCGCTCCCCGCTCAGCAGGGCGGTTATGGGAAACCTCTCGGAAATAAAAGTGGAACCAATCTCACAAACCTGCTAAAGATTAAATTTCGGGATATCGGCATCCGAGTCGTCTATAAAGTCGAATACACAGCCACTGTGATGAAAATCATCGTTATTTCCGCACGAGCAGACGAGCAGGTATATAAAGAAGCTAACAAACGGAAAACTAGGCACGACCTGTAGCCTACATCCAGCCACGAACTATATAATAGCCTCTGTGCATTCTCGCACAGAGGCTATTACATGATTCCGGCAAACGACGGGCTATGATTATTCTGAGCAGGATAAGACGCTCCTCGGCGTCATCTTCTTCTCATTTTTCCTTTTTAAGATGCCTGTACGGAGACCATCCGTGCGTAAATGCCGTCTTCTTCCATAAGTTTATCGTGATTTCCGCGTTCTATAATCTTTCCATCCGATACAACAAGAATCTGGTCCGCATCCTTTATGGTCTTTAATCTATGGGCAATGACAAGAAGCGTCTTATTCTTGCAGAGTTCCGAAATCGCCTCCTGTATAGCCCGTTCATTATCCGCATCCACACTTGCTGTTGCTTCATCTAAAATAACAATGGGCGAGTCCTTCAGGATACATCTGGCTATGGAAATTCTTTGTTTCTCTCCGCCGGAAAGGGAGGCGCCGCCTTCCCCGATTACCGTATCAAAGCCTTCCGGAAGCGAGCGGATAAGATCATAGCATCTTGCCTTCTTTGCCGCCTCCACTACTTCTTCCCTTGTAGCATCGGGTCGACCCATGGCGATATTGTTATAGATTGTGTCCTTAAAAAGATAAACCCTCTGGAACACCATGCTGATTTGATCCATCAATCTTCCCAAGGAAATATTTTTGATATCTTTGCCGTTAAGCTTAATCGTTCCCTCACGGATGTCCCAAAATCTGGCAAGAAGAGAAGCAATGGTAGATTTTCCACTGCCTGACGGTCCTACAAGAGCCGTCATTTCCCCCTTTTTCATGCTAAAGGAGATATGATTCAGCACATTCTTTCCTGTATAGCCAAAACTTACATCGCTGTACTCCACAACAGAATCCTTTTGTGCTTCCTTTGTATTTTCAAAAAACACAGTATCACCGGAATCCTTTCGTGTTTTATCAGCATTTTTAGGCATTGCAATAGCAGCAGAATCCTCCTCTGTTTCCTTTGTACTTTCAGAAAACTCCTGATCACCGACGTCTTTCAGTTCTTCCGCTTCAAAGACCTCTTCTATTCTGTCTAAAGAGGCCGCTGTTACCGTAAGTCTGGTAATTTGCCCATAATAGCTCTCTATGGAAATAAAGAGATCAAATAAGAACAATACCATTCCCACCATATAGTCCGGCGCCATTTCTCCCTTCGCATATAAGAGGCCTGCTACAGCAAGCATGAAGGAGGTACCAATCCCGTAGGTAAGGTATAAGGCTCTTGCCCAAGGCCCATAGCTTTTCTCAAAGTCAATACTTTCCTTACAACTTTTCTCAAATTCGGCGGAAAGACTTTTGGATTTTTCTCCTAACATATTAAAGGACTTGATAATCCCTATTCCTTCGGCAAAATCCAAAACCTCTTCCGTAAGCGATTCACTTCCCTCCTGCTTCGTCTTGGAATGCGCAAGGGTCGTTTTCATCATACAATTTCCAACAATGACAAAGGCGATAATCACTGTCAGAGCAGCTATCCCTAATCGTATATCCATGGCAAACATCATGAGCGTCATAAGACCTTGGGAAATCATAAAAGTCACCAGCTCCGATAAAACAGTCATACAGCACTCTTCAATAAACACCATGTCTGTACATAGAACTGTGCTGATTTTACCCATATTTCCTTCTGTAAAGTATCCCATCGGAAGTTTCCGGAGATGATCTCCCAGTCTCATTCGCATATCCGCGAACACTTCATATCCTGTTGCAGATTGAAGAACATTCGTGATGTGCTCAAAAACCGCTTCCACTGCAATGCAAAGAGCAAGACCGATTCCAAGATAAAGACATATCTTTTCCCGCATTTGCCCCTTCATAAACAGACTGATGGCAATAAAACTGAAGATTAACGGTGCCTTCATCATAATCCCCTTGATGAAAGAAGTAATATACGAAGCTCTGATTCGGGAACTGTATTTTCCTGTCATACAAACGATTCTATGCAGTATCTTTAGCATGCTTTTTCTCCTCCCTTAATCTTCCATGTGCTTGCACTTACAGAGGCATCCCAGAATTTCTTATACTCCGGACATTCTTCCAGGAGCTTCTCATGCTTATCGGCTGCGATACACTTTCCTTCTTTTATCACGCAAATCTTATCCGCATTTTTTACCGTGGAAAGTCTGTGCGCAATCACAAGCACCGTCTTATTCTTTGTGATTTCATCAAGAGCAGCATTTAATTTTTCTTCATTTTCGGGATCCATAAAGGCGGTAGCCTCGTCCAAAACCACAATCGGCGCATCCTTCAAAATCGCACGTGCCAAGGAAATTCTCTGGCGTTCTCCTCCCGACAGTTGCTTTCCGCCGTCTCCCGCCATGGTCTCTATTCCGTCAGGAAGTCTCCTCAGAAACTCATCACACTGCGCTCTACTTGCCGCTTTCAGTACCTCTTCTCTTTTCGCCTCGGGCTTTCCGATAAGGATATTTTCATAAAGCGTTGTATTAAATAAAAATTGCTCCTGCGCAACATAAGAGACCTCATTATTCAGCGCTTCCAGAGACAAATCTGTGATATCCTGTCCGCCAATCCGGATTTTCCCGTCACTTAAGTCATAATAATGCACTAAAAGCTTCGCCAGTGTGGATTTTCCGCTTCCCGATTCTCCCACAAGAGCAGTTGTCGTTCCCTGCTTAAGTTCTAGACTTACCCCATGCAGAATCTCTTTCTCTCCATAAGCGAATCGAACATTTTCAAACTGAACATCCCTATTCCTCCCGCTAAACTTTGCACTCCCCTCTTGAAGCGCCGGTTTATCCATAAGCTTTTCCAGCTCTGCGATTTTATAATTCAGCTGCGGAAAATTTCCTGCAAAATGCATCGCCTTCATAAAAGACGGACCGACTGCGAAAGACATACAAAGCACTAAAATCAGTTTATCTAAGGCAAGACTTCCACTGATAACCCAAAATGCCCCTACCGGAATAATGAAAAGCGAAAGACTCGGCAAAACACTGGAATACATCGCCATCCATGGCCAACAAGCTCTGTACCATAAAAGGGTAAAATCTCTGTAGTTTTTTACGACTTCTCCGAATCTTTTATAAGAATCGCCGTCCTTATTGAATACCTTCACCACTTCCATTCCATTTACATATTCAATAATGGTGTTATTCATCACGGCAGCGGATTCATAGTAAGCATCCATTTTGGAACTGCCCTGCTTCATCATCATGCCCATGGCAAAGATTCCTACGAAAATGGGAACAAGGGAAAGCAAAGCTAAGCGGTAATCCACCACAAACATCAGAACGAGGATGGCAAGCGGAATCGAAATATTGGCAATCCCTTCCGGAATCGCATGAGCAAGTAAAAGCTCAATCATATCAATATCTTCTGTAAATACCTTTTTTATACGGCCGGTACCAAGGCTCTCTATATTTCCGAGAGACTGTTTTTCCAGTTTCCCCTGTAGAGATATTCTTAAATTTTTCAGGGTATTGTATGCACTGATATGGGAAAAAATCAGTCCTTTCACATAGGCGAAAGAATAAATGATCTCCGACAAAAGTACCCCGAGTACCCTCAGCATCAGATATCCCAAACTGATGGATTGCCCTTTTGTTAAAGGGGAAATTATCTGATACAGGAAAAAGTAGGGCATCGTTTTTGCTACAATCCCGATACACATCATGATGACTGCTCGGATCGTGTATTTCTTGTATTCTCCCATATAGGGAGCCACTTTTTTAAACATTGTGCTCTCCTTTTTTGATTAGTTTTTGCTAACCTTTAGTGTTTATTCATACCCAGTATCACTCGCAAAGCGTGCAGTACCTCGTTTTAAGCCGTCTTTCGACGGTCAAACTATACTAATCCATGATTCCTACTGCCTTTTTCCAATCAAGGAATCTGCATAGCACTTTGCAATGCTCTTCGATTTCTTTCCAAGACATCTTATGAACGAAAGGCTCATAAATAGAGGTCCAGAATACCGTACAGAGAACATGCATTTCCTGATCCGTAATCTCCGCTTTGGCAATATTTCTCTTTTTTGCCTCTTCATAATATTGCTTATAGGCATGTGTCATGCGATAAGCAAAATCATGCCCGAAGTTCTCATGTACCGTCCCGGCAGATTTTTCTAAAAGTAATACAAATTCTTCTCGAATATCCCATAGGATTCGGAACACATCTAAGATGTATTTCTCATTCATAATCCATGTATTTCTCACTTCTTC
>ENA-OWND01001599-OWND01001599.1-metagenome-genome-assembly--contig:-NODE-1599-length-13554-cov-8.271650_pt1 | contig 13554 bp, 9 predicted proteins | sample MGYA00245342_ERZ651119 | MGnify/ENA primary metagenome ERZ651119 (study PRJEB26857, sample SAMEA4031756) | metagenome | biome: human; feature: oral; material: saliva | place: Philippines | collected 2014...
TTGTAAGATGCCACACAAGCTGACGAAAGCAGTAGGAAAGCTTTTGTTCGTTGAACAATAAAAAGGCATTGCGGTCTATTGACCGATTTGGGTTTATAAATGCTTTAGTCTTCCATCAATTTTCTGTAGCGACCTTTCTTTATCTCCTCGCCAGTGCCGAGACGACGTGCTTTGTTTATCTCGTAGTCAGAGTAGCTGCCTTCGAAGTAGAACACCTCGCCGTTGCCCTCGAATGCAAGGATATGAGTACAGATACGATCGAGGAACCAACGGTCGTGACTTATTACCACTGCACATCCTGCGAACGCTTCCAGACCTTCCTCCAATGCACGGAGAGTGTTCACGTCAATGTCGTTCGTAGGCTCATCGAGCAGCAATACGTTTCCCTCCTGCTTCAGTGCCATAGCGAGCTGCAGGCGGTTTCGTTCACCACCGGAGAGCACACCGCACAGCTTACCCTGGTCGTTGCCTGAGAAATTAAATCTGCTTAGATATGCACGTGAGTTAATATCTCGTCCACCCATACGTATCGTCTCATTGCCCTGCGATACGACCTCATATACGGTCTTCTGCGGGTCGATGTCCTTATGCTGCTGGTCTACATACGCCAGTTTCACCGTCTCACCTACTTCAAACTGCCCTGCGTCGACGCTCTCCAAGCCCATGATGAGACGAAAAAGGGTGGTCTTTCCTGCACCGTTAGGACCTATGACTCCCACAATGCCGTTTGGAGGGAGCATGAAATTGAGGTCGGTGAAGAGTGTTTTCTCGCCGAACGACTTCGCTACGTGCTGTGCCTCGATGACTTTGTTGCCCAGTCGTGGTCCGTTAGGGATAAATATCTCGAGTTTCTCCTCACGTTCTTTCTGTTCCTCATTGAGCATTGCATCGTAAGAATTCAGACGCGCCTTACCCTTTGCCTGACGCGCCTTTGGTGCCATATGCACCCATTCCAACTCTCGTTCGAGAGTCTTGCGGCGCTTGGAGGCAGTCTTCTCCTCCTGTGCCATGCGCTTTGTTTTCTGGTCGAGCCATGAAGAGTAGTTGCCCTTCCACGGTATTCCCTCGCCACGATCGAGCTCCAGAATCCATTCCGACACATCGTCGAGGAAGTAGCGGTCGTGGGTTACGGCGATCACCGTGCCCTCATACTGCTGCAGATGCTGCTCGAGCCAGTCAATAGACTCGGCATCGAGGTGGTTTGTAGGCTCGTCGAGCAACAATACGTCAGGCTTCTGCAGGAGCAGGCGGCACAGCGCCACACGTCGGCGCTCGCCGCCGGAGAGGTTTGTTACAGCCCAGTCGCCGGGAGGACATCGTAGTGCGTCCATTGCACGCTCAAGCTTTGAATCCATGTTCCACGCATCGGTGGCGTCTATGATGTCCTGCACCTCTGCCTGACGCTGCATGAGTTTATCCATCTTATCGGGGTCGGAATAATACTCCTCGAGACCGAACTTATCGTTTATCTCATCGTATTCTTTCAGTGCGTCGTACACATACTGCACACCCTCCATGACGTTCTCCTTGACAGTCTTGTCCTCATTGAGTGGCGGATCCTGAGGGAGATAACCCACGGTGTAGCCCGGACTCCATACGACATCGCCCTGAGTAGGCTGTTCAAGTCCAGCGATTATCTTCATCAACGTTGACTTTCCTGCTCCATTAAGACCGATAATACCGATTTTTGCACCATAAAAGAACGATAGATAGATGTTCTTCAATATCTGTTTTTGGTTCTGTGGAATGATCTTTGAGACCCCTACCATAGAGAAAATGACTTTTTTGTCGTCTACTGTTGCCATAAGATATTTGTTGTTTTATTATGTTCGTTGCGTTAATCAGGGAAGCAATGACGCTTTCCTGACCTCCTTTTGCAAATTTACGAAGAATAAAGAGAATAACCAAATGGGAATATATAAATAAGGTGTAAACCCTGTTCTTTATGATTTTTTAAATGGGAATCAACTGGAAAAGTATTTTTTTCTTCGTAACTTTGTATTATATTTTCAGTACTATCAATATTATATTATAATGAGAAAACATTTTTTTACGGTAATACTTCTTATGTCTGCTGTTGTCAGCAGCTACGCACAGTTTCAGTTGTCAAACAGCGGATTCGAGGAATGGGAGGACGTCAGCTATTCAAATAAGACCGGCAACGAACCTATCGGCTGGAGCTCTTTCCTCGACGGCACGGGCTCTATGAAGTCTTTGGCGGCGGCAAATCAGTTGGAGAAGAGCACCGACGTGCGTCCCGGCACTACGGGCAAATACAGTGCAAAGCTTTTTTCGCGCAAAGTAATATTCTCCATTGTCGCTCAAGGAAACCTCACTAATGGCTGTGTGAACATGGGTAGTATTTCGGCAACCGATGCTTCCGGCAACTACAACTACATTAATCATGAGCGTCAGGACCAGTCAATGCGTTTCGCCGGACGCCCTGATGCCGTGAAGATATGGACTAAATTCAATGGCACCAAGACCGGCAACGTGGAGGTAAGCCTCATCACTGACGGCTACTATCAGTCGCCACGGTCGGATAAGAACCCTGCTACGGCAACACTCGTTGCGCATGCAAAGAACTCGGAAATAGCGTCGAACGATACATGGACCGAGTATGTGATACCTTTCGATTATCCGGAGTCTGTGGCATCCGACGTGCGTCCGGAGTTTGTGCTGGTCAATATCTCTACCTGCGCAGAGCCCGGAGGCGGTTCGGGAACAGACTATCTCATCGCCGACGACATAGAGATGGTCTACAACTCAGAACTGTCAGCTGCCAAGTACGCCGGTCGGTCACTGACCGTCACTGACGGTGTTGCAACCGTCGACGCCATTTATGACGCTGCGCTTCTTGAGCTTGAAAGCAATGGCAGAGGTGCAAGCATGGCAAAGACGTACGACATTAAGACAGGCATAGTGAAAGTTGTCGTGACTGGCGACAACATCGCTGAAGACGCATCCAACAAGCATGAATATACCATTAAGTTCAATATCGACCACGGGACCCTCGGTATCGATTCCGTCAATGCTTCCGAAGAAGACGGAAAAATATACGATGTCAGTGGTCGGCAGGTGACAAAGACAGTAAATGGGCTGTATATCAAGAACGGCAAGGCATTCATTGCGAAATAAATTAGCGACAGCCATTCATTAATATTCTACTCCGGTTCGATATAAGAATTCATAAAAACAGCCGGCAAGAGCCAGCGTAGGGGCGTGATTTATCACGTTCCGCATTGACAAGTATGTCACTGAATAAATTCAACAAAATGCCTGTCCTGACCACACATACAGCCGATATTTGCCGGCGCGTTGTCCTTCGTTGCCGAAAAACGCTTGTTTTCGGCATTACATGAAAGACGCTGGTAATCAGCGAGATAAAGGATTTTAATGCCAACAAAAATACGAATCATTTTCAAGAACCGCCGTTTCTTGGTTCTAAAACCGCCGCTTCTTGCCGATGAAACCGACCTTTTCAGCATCAAGAACCGCTGCTTTTTGCGATAAAAAGCACGGAATGAGGCAGTTTTCTCCTCTCGTCGGTTCCCGAAGACGCAGCGTTATGCTATGCTGACTTGGCAAATCATCGCTTTTGATTTTCTATTTCGTAAAAAATCGCAAAGATGATTTTTCTTTACGCCACGATAGTTCTTGATGATACGTCTGTAACTTTTACAAGACCATTCTTATCCCGAACTGACGCATATTATAAACATAACGCAGTCGGATGCCTGACTTTATGTTAATTTTCCGCCATGAAAAGTCAAAAGAACTTTAGGTTTTCTTCGAAAGAAAAATAAAGTTTGCGTGCTGTGATATAAATTGTCTGTGATTATTTTTTTGTTTGAGATATTTGTATTACTTTTGCCGTTAATGAATATAATGTAACTTCGGTATTACCGAGTAATGGCTAAAAACAAATTTACTATTATGGCAGAAGAATTAGAAGTGAAGGAGCTTGATGAAGTCGTTGTTCGCTTTTCAGGTGACTCCGGTGACGGTATGCAGCTGGCTGGAAACATTTTCTCCACCGTTTCTGCTACTGTTGGAAACTCTATCAGTACTTTTCCTGACTATCCGGCAGACATCCGTGCCCCGCAAGGTTCGTTGACCGGTGTGTCAGGTTTTCAGGTTCATGTCGGTTCGGAGAAGGTTTATACTCCCGGCGATGAATGCGATGTCCTTGTGGCAATGAATGCCGCAGCTCTCAAGACCCAGTACCAGTATGCTAAGAAGGGTGCTGTTATCATCATCGACACCGATTCTTTTGGTGAGCGCGACCTTGACAAAGCCAAGTTCAGCGACCCGAAAGCAGGGTGGGCAGGGGCAATAGCAGAGATGAATGTCGATGCTGACCGTGTCATAGCATGCCCTGTGACATCAATGGTGAAGAGCGCTCTTGCCGACACAGGCATGGACAATAAGTCTATGCTTAAATGCCGCAACATGTTTGCTCTCGGTCTTGTCTGCTGGCTGTTCGACCGCGAATTAGAGCTTGTAGAGAATTTCCTTAAGGAGAAATTCGCTAAGAAACCTGCCATTGCAGAAGCAAATATAAAGGTCATACGTGCCGGATATGACTACGGACACAACACTCACTCCAGTGCTGCTAATGTGAATCGCATAGAAACACGGGTGAAGACTCCGGGACGTTACATGGATATCACCGGCAACAAAGCCACTGCCTATGGCTTCATCGCTGCGGCAGAAAAGGCAGGACTGCGGCTTTATCTCGGTTCTTACCCTATCACACCAGCCACTGATGTGCTTCATGAACTGTCAAAGCACAAGTCGCTTGGAGTGACCACCGTACAGTGTGAGGATGAGATTTCCGGCTGTGCTTCAGCCATCGGAGCATCTTATGCCGGCGCCCTTGCGGTGACATCTACCTCAGGACCGGGTCTGTGTCTGAAGTCAGAGGCAATGAACCTTGCCGTCATCATGGAGCTGCCATTGGTGGTTCTCGACGTTCAGCGCGGCGGACCAGCCACCGGTCTTCCTACTAAATCAGAGCAGACTGACCTTCTGCAGGCTCTCTTCGGGCGAAACGGCGAGAGTCCCATGCCGGTCATGGCGGCACTCAGTCCTACCGATTGCTTCGATGCTGCCTACGATGCTGCTAAGATTGCACTCGAGCACATGACGCCGGTCATCCTGCTCACCGATGCTTTCATTGCCAACGGGTCAGGCGCGTTCAAGTTGCCAAACCTCGAAGAATACCCTGCAATCCGCCCACCTTATGTCCCTGACGAACTGAAAGGACAGTGGACACCATATATGCGTGGTGACAACGGCGCTCGTTATTGGGCTGTGCCCGGTCGCGAGGGATTCGAACACATACTCGGCGGACTGGAGAAAGACAGCGAGACGGGTGCCATCTCAACAAGTCCTGAGAACCATGATCTTATGACACGCCTGCGTGCCGAGAAAGTTGCTAAGATCGAAGTGCCCGACCTTGAGGTCATCGGCGATAAGGACGATGCCGAGATGCTCATCGTCGGTTTCGGCAGTACATTCGGCCATCTGCACGCTGCAATGGACGAACTGCGCGCTCAAGGTAAGAAAGTGGCAATGGCACAGTTCCGCTACATCAACCCTCTACCAAAGAACACCGCCGAGGTGCTCAAGGCTTATAAGAAAGTAGTTGTGGCAGAACAGAACAGCGGACAGCTGGCAGGATGGCTTCGCATGAAAGTCGACGGCTTCGTGCCTTATCAGTATAACGAGGTGAAAGGTCAGCCATTCAAGGTAAATGAACTCACCGAGAAATTCATGGAACTCATTAACAAATAAGAAAGGACATATATTATGACACATACAGCTTCTGATTATAAGACCGGCCTGCCACGATGGTGTCCCGGATGCGGCGACCATTTTTTCCTTGCTTCCTTGCATAGGGCAATGGCAGAGATAGGTGTCGACCCATGGAATGTGGCTGTCATCTCCGGCATCGGCTGCTCTTCGCGCCTGCCACACTATATGGCTACATACGGCATGAACACCATTCATGGACGTGCTGCCGCTATCGCCACAGGAACAAAGGTAAGCAATCCCGACCTCACCGTATGGCAGATTTCAGGCGACGGCGACGGACTGGCTATCGGCGGAAACCACTTCATACACGCCAACCGAAGGAATATAAATATCAATATCGTCCTGCTTAACAACCGTATCTACGGCTTGACAAAGGGACAATACTCACCGACATCGCCTCGCGGCTTCGTCAGCAAATCGTCACCTTACGGCACCGTGGAGGAACCTTTTCACCCGGCAGAGCTATGCTTCGGCGCACGTGGGCATTTCTTCGCACGCACCGTTGCCACCGACGGTCCGCACACAATAGAGATGCTTAAGGCTGCTCAGGCACACAAGGGTACATCAGTAACCGAGGTCCTGCAGAACTGCGTCATATTCAACGACGGAACGCATAAGGACGTGTACGACAAAGCAGGACGCGCAAAGAACGCTATATATGTGCGTCACGGCGAGAAACTCGTCTTCGGCGAGAACAAGGAACTGGGTCTCGTGCAGGAAGGTTTCGGATTGAAGATAGTTGAGATAGGCAAGGGCGGATTCACTATCGACGATGTCCTTGTACACGACGCACACTGTGAGGACAGCACTTTGCAGACAAAGCTCGCTCTCATGGGCAACAATGACGGGTTCCCTATTGCTCTGGGTGTCATCCGCGACGTAGACGCTCCTACCTACGACGACGGTGTCACGGCGCAGATAGAAGAAGTAAAGGCAGCAAAGAACTATCATAACTTTGCCGAACTTCTTGAGACCAACGACATCTGGGAGGTGAAATAACGCGGAATATTACAACGGAAAAAATGTTAACCCCAAATCGGTCCATTGATCGATTTGGGGTTTAATGCAGTGTTATTCTTGTTATCTCCGGCGTTGCTCCTATACGCATCGGCATCGTAGCACCCAAGCCTATGTTGACATACAGGTTCTGACCGTTCTCTGTGTATAGTCCGGCGTGCTCTTTATATATAAAGGTGGAGAAGTAGAAGAGTCCGAAAAAGTTGACCTGTCCGCCATGTGTATGACCTGACAGGGTCAGCGGGATATCTGTCTTGCCGAGCACCTCGCCGCGCCAGTGGGTAGGATCGTGTGTGAGAAGAATACGACATATACCGTCGGTGCCCGCCATAGCTTTCTTCAAGTCTCCACGCACTACGACATTGTGGATGCCAAGACTCTGGTTCTCACAGCCGATAACAGCCAGACTGTCGCTGCCACGATGCAGAACAGCATGCTCATTCATCAGCAGATGCCAGCCCAAGTCTTCTTTCTCCATTCTTACCAACTTCTGCAGATGCTCCTCACGCTGCTTGTTGTTCCAGCCACGAGTATAAGGCATATAATCATGATTGCCGAGAATGGAATATACTCCGTCGCGCGCCTTCAGACTACGAAGTATAGGCACAAACGTGTTGAGTTCCCTCTCTGACAGAGAGACAAGGTCGCCGGTGAAGAAAATCACATCGGCATCGAGTGAGTTTATCTCGTCGACAATGGCACGCATTTCCTGCTCATGACCGATGTATCCGTCAATATGGAGGTCGGATATATGAACGATGTTATACCCGCGGAAGCCGTCGGGCAGACCTGTTATTGTGAGTTCAATGTGTTTCTGCTCATGACGGAAACGTCCCCAGCAATAGCCATAAACAGACAGCACGAGCCATAGAACGACAAGTCCCAAGGCAGTGAGCATGAACGGGCGCCATGTGCAGCGGAAATGAAACACGAGACTGATTCCTTTCACTATAAGATACACAATATTCGGGACTAATAATATAGCCAGGCATATTATGACTGTGAAAAGAAGAAAGATTTTCATCTTTGATTGAAGTAATTGTAACTATAGTTAAGTACGAAGTAGAACACCGTTCCAAACACTATCCCTGCCAAGGAATCGATGAGGTAATGTGCCTGAATATAGAAGGTTGCAAAGAACATAAGCACTGCTAACGGCAACACCCTGAAGAAAACCTTGCGGTTGTTGGAGAACCACAAAAGCAACATGCAGACCGTTGTCACTCCCACATGACTTGACGGGAAGGCGGCAGTAGGGCGCTCGCCTGTCCATTTAGCAGCCTCGACAAGGTTCCAGAACGGGCCGCTGCTCCACCCCGGCGACGGGAGACTATCCTTTGCAAGGTCGTGATGCAGCTCGAAATAATTGCCTATTGACGGGAACACTCCTTGCTCTATGACGTCCAAGCCCACAGCCTTGAAATAAAATGTCGGTCCTGCCACGGGCACAAAAATGAAGATTGCATAGAATATAAAGAACGCTGCAATAATGATGAAAGCCGTCTTGGTGAACTGCTGACGACGGTAAATGAAATAGAATAATGCCGTAAACGCAATTATAGGATAATACGATACGTAGCCTAAGTCGAGCGGTTCAGACACTATGCCCCACGGCAACAGGCGCGAGAAAACGATTGAAGGCTGCAAACCAAACAACGTCTGCTCCATACTGGCAAACACATGGTCGAGGTTCAAAAAGCAACGGTTGAACTCGTATGTGTCGGGATACCACTCGCCAAGCATCGCCAACTGTATGGCAACGCGTATGAACATCATCATCGGACACCGCACAATGCGGTATATTCCCCACATGGCAAAGACCAACACCACAACACGAACACGAAGCATAATCATCTGTTCCGTATTGTGAAGGCTGGTATACATGAGCGCCATTAAGATAAACGTCAGTAAAGTATAAATCAGTACTGCCCATTCCAATGCCAGCAGACCACGCTTCGGCGTTTTCTCTATAGCAAATAATTCTTTGAATTTTAATCCTGACATGTTATTTTCCCAGATCATTTTTCCGACCATCTCGCTCCGTCACGGAGCAGACTCGCGGGTCGAGCCGCATTATCCTGCTCACAGTTTTTGGTCGTAACTATTTATATTACAGGGTGCAAAGATACGTCATTATCCACATAATACAAAGAAAATATGTTCTCTTTTAGTTTTTTTTCCAATTTAGACAAAACAGACTGACAATAGCCGTACGATATTATTCTATATTTCCTTCTGTTCTGCGTGACGCATTATCAGCAGCATTCCAGGCAATATTGCATAGTCTAATGAACTGTTTCACGGATTAACATTACCTATTTGCTATGGAGGAGAGAATCAAATCAATGTCCATTCCTCACAGTGCCGTCGCTATTTGTCCGTCGTGGCATGGAGCCGACAACGTCTGGATGGGCTTCACATCTATCAACAGCGACTATTCAACAACTATCTTTTTGCCGTCCTTGATATATATTCCATTTGTCTCAGGCTTGTCGATGCGACGCCCATGCAGGTCGTAACAGATGTCGTCAGGCATGTTAATGCTGACGTCACGGATAGCATTCACTATGTTGCCAGTACCGAAACCATCAGGCACATTAGGACGGATATACTTGTCATCAACCTTGTCGTAGAACATCGGCATATTGTCTTCATTTCTTACGCAAGGCACAAAATCATGCAACAGCTTTGAATCTTTTCCGAAAATCTTCATGTCGTAGATACGTCCATAATAAGGATAGTCCTGCTGACCGGTGGCTTTGAACCCTGTGTAGTTGGTCGGTATGGTCTCATCGTTTATTTTTATTTCTGCCAAAGTAGTGGTGACGGTGTAGCGTTTGTTAAATTCATGAGTGCCGACGAAATCGTTTACATAGCCACCGACGAAATAACCCCACTGGTTGCCCTTATTGTTGACATACAACGATAATCCGTTTGCGTTGGAGTCGCGACCGCTGAATACCGCACGCCAGCGCCCTTTGAACGGTTGCTCCTGTTCGTTCTTTTCGTATGAATAGCAATCGATTTCTATCTTAGTGTCCTGTTTTGGCACAAAGCCCGTGTCGAAGAGATATTTGTAATTGGCATCCTCGCCCTTATAATCGATGTATTCAACATCGGAATATGTAAACGGGGCGTTGCCAAAGACAGGGCGGTCCCACTCGTCGTGGTTCTTTCCACCTACTATATACGGCCATCCGTCACTGTCCCACTTCACCTGCTCGAGGTACAGACAGCGTCCGTCGTTGACATTGCTCGCCTTGTAAGCATGAAAGAGAATCCAGTCCTGACCGGCGTCGTCAGTGACGATCTCCGAGCAGTGCCCTGTACCGTAGGCGTAGTTATTGTCGGCGCTGAGCAATGGCGAGAAGCTATTGTTAAGTGCATTGCCACCATTCTTCGACAGATAAGGACCTGAAAGATTCCTCGAACGTGCCACAACCATGTGGTATGATGACTTTTCCTTCTCGCAGCACGACCCTGCCGAACCAATCAGATAGTAGTATCCATCACGTTTGTGGATGTATGTTCCCTCTGTGAGCGTACCTGCTATCTTAAACTTCTCTGCTCCTTCTTTTATTGAAAGACCGTCGTCAGAGAGTTGAATGCCGTAAATTCCACGGAACGAACCCCAGAACAGATACTTGTCGCCGTTGTCTTCTTCGATATAGAACGGGTCAATGGAGTTCTGCACACCTATCTCACGTGATATGAAGAGCTTGCCGTGATCCTTGAAGTTTGCGTATGCTATGTCAGATGTCGCAACGCCGATACCGCATTCCCACTCGCCTCCCCAGGTTGACATGGAGTAATACATCACGTACTTATCGCCAATCTTATTGATATCAGGCGCCCAGACACCACCGCCTGCGACAAATTTTGGACGTGAGGATTCGGTGAAACAGTTGCCCACCGGAATCCACTGACAGAGGTTCGTAGACCTTGCCACAGGCACCTTATTACCCGTATGATAGGCATAGAAATAACGTCCGGCACGGATGATCGTAGGGTCAGGAAAGTCGTGACCGTAGACCGGATTGTTGTATTTGTACTTGTCAGCGGCTGCAGCAGCGAGGCTACACATAAGCACAGACATAAAGAGAAGGGATTTAATTGATAGTTTCATGTTATAAATAGTTTATTTGTTTGTGTTACGGCAGGTTATTAAATAATTAACCAGAACCGGTCAATAGATTCCTAACTGATTTCGTCTGATTATGGAGCAGATTGACGGCATTGTTACAGGGGGCGTAGCGGGCTACGCTAAAGTAACAAGGCAGGTAAGATGCTGCACAAGCGGGCGAAAGAAGTAGGAAAGCCCTTGTTCTTTAAGAAGAAACATACACTGCAGTCTATTGACCGATTGGGAATTAATATAAACGATAATGGCGGAAAGGCAGAAACAAATATTTTATAAGTCATAGGCAGTAAGTGTTGAAAGAGATTGTTTTTGTAAATAAAAGAGAAATCATCTCTTTTGCATTACAAAGATAATATTTTTTTTCAATAAATCAAAATTTTATTCATTATGACAATGAAGACCGACATAAAAAACGAAGAGAAAAACATGGCTTTCGGCACTTTTTTTACTACACAAACGGCAACATGACGGATAATAAGAAAAATGTCTTTGTAATCATTTGATTATCAATGCGTTGTAAAAGCGGCGTTTCTTGCACCTAAAACCGCCGATTCTTGGCGCTAAAACCGTAGGTTCTTGAACCAAGAAACGGCGCTTCTTGAAATTCATTCCGCAGAGATTGGATTTTCATATATACAGAATTGACGTAATGTGGGTAATTTATGGGTGTTTCAGGTATGATGTTTTTCACCATTTGTCTAATGAAAAACATCATACCGATCGGAACATTGCCGACTGAAAAAAGTGGAGAATGAGGAGGAAGAAAAGTGCAAAAAAGACAAAATAGCATCTTTGATTGTAAAAAAAAGCGAGGGGCAAGGTGTAGACAAATTACGGTGCGCAAATGGTCTTTTCTTATAATTACGGGTGGAATGTCGTTATTTTCCATTACTTTTGTATCAGAAATAATCACCACGACAATGATACTTCAAAAGGACAAAGACCCTATGGGACTGGCAATTGCCGACTACGCAAAGAATGGTTCAGCCGAACGTCTGCGAGTGTTTTCGCCACAGTTTGAAGAGGACGAGATTCCTGTAGAGACACTTTTCCGCGAATATGAAGCCATGCCTGACATAGAACAGAAGGCATTGCAGACGGCTCATGGGCATGTTCTCGATGTCGGTGCAAGAGCCGGATGCCATGCTCTGGCGCTGCAGGACATGGGCATGGAGGTGACAGCCATTGACATCTCGCCGCTATCGGTAGAGACTATGCAACGACGGGGAGTGAAAAACGCCGTGCTCTGCGACCTGTTCGACATTTCCGGACATAACCCAGGAAAGACGTACGACACTGTTATTATGCTGATGAATGGCATAGGAATAGTAGGGAAAATAGAGAAATTGCACAGTTTCTTCGCGTATATGAAGCAGATTCTCGCCCCAGGCGGTCAGTTGCTTGTAGACTCGTCGGACATACGTTATGTGTTTGAAAACGAGGATGGCTCGCTTGATATCAACCTGAATACCGCCTACTACGGCGAAATGGAATACCAGATACAGTATAAGCACACCAAGGGCGAGCCGTTTCCGTGGCTATACATCGACTTCCCATTGCTTAGCAATATTGCAGAAAACAACGGTTTCATCGCCGATAAGATACTCGAGGGAGACCACTACGACTACCTCGCAAGAATAACTCTAAGAACAAACTCATGACAATAGAGTCGCACCCACTTGAACCTTTCCTGCCTGCGAACGGAAGAATACTGTTCCTTGGCAGTTTTCCTCCACCGAAAGCGCGGTGGAGCATGAACTTCTTCTACCCTAACTGGATAAACGATTTCTGGCGTATTCAGGGGCTTATCCATTTCGACGACAAAGCGTATTTCGAGATAAAGGGCGAGAAACGCTTCGACCGCAAACGGATTATTGACTTTGCCAATGAACAAGGTCTGGCGTTCTACGATACGGCGACGAAGGTAAAGAGACTGAAAGATAATGCCAGCGATAACTTTCTGGAGATACTGGAACCGACGAACATTGGTGAGCTCCTCGCAAAAATGCCCCACTGCAACCGCATCGTCACTACCGGCGGCAAGGCGAGCGAAGAACTGAGAATGCAGCTGTCATCTGCCTTAGAAATAGCGGAAAATGCGCATATTTCAGAGAAAGATCTCACTCCTGCCATTGGCTCTTGTACAAAAGTGCGTGCCTACGGACGCGAGATAGAATGGTGGCGAATGCCTTCTTCGTCGCGTGCCTATCCTCTCGCGCTGACAAAGAAAGCGGAATTCTACAAGTGTCTGTTCTGACAGATGCAGGTTTTTACGAACGCGACATACTGACAAGTGAGGAAAGAACCTCAAATATGTTCATAGAGTAAGCAGCATGAATATGGAGATTCATGTGAATTGGCACAACAGAAAGCATCAGCCAAAAGAAAGAATAATGCACAGATTCTTTTCAACCAAAAACGGTCAATAGATTCCTAAGTGATTTTGTCTGATTGTTGAGCATCTGTGCTGACGTTTCATCGAAGGCGTAGCGGGCTACGGCAAGGTAATAAGGCTGCTAATATGCCACACAAGCGGGCGAAAGCAATAGGAAAGCTCTTGTTCTTTGATAATAAAA
>ENA-OWND01001601-OWND01001601.1-metagenome-genome-assembly--contig:-NODE-1601-length-13518-cov-67.666345_pt1 | contig 13518 bp, 9 predicted proteins | sample MGYA00245342_ERZ651119 | MGnify/ENA primary metagenome ERZ651119 (study PRJEB26857, sample SAMEA4031756) | metagenome | biome: human; feature: oral; material: saliva | place: Philippines | collected 2014...
TTCTTGTACTACTTCTCTGTTTATGTAAATCTTTTCAAAGAACTCTTTCTTTATGCTTCATCTTTACAAGCCAAAAGGCTCATTTCGTAAAAGCGAGTGCAAAGGTATACAGAATTTCCTTTACCGCCAAATGTTTTCAAGAAAAACTTTAAAAAAAATGTGTTTTACCATGTTTGGGATCGTTTGTCAGTGCCTATTAATACGCATACACCATATTAATATATAGAGAGCATTGCATTAATATATGGAGATCATCGCATTATTATATTGGGATCAGGACACTAATAAATAGAGATCAGGGCACTAACAAATAGAGATCAGGACACTAATAAATAGAGATCAGGGCATTAATAGCCTATAAGCAAATACACATCCACTTCATTTAGCAGCCCTATTTGGGTGAAGTACCAAGTATATAAAAAGGCGAATTACGTAGGTTAACAAACATTTAAATACGAAAACGAAACAAAAAAAACAATCCTTTGCCTCAATTACAAATACTTTTTATACTTTTGTAAGTAATAAAAAAATATCATATTTACACTATCTAAAGTATGACAAACCAAAGATTAAACAAGCAAAAGCTACCGAACACGACTTCCACCTTATTATATATAAGGAGAACAACATTATTATGTATAGGAAAGATAGCATTCATTTTCTGCATGCTATGCCTATGTTTAAGTTTACAGGCTAAGAATATTATCACAGGAACAGTCATTGATGAGACTGCCAACCCAATCATTGGAGCAACTGTAAAACTGACTTCAGGCACTGGATTAAAACTACAAACGGCAACAGATCAAGACGGAAAATTCCTTCTCACGATAGAAGAAGACACCACAACAAGCTATCTTTCCATCAGCTGTTTAGGCTATAACGACTACCAGATACATCTCGAAGGAATCCAGAAGGGCACAGATTTAGGTAAAATACAACTAACTCCTTCCACCAAAGAGATGAAAGAAGTAGAAGTCATTGGCAAGCGAGAGATAGATAAGATAGACCGAAAGATCATCCTACCATCGAAACTTCAGCTCAAAGCCTCCACCAATGCACTGGCTTTACTACAGAATATGCAACTAACAGGAATCCGTGTTAATACCATAAACAACACCGTTACAACCCTCTCAGGCAAAGCAGTACAACTCCGAATCAACGGAGTTGAATGCAAAATAGATGAAGTACAAGCCATTCGTCCACAAGACATTATCAAGGTAGAGTACCATGACATGCCTGGTAGTCGTTATGCAGATGCACCTGCCGTTATCGACTTTATCGTTCGATACAAGAATGATGGCGGTAACCTCAGTGGCGATTTCATCAACAGTATCACCATGTCTGGCTTCGGATACTACCAGCTATCAGCCAATTATCACAAAGGAAAATCAGAGCTAAAAGCCAATGGTTACTGGAACAGACGAGACCTTACGTGGACCAGAGAGAACTATGAAGAATATCATTATCCAACAGGAACAATAAAAAACAAGGAGATAGGAGAGCCTACCAAGGTGAGATTCGGTGATATGAAAGTCTCTTTATGGTATAATTACACATCCAAGAAGAGTAGTTTCAGTGCTATCTTCCGTGACTCATATGACTATTCTCCAAATTCAACCTCCGATAGAATCAGCACACTATACCGCAATACAGACATCTATCACATCACCGATCAAACCCATAACAACGTAAATTCCCCATCACTCGACTTATATTTCCAATCCGATTTAGGTCATAATCAGCATCTTTATCTTGACGTAATAGGTACTTATATAGGCAGCAAGAGCAACCGTAACTACACATTGACAGCCATTGGTCAGCCCGACCAAACCATCATTTCACTTACAGAAGGTAACAAATACTCGCTCATTGGAGAAGGTATCTATGAGAAAACATTCTGCAAAAGCGCACTGACCTTTGGGTTAAAGCACACCCAATCCTATACCCGGAATATATATGACGGTAACATTGGCAGCACAGTGAAGATGAATACAGCCCAAACTTATGCCTATTCAGAATGGCGTTCAAAGCTCGGAAAGCTGTCATATACCCTTGGAATCGGTGCTATGCGCATCTTCAATCAGCAAGGGGACAATCATCTTTCTAAGCTTATTCTCCGTCCAAAGATTGCCCTTGCCTACCAACCTACCAATAACATAACCATTAAATATCAAGGCAATGTCTCTGGCTATGCCCCCTCCTTGTCAGAGATCAGTGACGTCATGCAGGACATAGATACCTATCAAATAAGGAAAGGAAACCCTGATTTGAAGGCGGTTACCTTTGTTTCCAACAACCTTATGATAAACTGGGGCACTCGATGGTTCGATGTTTCATGGAACGGAACCTACAGTTGTGACTATCATCCGATGATGGAAGAGACCTCATGGAACGGAAGTAAGTTTGTTCGTATGACTGCAAATCAAAAGCGATTTCACAGGTTCAACACACAGCTTGGCTTACGTCTGCACCCCTTTGGCGAATGGTTTTCACTACAAATCACCCCATTTTTCAATCGATATATCAGCAATGGAAACACCTATACACATACCCATTCCAACTGGGGAGTCAATGGTGGCGTCATTGCTATGTATAAATCATGGATCTTTTCGGCTGAGATGAATACCAGCTATCATAATCTATGGGGTGAGACTCTTGAGAAAGGAGAGTCCTTTCATGCTATAACTATTGGCTACAAACGCGACAGATGGGCACTACTACTGACCATGATGCTCCCCTTCACCAAACAATATAAGAGTTGTAATGAGAACTTTTCACATCTTGCCCCTTACCAGGCATACGCTTATTCAAAAGACTTTCGACGTGTGTTAGCCCTCAAATTCTCATTCAATTTGGACTATGGCAAGCAGAAATCAAGTGCCACGAAGCGCATCACAAACTCCGACAAAGAGTCTGGAGTCATGCATGGAAGATAAAGAATCAAGCCTGAAAGGAATCCGATACGGACTGGTTTATCAGCCTTAAATTGATATAAAACTGTTGAGTAACCCCTCATACGATTACGCTCAACACATGAGATAATGTAAGAAAAAATCACATCTCAATCTTAAAAGGGCACCTTTTGCATTGTAAAAGGTGCCCTTTTGCATGATAAAAGATGCTCTTTTGAAGTGCAAAAGACGCCCTTTTGCAACGTAAAAGGGCGTCTTTTAAAACATGTTTTATAACTTACTGCGTTTCAATCAGTTACAAAACTGGAAAAAGAAGGATTTCTTCTGATTCTCATTTTTTAGTCGTGAGATATTGTAATTATATTTCATTACTATCAAAAAGAGTATTCTACACCTCAATCCTACAGCTACTTCAAACTGCTTCAAACACTCGCTTCGAAACCATCTCAGCAGGTATTGCTCATTTAGCAATCACAAGAATAAGATTGCTATAGCATCCCCCCGTGGTTTCAGAATGAACAATCATCCACGACGTGCAGTCAGATAACACATAGGATATCCATGATTTGTCAGTGACATCAGCATAAATCAGAGGAGCATTGAGGTACACATGAGCTGCCTTTGTTACCCTCCCCTACTGTGTATGACTAAATCTTATGCCTATTTCTTATCCCTTTCACGAATTTCTACACGGCGAATCTTACCAGAAATAGTCTTCGGAAGTTCATCAACAAACTCAATAACACGAGGATATTTATAAGGAGCCGTCACACGTTTTACGTGGTTCTGAAGCTCTTTTATCAAAGCGTCACCAGCCTTTTCCTTCCATTCATTGGAAAGAACGACCGTAGCTTTCACAACCATACCTCTTACTTCATCCGGTACACCAGTCACTGCACACTCCACAACTGCAGGGTGTGTCATCATAGCACTCTCTACTTCGAAAGGTCCAATGCGGTAACCAGAACTCTTGATGACATCATCAGCACGTCCAACAAACCAGTAATAGCCATCTTCATCACGCCATGCGAGGTCACCAGTGTAGTACAAATTGTCATGCCAAGCCTTCTCTGTCAACTCAGGATCACGATAATAACCCTTAAAAAGACCAAGAGGTTTACCCTTAGAGGTGTCTATACAGATCTCACCTTTCTCTCCATCTTCACACTCAGAGCCATCAGGTCTCAACAGTTTCACATCATATTGTGGATTAGGCTTCCCCATACTGCCCGGCTTAGGCTCAATCCATGGGAACGTCCCGAGCGTCATACAGGTTTCAGTCTGCCCGAATCCCTCCATCATCTTTATACCTGTCAGCTGGTAAAACCTTTGGAAAACAGCCGGTTCAAGTGCTTCTCCAGCCGTAGTACAATATCTTAAAGCACTGAGATCATACTTTTTGAAATCCTCCTGTATCATGAAACGATAGATAGTAGGTGGTGCACAGAAAGAAGTGACATGATACTTCTCCATCACACGCATAATCTTTTCCGCCGTAAACTTCTCATGATCAAAGACAAACACAGTTGATCCTGCAAACCATTGACCATATAATTTCCCCCAAACGGCTTTTCCCCAGCCCGTATCAGCCACCGTTAGATGAATACTATGCTCATCAAGATTGTGCCAATAGACACCTGTTATCAGATGACCAAGGGCATATAGATAGTCATGGGCAACCATCTTAGGTTCTCCACTGGTACCACTGGTGAAATACATCAGCATCGTATCATCATTCGTATTGACCATTTCAGGACGCACAAAGGCTGGTGCCTTGTCCCATTCAGCGTACCAATCATGGAAACCTTCAGGTACTTCACGGTCCTTTTGTGCCAAAGAATTGACTGCAACACGTACTTCAACTGTTGGACTATCAACCATTGCCTTTGTAATCTGCGTGGTGATATATTCATCATTGGCGCAAATGATAGCCTTAACAGATGCTCTCTGATTGCGATAGACGATGTCATTCGCCGTCAACATGTGTGTTGCAGGAATGGCAACAGCCCCAATCTTACACAAAGCCATCATAGAAAGCCACCACTGATAATGTCTTTTCAGAATCAGCATGACCTTATCTCCACGCCCAATACCAAGGCTTAGGAAGTAAGCTGCAGTGCGATCGGTCTCTTCTTTGAACTGAAGAAAGGTTGTTTTCACCTCCTCACCGCGTTCACTTGTCCACAACAAAGCAACCTTATCGGGTGCTATTTTCGCCCATTCGTCCATGACATCATAAGCGAAATTAAAGTTCTCGGGTACTATAAAGTGCAGATGTTCACGATAATCTTCCTCCGAAGTAAAGTGAGTCTGCTTTAAAAAACGTTCTATCATTATTGTTATTCTGAAGTTAAAGGGAGTTGTTTGAAATAAAGTTAGCCTGCAACTTAAAAGATAATTGCAAGGAATCGGACAGCCTTACCATCCAAAGCACGCATGCCATGTGGCTGGTTTGCATCAAAATAGATGCTGTCTCCAGGTTCAAGAATCAGCTTCTTCCCGCCTATTGTCAGTTCCAATCGACCTTCCCACACCATGTCAAACTCCTGTCCCATGTGTGTATTGGTCTCCAATGGAACATCAGCAGGCTTCGGTTCTACGATAACAATGAAAGGATCAGCTTTCCTTCCACGGAATCCACCAGCCAAACTCTGATACTTATATGCCTTTTGTCGCTCAACACTCATCCCTGTTCCACTACGTGTAAGGAAGTAAGAACACATGTGAGGTTCCTCTCCAAACATCAGAACATCTAATGCTATACCATACTTACGGGATATCTTTTGCAGGTTACTGACCGACAATTCACTTTCACCTGACTCCATTTCCAGATATTGTTCTTCGCTGATTCCACACAGATCAGCTATCTCTTTTGTTGGAATATCCAACGCTTCACGTAATCCTTTCAGCCGTTCACCTATCTGCTTTATTGCCTCTTCCATACAAAATACCTATTATTTATTTCCTACAAAAATACTTAATTGCCTTCTATTTATCACAAAAAAGTGTTAGCTTTTTAGTTTTCTATCGAATAAATAGAGCTTTTTATATACAAACTTTCACTATGTGTGCATTTCATTCTTTGGTTATCCGCCAACAAAAATAGCATGAAACAAACTTCAAACACACTACCTTTCTTACAAGATAAGAGCCATTGTCTATTGCCATAACAATATAGAATAAAATGCAACCAACATCCAATTAGGTAAAAAGAAACTTACCTCTGCAATACTATAGACACCTTTTTATATTATAAAAGGCATCCTTTCGTATGATAAAAAGATACCCCCTATACTACAATCTGTACCCTCCGGTGCGACAAAAGATACAAATACAGAAAAAAGACTATACCCAAACGTGACGGTTAGAACCCTCGCCGCAGCCGTGACAGTCTATAGAATGTTGTCGACATATCACACAGTTGAACAACAAAAGACCGCCACTCTCATTTCAATCACAGCCTTTTTCTTAAACCATCTTCCCTACTTCACCAACAGATATACAAAGGTATCAGTTGTTATCCAAGCTCTGGAATAACATAAGAAAGGGCTTCCAAAATCTGTCCTCGGCTTGAACCTTCACGCACAGCCACAAAGATTGTGTCGTCACCAGCTATCGTTCCCAACACACAATCAGCCTCCGAGTTGTCTATATCATACGCAAGTGCACTGGCATAGCCCGGTCTTGTCTTCACAATAGCAAGCTGTCCCGAGATATTTACAGAGATATAGCCACTCCTTTGCAGCATCTCCGTGGCCTTTCTTGGGGTCGTCACACGTTTATACATGGTTTCATTAGGCAACACATAAACGTATTTTCCATTCATAGATGCAGCCTTAGCCACTTTCAGTTGCTTCAGATCACGGCTCAATGTAGCCTGTGTCAGCTTGAAACCCTCCTGTTCCAAAACCCGCAATACTTCCTCTTGGGAACTCAACTCCATGCTGGAAATCAGCATTTTCAATGCTTCAAGTCTACTATTTTTTACCTTCATAAACGAATCTTTATACATTAGAGACTACAAAATTATATATTTTATATTATAAAAGCAAACAAAATTAAACAAATATGCACAAATAATTTAATTATATCATGCATCATAGTATATTTATACAGTACTTATAAACAATTAAAAACATACTCTATTGCCGCGATACTCATGACATAATACACCCTTACAGTCCAATAAAAGAAACGGATTGACAGTCAATAGCCCCATCAATCATGTACCCATAAAGTTCTACACCACCACCTTTCTTCTCGCATATCTCTAACAAAAAGAGCACTTTAACATATGGTTATATGAAATAAGATATGTATATTTGCACTAAATTAACACTCATAAACTAAAAAATTCTTATGAAAAAGAAACTCTACGGTGTATGTATAGCCACTTTACTCTTCGTCGGAGTAACACCAATGAAGGCTCAGTTCAATATTGGTAAAGCTGCAGGCGGTGCTGTAAAAGCAGCCAAAGCCATCACATTATCAGATGCTGACATGGCAAACTATGTAAGAGAATACATAGCTTGGATGGACAAAAACAACAAGGTTTGTGATGCCAGAAGCCCTTATACAAAGCGTCTGAACAAACTAACTCAAGGCTTAACAAACGTTGAAGGAATACCTTTGAACTTCAAGGTGTACTATGTCACAGACGTCAACGCCTTCGCTTGTCCTGATGGTAGCGTACGTGTGTTCTCTTCTTTGATGGATATGATGACCGACGAAGAGCTCTTAGGCGTTATAGGACATGAGATAGGACACGTTGCACACAAGGACTCTAAGAAGCGATTCCGTACTGCTTTACTTACCTCAGCACTGAAGGATGGACTCGCAGCAAGCAACGGAAAAGCTGCGGCACTTACTGATTCACAACTTGGAGAGCTTGGAGAATCATTGCTCAACGCCACTTATTCCCAGAAACAAGAGAGTCAGGCTGATGCCTATGGATACGATTTCCTGAAGGAAAACGGTAAGAACCCATGGGCGATAGCACTGTCTTTTGAAAAGCTGAAGAAGCTGGAAGAGGATCAAGGTATCAAGAAAGACAGCAAGTGGCAGCGTATGTTCTCATCACACCCAGACCTTGACAAGCGTATCAAGACCATGAGTAAGCGTGCTACAAAAGACGGTTTTGAGCGTCCAGAGAACAAGATGCCAGAGAAGATTCAGCCTGAAGAGACTGTGACAACCAAGCAAGCAACAAGCAAACAGAGCACTGCGAGGAAGTCGACAGGTAAGAAACCAGCTGGCAAAAGACCTGCAGCTAAAGGCAAAAGAAGATAAACACAGGTATGATTGATAAGGCTGGAGTAACATTACAGCTACACCTTATATATATAAGGAGACACATTGCGGGAGTAATTCATACATAGAAAAAGAATAGTTCACGGGACTTTGTATAACAGTTAAGACTACTCTTTTGTAAGATAAATTCCCTATTGATTTCTGAAAGGGCATCTTTTGAATTCCAAAAGATGCCCTTTTGCATGGTAAAAGATGCCCTTTTGATGTGTAAAAGGTGCCCTTTTACAATGCAAAAGACGCCCTTTTACGAGCCTATCTGTAACTCATTGAGAACCTATTAGTTACAAAAGTGAAAATAGAAGCATTTCTTCTGGTTTCGAATTTATCATGCCTCATAATCTGTAAGACTATTTTACCAACCACAACACTTCCTTTTTCACTCATCCCGACATCGCTTTACACTTTATTATATATATACGTCGTATGCATGGGAACAGTACTCAAACAATCCACTCTTAGTACCACTCTGATCAAAGATATTAGCCAACTCACAGCCCGTCTATAAGACATCAACCTTATTTCTCGCCTATCATACCAGAAGAAATGCACACAATGATAGAAACAAAGAGAGGTTGTTACCAATGTGGCAACAACCTCTCTTCTATCTTTTGTCGTACTATAATGTCAGTTTACAATGCTTCTTCCCGCATAAAACAAAGCACACAGGAATCCCACAAAACCTTATTTCAGCTTCTTTTCAAGGTTCTTCAGCATGTCAACCGTCATAGAATCCAAATCAAACTGTGGACACCAATCCCACTCTTCACGTGCTGCACTATCGTCAAGGCAATCAGGCCAGCTATCAGCAATACCTTGTTTAAGAGGGTCAACATCATAAACCATCTTGAAATCTGGTTTATAACGCTTGATGGTTTGATAAATCTTTTCAGGGTCAAAGCTCATAGAAGCAATGTTGAAACCATTACGATGCTTCAGTCGAGAAGGGTCTGCCTCCATCAAAGAGATAGCTGCGTGCAAGCCATCTGGCATGTACATCATATCCATCAACGTGCCTTTCTTAATCGGACAGACAAACTCTTCACCACGAACAGCAGCATAATAGATGTCCACAGCATAGTCTGTTGTACCGCCACCCGGAGGCGTTACATACGAAATAAGGCCAGGGAAACGAACTGAACGCGTATCTACGCCATACTTTTTGAAGTAATAATCACTGAGTAACTCTGTCGTTACCTTTGATACACCATAGATAGTTCCAGGGCGTTGCACAGTATCTTGAGGAGTCTGCACACGTGGAGTACTTAGCCCGAAAGACCCGATTGAACTCGGAGTGAACACTGCACAGCCGTTTTCCCGTGCTACTTCCAAGATGTTCCAAAGACCATCTACGCCAATCTTCCACGCCAACCGAGGCTTGTTTTCAGCTACAACTGATAGCAAAGCTGCCAGATTATAGATGGTATCAACATTGTGTTTTTTCACCACATTAGCAATCATCTCAGGGTTAGTCACATCTGCTTCCGCTGCAGGACCAGTCTCTTTCAGCTCTCCAGTGGGCTCAGCCCCTTTAATAAAACCAGCTACAATGTTATCATTTCCATAACGTTTTCGCAATTCACGAGTGAGTTCTGAGCCTATTTGCCCTGTGGAACCAATAACCAAAACATTTTTCATAAATATCTTTAAGTATATGTTTACAAGACTGCAAAGTAAGCATATTTTTTTGACTAAGTATGGTATACTAATCTTAAAAATAATAAAAATACTCGCACATAATGCAAAAAACAAGTATAAAAACTCCTTTATCTCAATATTTATACCTTACTTTGCTACCGATAAACATTAAAAAATCTAATGTTATGTACAATAAGATGAAAGACCATCTTTGCAAAGAATTGGCAGAGATAAAGGAAGCTGGACTCTATAAAGAGGAAAGAATCATTGAGAGTCCACAGCGTGCAGCAATTGAAGTAAAGGGAAAAGAAGTACTGAACTTCTGTGCAAACAACTATTTAGGACTATCCAATCATCCCCGACTCATCGAAGGAGCGAAGAGAATGATGGATAAACGAGGCTTCGGAATGTCGTCCGTGCGGTTTATATGTGGTACACAAGACGCACACAAAGAGCTAGAAGCCGCTATCTCCGAGTACTTTAAAACCGAGGATACCATTCTCTATGCAGCTTGCTTTGATGCTAATGGAGGTGTTTTCGAACCTTTGTTCACGGATCAGGATGCCATTATCTCTGATTCCTTGAACCATGCATCAATCATTGATGGTGTACGTCTTTGCAAGGCAAAGAGGTACCGTTATGCCAATGCAGACATGAATGAGCTTGAACATTGCCTACAAGAAGCACAGGAACAACGCTTCCGCATCATCGTTACTGATGGTGTCTTCTCTATGGATGGTAATGTTGCTCCTATTGATAAGATATGTGATTTAGCAGAGAAATATGATGCTCTTGTCATGGTAGACGAGTCCCATTCTGCTGGAGTTGTTGGTGCTACAGGGCACGGAGTGAGTGAACTATGCAACACTTATGGGCGTGTTGACATCTATACAGGTACCTTAGGAAAGGCATTCGGTGGTGCATTAGGTGGCTTTACAACAGGTCGGAAGGAGATTATCGACATGTTACGCCAGCGTAGTCGTCCTTATTTATTCTCCAATTCACTTGCCCCTTGCATCATAGGTGCCAGTCTTGAAGTATTCAAAATGCTGAAGGAAAGCAACGAACTTCATGACCAACTTGTTGAGAATGTCAACTACTTCCGTGATCAGATGATGGCTGCTGGATTTGACATCAAGCCTACACAGAGTGCTATCTGTGCAGTAATGCTCTATGATGCCAAGCTTTCTCAGGTTTATGCAGCCAAACTTCTTGATGAAGGAATATATGTTACAGGCTTCTATTATCCTGTTGTTCCAAAGGGACAAGCCCGCATTCGTGTACAGATATCAGCTGGACACACAAGAGAACAGCTTGATAAATGCATCGCAGCATTCATCAAGATTGGTAAAGAACTTGGTGTTTTGAAGTAAGAAAGCCTTCATGATAAGATAAAAACAGGGGTAGAGAAGTAAGGCTTCCAAGCCTGAACACAATCAGAAGAAGCTTTTATAATAACATCTAACACTGTTTTTCAACATATAAAAGAGCCATATCTTAACTCTTCACAAGAGTAGGATATGGCTCTTTGGGTTATGTATTATTACTGTATATCAGTTTAATATATGTGTCATTAACCGTCAATACTCTAATACTTTGATGCTTATACCGACTGTATATCAGTTTAACATCAGTGTCATTAACAGTGTGTCATCTGCAAAAATGTAATCAGCTAGTTCCTGAATTGTTAATGAACGGGTATCAGGTAAAGGATAATTCGTACGCGTTACCTTTCCTTTTTTAATGCAGAAGTAGATATTATTCATCGGAATATCCGAGTCATTGTAAACCCGAATGTTCTCTTCTTTCTCTGGATGGCACCCAGCATAGAGTGTCAAAGCCATCTCTGCATTGATGATACGGATCATAGAAGGAATGTCATTTTGCTGCCGTTTTGCATCTGGGTCAATAGCTTGTGCAATACGAAAATCCTCCTTTACAATATCAAACCCTTCTTTATCATGTAACACGATACATGGTTTTGAGCGTTGCCAACGGTCAAAAGTATCAAAATCCATGGCATCTACATCCGCAGGAGGTGGTGTACAGGTTATATGTTGGGTATATCCACAACGTGCATACCAGTCATACAACCACTCTTCAGCAGGTATAAGCGTTGCAAAAACAACATCTTTATGATACAAACGGAAGTGTGCCTGCGACATAAGACCAGCCCCTAAATTCTGCTTTCGGTACTCTTCACGCACGCTAACACCACTGATATAGGCAGTCTTTACCTCCTTATTATAATATTTCAGTTGGTAAGGAAGTGTCTGTAAAGCCGCTACTGTATGCTGATTCAACTGACAAGTAACGTTGTATTCTGGCTTGAACACACGTGAGAAATACAACTCAATAAAAGCTTCCGGGTCATGAAAAGTATCTCTCCAAAGGCTGATTGTTTCCTCTTTTATACGTTCTTGATTCTCCTCTTGGGCAAGAGGAAGCTTCTCCATAACAACGTTTTTCTCTAAAAGAATGTCTGGTTTATAAGATAGCTTAGCATAACGCAGCCCTTCTAAACCAAGGTCTTCTTCCCTATTCATGTACTCATACTGCTCGGGAAGATGCATTGCAAACTCTTGATTGATGATAGAGAAGGATCCTTCATAGGCTGTATCAGCCTTCTCAACACACACATCAAAGGTTCGATTCGTAATGGGACAGCCAAAAGTAAAGGCTATCAGCTTACCATCTACCCATATAGTACCACCCAAAGCACCAACTTCATCCCACAATTCAAAGACACGTGTCATGGAACGAAGCTCTTCTGAGAGTTCCTCTTCCTCGTTGTTATCCTCCTTCGTAACGGTCCTCCAGTTAGCTTCCACAGCCAAACATTCAGGTATCATATCCTTTGTCAGAGGCCGATATTCATAGTTTGGATAGGTTTTCCGGAACCTATTACAATGATTTCGTTTACTTTGCAGCTTCTTTCCAGCCAACGTTGCGAGCTTCTCCCGTGTGTAAATATAGTCGAAGTAGTCACGGTCTGGCTTTATATAGAATGTATCTGGGAAGATATTTTCAAGTATTTCCACCATGTTTGTACACACTCCTAACATGAGAAAAGGGTGCCCCAACGTGATAGAATCATCCCGCATTTGTCGTACAACCTTAGCAAATGGCTCGCTCATCAGCTCGTTCCATTCCCCTTTCCATACTGGTGCCATATACGCAAGATGGTGTCCTATATAGAAACGAAAGACAAGAAAGCCATCAACTTCAGCTATTTGGGTATTGTATAAGAACCTCCATGAGATGATATTTGCAAAGCTTAAATCACAATTTTGCCTGTCACTACACAGTGTATAGCTCTGTACCAACTCACGATCAGTCGTTTTTACATCGTGAAACTTAATCATTGTATATACAAATTTGTTATAATTGCAAATATAATCAGATTTATTCAGACAACCAAAGTACATTGCTTTTTTGTGGTAAAAACGACAACCAAGTTTGGCATTATGACTTTATTTGTATATCTTTGCAGAGGATAGACTGCATGAAACAGTGATAGTTACTTTACGAACAAGAGCTAATCCTTGCAATCTTTATTAAGACTTATCCGAAACGAACAATAATATTTGAATAAAAACTATGGATTTATTAGAGCAAATCGTTGCACGTGCGAAAGCCGACAAGCAACGTATCGTGCTCC
>ENA-OWND01001605-OWND01001605.1-metagenome-genome-assembly--contig:-NODE-1605-length-13438-cov-4.098259_pt1 | contig 13438 bp, 12 predicted proteins | sample MGYA00245342_ERZ651119 | MGnify/ENA primary metagenome ERZ651119 (study PRJEB26857, sample SAMEA4031756) | metagenome | biome: human; feature: oral; material: saliva | place: Philippines | collected 2014...
TTGTTGGGTGTTGTTTTGGCTCACCGACATGTTTGGGTGTACTCACTCCGTTTATATGTTGTTGGGAGGTGTTGTGGCTGAGTGATGTAGGTGAGGTGGTTTGTGTGAGGTTGTTTGGCTCGGAGGTGGTTGGGTGGTGAGGTGGAGTGGAAAGAGCATAAGAGAGTTCCCATGACCGACTCGCCAAAAACCATTGCAACAACAGTTCCAACGTATGTGTCTATTATAGCACACATTGGGTAGAGGTTTCAAGTGAAATAAACAGTGGCACTGGTCTACCTGTTGTAATTCCAATCAATTGGTGGTACAATAAACACATCAACATATAAAGGAGAAGTATAATGGAGAAATTACTCATTATCTGCGAAAAGTTCGACGCAGCTCGTAACTTCGCAAACGCACTCGGTGGAGAAACCGGTACGTTCGAGGGTGACGAATACCGCATCGTATCGCTCGCAGGTCACGTACTTGAGTTCGCTGAACCATACGAACAAGCCTATCCAAACGAGGCAGAAACCATCGGGAAATTCTCAAAGACAGACACAATCCCATGGAAACTCAACCAATTTGATTTCAGTCGCAGACGTGTCAAGAAAGCTATCAAAAACGGAGAAGACACAGGGTTTTATCAAACACTTGTCAACAAAGTTTCAAGCGGGCTAAAACAAGGGTACATCCCAGTCATCGCATCCGATATGGACGAGTTCGGTGAGGGGGATTTATTGGTACACGAAGTGCTTCAATATTGCGGGTACAATGGGAAGATTTACCGCGAGTACCACGAATCAGAAACACCAAAAGCCATTCGCAAGGCGCTCTCTGAGAAAAAGGTAGTCACAACAGAAGACCCAGCATACGTTACCGGTCTCGTACGTAGCACTACGGACTACATGACGATGCAATACCCACGTATCTTAACAGCTCGTGCACGTGCGATGGGATATTCTGTTCCCGTCATCTATGCTGGTCCACATAAGAGCAACATCATCCGTATTGTCGGAGACCAAGAAAAAGCACGTCGTGAGTACAAACCAAGTTCAGAGTGGGAATCACGCTACAAACTGGGAAATCTCGTGTTGACAACAGAGGACGCACCTAGGTATAAAACACAAGCAGAGTGGTCACCGGGAACATTACCGACGTTAGCAACCGTTCGTCTGGTCAAACAAACACCCGGAACAACCCCACCACCAAAAGCGTTCTCACTAACAAAACTTGCGTCCGCTGCTTTGAAGCACGGTGTCAATGCAGAACGAACAGAGGCTATCACGCAAAAGATGTATTCTGCTGGTGTTATCAGTTATCCACGTACGGGTGAATTCACTATCAAACCAGAAGAGTTCGAAGAAACACTCTTATACGTGGACAAAGTATTGAACTTGCTCGGGCTCAACCCCGCAGCATTCTCACACCGTACACCACGTAAGACTCACGTCAGCCCTGACGGGTCTCACGGTGCGTTGCGTCCAACAGAAAACACACCGTTTGACTTGACCGCGTTAGACGCACAGTTCGGCGAGGGAGCATCCATCTTGTATCGTTTAATCTCAGAACGATTTTTAATGATGTTCCTTGAAGACTCTGAGTGGGTGCGTTACGATTACGCAACTGTTGAACCAGACCCAGTATTCAAGGGTTCTGTCAAAGTCATCACACGTCAAGGGGTACAAGACCCAGACGAAGAGAACGACAACATTGTCACAGCTGCTGACCTACCTGACACATCACAAAAAGCCGAGTTGTACGCTCACGAAGTAAAATCAGTGGCGCCACGTAAACCAACCGAAGGCTTCGTCGCTGACCAATTGATTAAATTCAACATCGGTACAGAGGCGACACGTTTACGTACGTTAATCTCTATGACGAAAGGGAAGTCTGCACCGCTCGCATACAACGGTAAATTATTGACGCTCACCCCATACGGTCAAGTGGCATACGTTGCCGCCAAAGCAATGCACACCGCGACACCCGAAGGGTTCAACGAGATTCGTCAGCTAACGCTTCTATCACAAAAAGGAGAACCAGCGGACGCTATCGCAGAGAAAGTGTACGAGGTCATCAAGAAAGACATCGAACAACTCAAAACCGCAGAGTTGGACATGTCTGAACTGGAGCTTCCAAAAGTAACCCCACAGGTCTCTGGAACATACGTGAACGGTGAAACCATTACCATCTTCAAAGAGTTCTGGGGAGAGGAATTAACGCAAGACGAACTGGACACATTGTTTGCAGGTGGCACGGTCACATTGAACCGTCCGAACATGCCAAAAGGACCTGCCGTCTTCACAGGGAAACTTGAACCAGAAGAAAAAGATGGTCGTACGTTCTACAAGTTGAAAGGTACATGGAAAGCAGACAAGTCCGCAACACACATCAAAGGTGTGTGGAAAGGACAACCGGTCGAAATCAAACGTAAGTGGGGTTCATATGAGTTCTCTGACGTCGAGTTACAAGAGTTACTCGATGACAAGACTATCACCATCAACTACAACGGTCGTCCGTTCCACGGTAAACTCGAATACCAAGAGGGTACATTCGAGGGACGCGATGTGAAATGGTTAGGGTTCAAACCACAACAAACGAAACGTGACGGTTACGTCACAGGTATCTTCAACGGAGAAGAGAAACAAGTCAAATCCGAATTCCGCGGATACAAGTTCACAGAGAAAGAGTGGGAAATCCTATTTGACGGCGGTAACGTCGTTATCGAGATTACCAACAACAAAGGGGAACAACAAAAAGTATCCTGCAAACTCGGCATGAACGAGTTCACCAACAGCAAGAAAGAAAAAGTGCGTTACTTCGGTATCGTTCCAACATACTAGCAACACCAATAGACGAGGTCGCAAGACTTCGTCTATTTTTATTTGGACACGCAAAAAAAGATGACACGTTTCCGCATCATCTTTGTCTGTCTTGGTATTTAGCCGCCGATTGTGCTCGGTTATAGCTTTGCATATATTGTGCTTGTTCTTTAGCATCTCGTGCGAATGCTTCCATGTTCGATTGCTCAAAGAGAATCTTGTCTGCATGCGTCACCTGACCACCAATCGATTTCAGCATTGCGATTATCATTGCAATCCCCGCGTTCGTTGAATCAAGTTTGTCAACCAATTCCGTATCGTTCTCGATAGTAATCGTTGGAGATGTGCTACCCACGGTGAAGTTCGCAGCGAATGCTTTTGCAGTGAGTCGTAACTTCTCAGGGTAGATGGTGTCGATAATCATCACCTGTTCCCCATAGGATAGATGGAGTAACATCAGACTCACCATCGCCCAGTTCCCTGAGTTGAGTGCGTCCGCATCGAAAAACTTGATTTTATGAATCTTGCCATTGTGGACAATGTCCTTCGTCGGAGGGTTCGTGAGACTGTCCATCTTTGATTTGATAATCATTTGTGCAATGACACGTGGTTTTTGGTTTGCGCTGGCTTCGACGACCGTTCCGATTTGTGGTGTGATGACATTCGGTTGTAGGTGTTCCACGAGCGCGTTTAAGTCTAGTCCGTTAAATTCACTCATTGTCTCGTCCCCTTACTACGTCTAGCAATTCATCCACCTTCATCGTCGCTTGCGACACGCTTTGTGTGAGGTTGATTTGACTTGTCAACACCTGATTTAATCTGTCCAACACGAGGTCAGGTTCTGCGTATGAACCGTCCAATCTGTCAACATAATTACGGATGGCGTCCACGATAATATCGTTCATCGCCATGTTTTTATCGGTTGCGATTTCCTTGATACGACGTTTCAAGCGCACAGGAATCTTTACGTGTGTGCGGTCACGTTGCTCTTTTACAGCCATGTGTGTGCCCCTTTCAAATAATGTGTTCGTATCCCTATTATATCATTCATGTCGCGGATTTACAAGGTGTATTATTTTTGTTACATTTACGTTACAACACCCGTTTGCTCTTGTTTTTTGCCCATTTTGTATGGTATACTAGAACTATCGAAATGACCAAAGGAGAATGTATCCCAATGAAACTAGATTTATCAAACTTATCGAATATCCAGAGTCGTCCTATTCAAAACGACGATTTGAAAGACTTTCCAGCAAATGAGCTAGACCAATTATCAGTACTTCGTGATGACGAACAACACACAAAAACACGTGTTGATGAGGAGATGGACAAAGTCATCGACATGTCCGATATTAAGACAGAAGTTGTCGAAATCTTCCCAGACGCACCAACAGACGAATTACCACCAAAACAAAATTGGTTCACGAAAACATGGCACGGTGTTGCCATGTGGACATGGTTACTCATCGTTGCTGTATGTATCGCCGCTATCGCGTTCATCTGGGCGTTGGCACCAAAAGGTGATGCAAACGCAGATGCATTAACGACGGAAGTATCCGAAACAGAACCGCAGACAACCTATGTGTACAACGAGAAGTTATCACAGGCGGCGACTGAATCCGTAGCTGAGTCCCCAGAAGAAGTGGCTCGCCAAGAGTTAATCAAACAAGCATCGATTTCAAACATCCCGTACAGCGTTGCTGTTGGCCAAATTGGTGGTGGATATTTACTAGGAGCAACGACTTATCATCCAAACGACCCAAGTAAATCATACATCGACTACACAATCGTAGCACCTGCGACAGAGGAAGCTGCGCTCACAACAGACAAAGTAAAAGAAATCGAAAAGAAACTCACAAGCAATCTACCAAACATCGGAGACATCATCAAAGTGAAAGACGGTTCTAAAGTGACTGTGAAGACATTCCAACACGAAGGTTCATATACAACTGTCATCTTCTACGATGGAAAACCATTCGCATACGCTGTGACAGGTGATGATGGACATTCACTGACACACGTGACTTCATACTATGTAACAACGGTTGCAGCAGACCAATAACAAAAAAGAACACTCAAACGAGTGTTCTTTTTAATATCCAATACACGAAAAAGACGCTCACTTGAGCGTCTTTTTTTTGGTTAATGACCATATCCGTTATCTTGCATTTGTGGTGCGTCGAGGTCACTCAGAAAATAGAAATCAGGTTCATATTGCGTTGACTTGTTCGGGATGTATGGTTCTTCCGGAATGTCAACTGGCTGTTGAAACTGCTCATTTGTCATGATTGGTCTCAAGCGTCGTTTGTGGTCTCTCGGACGAGCTGGACGAGGAACATCCACAAGTGTACTCTCATCGGTTTCATCGAATGAGAACACGCGTTCATCTTGCTCAACTGGACGTGTTTCGTGCTGAACCCCTGTAGGTTGTTCCATGTATGATGGACCAGACGCCACGAATACTGGTTCTTCTGGGATTGGTGGGATTTCTGTGTGTTCTACGGGTTGTTCATGATTCTTTTGGAACTGTTTGTTTCGATTGTTGAATCGATTGTTTTTGTATCCGTTGTTTTGGTACCCTTCGTTTTGATAGTTGTTTTGGTATCTCTTTTGGTAACCTTCACCTTGTTGATGACCATTTTGATATCCGTCGTTTTGATATCTGTTGTTTCGGTACCCGTTATTTTGGTAGCCATTGTTCTGATACCCATTGTTTTGGTAGCGGTTATTTTGATAGCCATTGTTTTGGTAACGGTTGTTTTGACGTCTATTGTTTTGGAACCCTTTGCGGTTGTTTTGGTTGTTGAATCTACGACCTTGATACTCGTTGTCCTGTTGCATTGGTTGGGTTGGTTCTTTTGGAGCCACTCCGTTATACGTATCCAGCGCAGACTTCATAAGGCGTAAGCTATCATGATATTTCATGATGTCTTCACCGTCACCAACTGTCATTGCGTTGTCTAGTTGCTCTTGCACGTATGCGATGGAGGCTTCCATCATGGTTGAGTAGCTTGTTTGTGGTTTCTTGTTTGGCAAGAACGCCGCTTCCATCTGAGACAAGCGAATCTTCTCTTGTTCGATATTTGCACGAAGTGCTTTGGCTTCGTCCACTTGGTTCATGATTTCTTCCATACGGTCGGACATGAGTGGTTTCACGTGTGTTTGACGATATTTTCGTAATGCGTCCAGACCACCTGTGAATGAGAAGAAGTCCATTCGTACTTCGACTTCTTGTGCTAATTCCGCAATGGACTCGGTACCTGTGAGGATTTGTCGGAATTCATAAGTATTCCCAATGTAGTAGTACAATTCTGCGAATGCTTGTTCTTCATCGGTCAATTCCAAGATAGGTTTACGCTTTGGTTGTTTTGTACCACGAAATTCACGTACTTTGTCAATCACCTCATCAGCAAATTGTGAGTGCGATTCTACGATGTTGTGACCAATCTTCTTCGCAGTACTGAAGAATGTTGGTTCGCCAGCGGTTTCACGTTCAACACGTGCTTTGTTATATTCTTTGGCTTCGCTGACAATTTTGTCAATCAGACTAGGCATATTACACCTGCTTTCATTTAATTTGTTAGTTCTATTGTACCACACATCACACAATATTCACAACGCAGTGGTCAATGATTATTCGTATTCACGTTGACGGTCGATTTCTTGTTGGAATCGTGCGTACATCTCGTCACGTTCTTGCTCGAGACGTGCTTCTTCCTCGTCTTTCTCGCGACGTTGTTGCTCAAGTGTATACTGGATGAGTTCAAGGTAAGTATCCACGTGAGGCATCACTGGTGACTCTTGTTCGCGATATTTCGTTGTCTCAACTTTCTTGTTCTCTACTCGAAGTTGATTTGGTGTTGGTACTAAGATAGGTTGTGTTCTAGTCAACTCTCTGTCGATGTTGTGTGCTAATTGGTTAAGAGAACTCTCTTTGATGACGCCACGTTCTTCACGACCATGCTTACGTCCAATGTCATCACCATCTTCATATAGCACAGCGTGTACGTGTAAGTGTGTCGTATCGTGCTGTATCGCTGCAATCATTTTGCCATCTGTGTATTTGTCATTATCCAATAGACCGTAGAACCCTTGTCGCACGGCGTGTCGTAGTCGCACGTCATCGTAGTTTCCCGCGTAGTCTCCACGTTTAAGGATTTGTGCAGCAGGGTCAACCACTCTTTGTTCGACGAGGTATTCAGGGTCAAATGAGATGACCATCTGTTGAATTGCTCGTTTTCCACTCTGATGTAGTTCTTCGACATGTTCTGCGATGTCCAGTGTCTCTTGTCTGGTGAGGGCTGTCTGGTCAAGTGTGAACGAAACCCCATCCCCTTGCACTGGAATGTGCGTTGGAGACGGGATATATGCCGCACTCGGACTCGTAGCTTCAGGACGAGACACATAGTCGGTGATGAACCCACCGACGTGTTTCCCACGTGAACCGTTGATATTGAATTGTGATTTGACGACAATATTTCTGTTTCGTTTTACACTCATTCAGCTTTCCCCGCTTCAATAGCTCTCACTAGTAATTTGACAATCCCTTCGACAAGCATCGACTCAGATTTGAATGTACCGCTCGCCTGTACTAATACGTTCAGTAATAGATTGTATGTGTTCGACGGAACACCTAAGTGCAAGATAGCGTAGCGTTCCACATCATTGGCGTTGTGGAACATTTCTAATTCCCACTGTTCTAACAGCTTGCGAGCACGTTCTTTACGTACGACCGCGATATCAACGGTCGGTTCTTTTGGTGCCGGTTTTTCATCTTCAACCAGTTCGTCTTGCTCACCAAACCCATCTGAATCGTCAGAGAACTCTTCTGGATACTCTTCAGAGAAACCTTCTGGATACTCTTCTGAGAAGTCTTCTGGGTATTCACCCGGCATCTCATCATATTCGGACACATCTTCTGGGTAATCTGTTGGGTAGTTGTCATCGTCACCGTAATCGAGTGTTTCATCAGTAGATGTCGACTCATCCGACAACGAGAACCCTTCGTCAACTGTGACAGGGCTACCCATGTTCAGCACCTCATCCGCGATATCTTGGAACTTGCCAAACGTGAAGTTGATATGGAAGTTGCGTCGACGACGAAGTGTCGTTGCAGCCACAGCTTCGGCAGATGACGTTAATGCAACCATCATCTTCTCTAGTGTTTCTTCGGATACGTCTAGTGCTTTGAATGGTGGTAAGTATTCTGCAGATAATTCAGACACCGTACCACGACCCACGGACTCGAATCGGAATGTATCATCGAGCACGCGAACCTTTTCGACCGAAATCGTGTCGAATTGGTATGCGGAGTCACCAAGCACATCGACAGACGGGAACAAGATGACTTCTTTCGGAGTGACATAAGCTAAGATGTGCTGTTTACTCACTGCAATCTGTACCAGACCCGGCAGAGGGTTGTCATTTGTCGTCAAGCGAAACCCGTAGATAGTGTTGTCTTTTCGCAAGAATGCCAGTGTTTCATCCATCATCAATCGTCGAAACAACGCGTCAGGAATCGACGGATACAGTAATGCAAATTGTTGTTTAGTCGTTATCATCGATACCGTCTCCTATCGCTTCGTGTATTTCAGTGAAGAACGCTTTTTGTTGTTCTTCGGGAACATCGTAGATAATATGAATAGTTGGATACATCCGCGAACCATTCTCCACTTCCCCCATGTTCAGACCACAAAACATCATATCGAATTGGATGTCTGTGATATCATCGTATACGGTCATCAGTTCGTTATAGAGCGCTTCTTCGGGTTCCAACCCGACCATCTCTAAAATAACATGAACTAATGACTCGTAGTTGAATCGTGTCGCCATCTGTACGTATACACGCGAGATAACATCACGGTTTTTGAATTTTGCGTTTTCACGTTTGACGTGACGTACCAAGTTACGAACGTGGTTTTCGTCACTGAATTCTGAAAATACAACGTTTAATTTCATTGTTGTTCTCCTTTCTCAGAGTATGGTGTTTCCATTGCTCCGATGATTGCAGATTTCTTAAAGGAGCCGACCATTCGGCTATCCTTGCTCACGTCTCGGTTATCACCCAACACAAACACCGTGTCTTCTGGAACAATAATAGCATACGACTGCGAGTTATAGTTCTCTACCATCGACTCTACGAGATATGGTTCGTCATATAGTTGGTTGTTGATATACAACTTCCCATTTTCAACTACAATCGAATCTCCTGGAAGTCCGATGACACGCTTAATGACTTGTTTCGTATCTCCACCTTCGCTGACACGTTCTTTGAGCACAACGATATCGAATCGTTTCACGTCTCTGTGCTTGCTAACAACCACGTATTGTCCGTCGCGTAGCGTGTTGTCCATACTGTGACCACTGACACGAATCAATGAGAACAACAGGTTGAACCCGATGACACCTGCAAACAGTGCGCCAATGAGGGAGTACCAAATCCAGTTGTTCGGTTCTTTTTTCTGAATCGGTGTAACTGTGATTGGGGCACCCAGTGAGGCTTCCAATTCCTCACGCATTACTTCAATTTTCATGTGTCTAAATCTCCTAATCGCTTGATTTACGTTACTTCTATGATAGGTTCAAATGGTCATTACAGTTGTTAAAATTGTCAACAAACGAACCATCTAATTCTTAGCGTTCCACGATACTCTGTTTTCGAGTCATCATTTTCGCTAAAGGCAGCCTACTATACCCCTAGACCCTCTCTTAGATAAATCTAAGATGTGGGCTTACATACACTTTGACATTAAGTCTAAATTGGATAAATTTGAACACCCTCTTAAACTTCGAGTGTGGTAAGAAACCAAAGTTTTATCCATCGAGTTACCTAAAGTTGTGAGTCCTTTTACCAAAATGTTGTACGAACCATTTACATCGGCATTCAAAAGAAACCCTTGCTTTGTTTTGTATAGACCTCTGCGCACACGTACGCCTGAAAACTGAGGTTGTCCCTCCGTATCAGTGCACCCATGAATCGGAATGTCATCTTGGTCTACGAAACTAGCTTTCGATGTGTATGACTCTTCTTGTTCTACTACCTCAATTCCCCTCGACTCACATTTATAAGTTAATTGTGCGATGAACGTATTGAAAGGAATGTTCACAAAGGTTTGATTTGTTTTCTTCCCTAAAAACACTCCTTGTTTCCAACCCGTATTTTTACCAATAAAAACTTTTTCAATTGACATCTCGTCGAAATAAAGTGAGAGAAACGATGTGAGTTTATGAAGTTCAGCTTGTAATTTCAATTCGCGGTTTCTCCAAAGACGGTGAATGTTTTTACTTGTTCTCTGGTTGGTTGGAAGTTTAGATTGTGCTTTAGCGATTAGTCGATTATATCCTTGATTGATACTCTTTAGCTTAGAACCTTTTACTAATAGTGGGTTTACACCATTTGAGAATGTAACACTAGCTAAGTTATCAACCCCTAAATCAATCGCTGCATAATTCCCAGTGCGTTTTAAAGGGACTTCGGAAACCTCATAAATAACGTCGATTACGAAAGCTCCGAGTTTAGGTATGATGCGAACACACTTAGGGTTTTGTACCCGAGTTGGGATGGTCAAATTCAAATCTTTAGGACATAAGATAAGTTCGCCATTATTTCCTCTTTGCTTTGAAAAAGTCTGATTAGTAAATTCAACCATATAACGACCTTTGGTCTTATGCAGATACCGAGGTAGTTTAGGTTCGGTAGTGACACGCAAGTTTGATTTATCGTGAAAACACCTCAGTAATTGGTAATACGAATGTATATTAGAACCAAGTGACTTCAAAATATTGGTTGAAACCTTAGACGGCAAAGATAACATATCCGATTGCTGTTCTTTTCTAAATTGCGAAACTAATTCAACCCAAGTAAGAACCGAAGGTTTATCTGCCCCGTCACAACTATTTCTCTCGAATATATATTGGCGAACTCGATACAAACCCGCATTATATAAGTTCTTAGCTTTAAATGTTAAGTCATCACAAACAGAATATAGCTCATGATTTTCTTTTATCCAATGTTTTTCAACCCATCTCATCTGAATCGCCCCTCTGTAGTGTTTAAATTATTGCTTCTGTTCTACGTTTTGCTCTCCACATACCATACAATCGAGTAACCTTCACTCTTCTATGATACCACATGATGACCCCATTTACAAGGTCGAGCACAAAAAAGGACTAGAAGTTCTCTAGTCCTTTGTGTGATTTATTCATGGAATCCCGCTTTGTCTGGGTCGAATTGTTTTTCTGACGCAGCAGAACCTGTCGGATTGAATCCTTTGATGTTTTCCAGTTGAATCTGTGTGTCGAACTTGCGGTAGTTCCCTGCAAATGCCACGGTGTTTCCGTGCTCATCCGTCATATCGAATGCGAATTGCAACACGTTAGCATTGTCACTGTTGGTCACTACGATTGACGATTGGTTCAACGTATATTTCCCTTGAACGATGTGTTTGAGCATATTCACGTATGTGATATCGATGTATCGTGCGTGACTCTCATACGCATCCCCTTTGAAGTCGTTTTGTGCGAATTCGATAACCGCCTTGATGGCATCACCGACCGTTTTCGCATCGTCTTCTGTCGCAGGGTCAGTTGGTCGCTCCAACGTATCTTTGGCTTCGTCAATAGACTTCGTCACGGTTGTCTCTTCGATTGTAGTGGTCGCAACAGACGTGATGCGTTCCACGGTTGTTGGTGCGACTGTTGTTTGTTCCGCTGGTTTCTCTTCCGAACGCGGAATCAACAGAAATGCTGTCACTAATACCGCAAGAACGCACACACCAATCGCCGCATAGACGCCAATGGGTGTCTTTGGAGACGGTTCTGGTTGCGATGGTTCACGGTCTTCGTGAACTTCAGGTTCTAGTGTTTCATTGGATAAGTCTAGTCTCATTGGGTATCCTCCTATAATGTTTTGATGGTTTTCTTCAACGTATAACCAGCACTTGATGGGTTGTAGAACGTGAAGTTATTTTCCCAATTTTGTTTCTCAATGATGCGGTAGTTCCACGAGAATGACTCGTGATTCAATGCCCCAGAAACCCCCGGCATATTTTGTTCGATGACAAGGATTTTTCCGTCGTCGAATACATGAGACACAACACCCGTGTGTCCATATACGGGGTCGTGATTGGCATCTTTTACAGAGAACACGTCGCCCGCTTCAGGAGTACTCTTCGTGCTACCTCCGAATTTTGCAGCCCAGTTGGCAGCTACGTCGCCACCGTTACCCATTGCTTGCACAGGACCTTTCCCGTCTTTTTCCCATAGTTGGTACATCAAGCTCGCAGATAAGTCTGTACATTGGTTTCCGACATACGCACTCACGTGCCATCCACCTTCACCACCGAATTGTCCAGCATGGTATTTCATACCCACAGATTCTGGGTTGATAGCGTATGGTTTGAGGTCGGCCGGTAACTGGTTGAACGACCATTTAGACCAACCAGGATACGATGTTTTACCACCCTTACCGCCCCAAGGTGAACCACCGGCAGCAGTAGAGGCACGGCTACATTTATGCGTACCCGATGCATCAGAAGATGCACTAGTTGTACCATCCTTTTTAGCACTCTTACCATAATGTGCTTCGAATTTTGCTTCGTCGAATGGTACCTTGTCAGCGCCAAACGCTGCGATAGCTTTCTTCGCATCGGCAATTTTACGTTCGTTTTTGATATACGCAGGGTTCCCACGTTCATACGCGTTCCATGCAAGCACGTCTTCTGCACTCATGGTTTGTGCGTACTCTTTGAATGACATCTTTTTACCAGTCAGGTCGTGGTCTGGGTTCCAGTCACCGCCCGCTAGTTGTTTGATGGCAAATTCAGTAATCGCGTGTGCGTCTTCCCATTTGTCATCGCCCAGTGGCGCGTAGTCTGTGTATGGTGTGTATTGGTAAATTCCCCCACCACCGACCGCATATCCTGGGCCAGATGGGATTGGCACTGCACCGTATTTGATAGAGTCTTTCTTGATATCCCCTGAGTAGTGTCCTTCGGCACGTCCGACGATATCAAACGAACCTTCCGAGTTTACCCAACCCACGGCATTGGCAGCCGCTGGCCCAGAGAATCCAGACGCTACGAACGCATCATATACGCTTTTCGCATTGTTATATGCAGTTGTCCCCGGTGTTGTCCAGTCAGCGTCAGCCGCTGCACCAGATGATGTTTTCCCATCGGTACTTGCATTAGAACCGGTTGTGTCTGGTGGACACGAATCCACTACGAGTAGCTTTTTCGCGTCTTCTTCGGGTGAGTCCTGTCCCTCTTGTCCAGCTCCTTGCCCTGAACCTTGATATACGTCTGCGGTCGATACTTCATTTTGCCCAACGAGTTTGCTGGCGTCAACGTCCTTGAGCGCCCCTTTACCAATAGATGACATGATGGTAATCAAGAGAAGACCTGTGAGCCATCCGATTGGTGAACCAATGATAAAGGCAAAGAACTTCTTACCGGCGGCAATGAGTGTTTTTTTCGCCCTTTCTGCCGCAGCTTTCTTTGCAGTGTCTGCAACACCGCCAGACCCTTGTGTCGGTTCTAGTCCGACAGCTTCACGGGCTTTATTGGTGGCCGCCTTCTTTGCAGAAGACGTCACCGTTGATTTTAATTTGTCGAATACTCCCAAGTACTATTCCC
>ENA-OWND01001606-OWND01001606.1-metagenome-genome-assembly--contig:-NODE-1606-length-13436-cov-7.695165_pt1 | contig 13436 bp, 10 predicted proteins | sample MGYA00245342_ERZ651119 | MGnify/ENA primary metagenome ERZ651119 (study PRJEB26857, sample SAMEA4031756) | metagenome | biome: human; feature: oral; material: saliva | place: Philippines | collected 2014...
ATAATATTTAAAAGCAGTAACATAAAGAAGTAAAACTATAAATATATAAAAATATGAAGATAAAAATATTTGAAATAACGGGACGTCGGGTTGCAATACTCGGTTGGTCGGTGGGCTTGAGTATCGCTTTGATGTTGCTGAAGTTTTTCGAGAACTTCGGCGAAAAGGTTGATGTGTCTGCCGTAGATGTGTTTAAGGTGGTAGACAGTGCAACAAATGTGTCGCCGATAGTAGGTGCGATAGCTTTGGGAATAGCACTTTGCCAAGTGGCTGCGTGGGAACAGCTTCGCTATGCTTTGCTGAAAGCCGATAAGTTCTGGTTGCAATTGACGCAAATAGTGGCGATGGTGCTGACGCTTTTGGGTGCGGTGGTGGCTGTAATGCCTTCCGGAACCACGCTGACGGCTTCGGGTGCGATGATGCAGACGAGTTTTGGCGCATTCCAAGCTGCGCTGCCATTTTATAATAATTTGGCGATTGGTATGGCGAATTTGCTCTTGGGCGCAGGTTTAGCAATGAAATTTGCGGGCAAAGTGCGCCTTTACGGCGTGGCACTCTTGGTTTTGCCTGTGCTTTCGCTGTTGGCAGGCGAATTTTACACCTATTTATATACGAGCGTTGGCGGACTTACGCTGCAGACGTTGGAAACCTATCGCACAATGATGCTTATATTCCAGTTTGCCGTTCAGGCAGGATTAATGGTGTTGTTGCGCCGCACGATGAGTGGAGTAGGGGAGAGCAATGCCGAAATAAACGAAGCGTAAAGGGTGTAGGTGAAGCGATTTTGTGAAGTTAAACTCGAGCGAAATAAGGCTGAAACCCATTCAAAACGCATTAAAGAGTTAAATAAAGGTGCTACAAGATGTGTTTGAAAGCTTCAAAAGAGTTACGAAATGATGTTTCGATGCACATTCAAAGCCCATTAAAGAGTTAAGCAAAGATGCTGCAAGATGCGTTTGAAGCAATATAGAAAGCTAAGTAAGCGGTGGTAATGCACATTTATAAGTGCGCAAAAAGCAAAGTAAGAATGTGTCAATACGCACCTGATTGCAAGCAAAAAGATAAATACAATATTGCCGATATACGTTTAAAGGTAAATAAAAAGATAGAAAAATAAATTTAAACATAAATATATAGAATGTTGATAATTACGCATTTACAGCGCATTTATTTATAAATAGATTTTAAAAGATAAATATATAAAAATATGATTAAGTCGTTAATTGCCCATTTTGACGTTCGACCTGCAGAGCAAAAGTTGCTCACGGTGCTGGAATTTATTTTTGGGTTCAGCCTTGTGGGCTTGTTTCTTGCCGTGTTGAATCAGAGTGGCGATATGCTCACAGAGGGCAGCGTGCAGGTTTCCGACAATGTTTCCATTGTGTGCGAGTCGCTCATTTACCTATCTATCATAGGACTGTTGGCAATTTGGAACCGTTGTTTGCGCAGGTTAAAGTACGAAGACAGCAGCTTGAATATTTTGCGTTTGTCAAAGTTTGCCATAGTTGCAGGCATTGTCTACGTGGTTTTGGGCAAATTTTCGCTGTTCTATTACGGCACCGAAGAGTTTCCGGTTGTTCTCGATTGGATAGTTACGATAATTAAAACGATGTTCCTCTTGTACACTGTCTATCTTTTTTCGTGGGTTCATTCCCACGCCGGGCGACAACTGAAACGCTATACCAACCGTGCAACCGTGGCAATTCTGGCAGCCATATTCTTTGCTTTCGTTGCAGTTCTCTTTGCATTTATCGAACTGCCTGCTGGCGTTATGGGTGCATCTTGGGCTCTTTCGCTCATTGCTCTCTGCTGTTGCTTCGTGATGTTGAGCCGTATGCTGAAGTTCAAAGGTAGCGAACAATCATCGCAAACAGTCGAAAACGCATAACATACAGATTGATAATGATTTACGCTTGTTGCACAATTGGTTGCGCCGTAAGGCTGAAACGTACGACGAAGGATGCGCAAGCCATTTTTAAGAATGAAAATATAATAATATAAATATAAAAAGGTATGAAAAATATTAAGGTAGTATTTGCCAATCAGAAAGGTGGAGTAGGGAAGAGCACGCTGTGCATGCTGTTTGCCAACTATTTAAGTTGGAAGGGCAAGCCCGTGTGCATTATCGACACCGACTTGCAGAAAACCATTCTGATGCAGCGACAAAAAGATGTACAGATTTACGACGAGGAAGAACCATACGTTATCCAGAGCTTTGACGTAAGTGAGCCCGAACTGATGCAACAGCTCATGGATTCGGCATCGCAAGTAGAAGGTTACGTGCTGTTCGACTCGCCGGGTAACGTCAGCGAAGACGGTCTTGTGCCCCTTTTCACCAATGCCGACTACATCGTTTGCCCATACGAGTACGAGGACAAGACGCTCGATTCCACCGGAGTCTTCGTCCAAGTGGTGAATGCGTTGAAGGAAGTGAACCCCGATATGCACGCACAGATTTTCTTCGTGCCCAACCGCATCGACCCCCGCATCGGTACTTCCGACGAACAGCGTATGTGGAGCGACACCAACGATATATTCTCGCAGATAGGCAAGGTTACGCCGATGGTGAACAGCCGTGCCACGCTGAAGCGCATAAACACTTTCGAACTGCTTGCCACACAGCGCGAGGCAGTGAAAGGCGCATTCGAATATATGATACGCCGAATGAAGTAAAGGCTCCGCCCCGCCTGCTTCGCCCGTCAGTTGTTGTGCGTCTGACAGATAAAATACTACACGTCAGCGCATTATGCAGCAACTAAGGCGAATAGGGTAGGGACAGTTGCCGACTAAAACGAACGAAACAAAAATAAAAACGACATATATTATGGCAAAGAAAAAGACGAGAGTAATTATGCCGGGAGGCATCTCTGGGTTAGTAAACAAGGTGCAGGGAATAGAGAAACCTATCCTTGCAAGTCCTGCAGAAACAGAAACGGTGGAGCCGACAGCACCTGCGCCCACCCCCGAACCCGAGCCAGTGCACACCGAACCCACCGCAAAAACCACCCCAACGGCGAATACCGACGAGAAAGACCGCTCGGCACCCGCAGCCAAGAAGTTGCCAAAAGCCGAAGGAAAAGAGCTCGCCCGCGAATACACGCTTGTGCAAGGCGACACCGAAGACAGCTGGCAAATGTTCCTCGACCTTGCCAAAGAGTACAAGTTGCGCGACTCCAAGCTCGCCACCGTGTATATCGACTCCGACCTGAAGAGCGTGCTCGACCGCTTGAAGTCGGCCAACAGCATTAAAATGCCATCAACGGCACTGCTCAGTTCCATCGTTGCCCGCTTCGTGTTCGACCACGAGAAGAACATCAAGGAAGCCATCTTCGGCGAGAGTCTGCTCTAAACGCAACGCCGTTTGCCGCCAAACGGACTCTTCCCTCAGTCGCAAGGCACAGAGCAAGAGCTGTAAACACAGGCAGTTAGCCTGCCGAACGATACTCTGAGCGGCATTTTTCCGCATTGTATGGGGCGTGATTCACCACGTTCCCAACACCCATTTTGCACCCTTTTCGGTCGCTTCCAGCTTGCAATATTCGGTGTTAGGAACGTGGTGGATTGCGCCCATACGCTTTCCCCACACCATTTCAGACGTGCAAGCAAAACAGCTACATTCTCAAACGAAACAGCAACAAAATAAAAAAATATTACGAAAATCTTGGAATTAAGAAATAAAAACGTTATATTTGCGAAAATATAAGACAATAGCTAATAATATAAAATCACACTATCATTAACTTATCAAACGTCCACGCCTCCGATACGGCGTTGCTCCAAAAGAGTTTCAATAGGGAGACACTACTGACAATGAAAATCAACCTACTTAAAAACGCACATGCAGCCATAGCTGCCTTATTCATCACAATGTTTGCAATGCCCACCACAATGCAGGCACAAACCAGTTACGAACTCGAAATTGCAGATACAAAGGTAACTTCTGCCAACTGCAACGACCTTTCTGCGATTAACGGCGTCAGCGGAACAGTGAAGTACGACCCTGTTGCCAAAGTTCTTACACTGCAGGATGCTATAATAAATATAGAAGATGGGCACGGCATATATTCGGAAGTCAAAGGCTTGATAATAAAGCTTATAGGCACCAACAAACTTACTGCAAAGAAAGCAGCCATTGGTTTTAGAGAGGCACTGACCATTACGGGCGGAGGCACACTCTATGCCGAAAGTTTGAGCGACTGCGCTTTCTATGCAATTGAAACCGACCTTATCATCGACAATTGCGTTGTGAATGCCAAGAGCAAGCTATACGGCATCTCGGGAAACAGCAGCACGAGCGAGAAACTTATCATCAATCACGCTACTGTAACCGCAGAGGGAACAGAAAGAGGGTCTATCCGCGACTTTGCCGCATTCACACTGATAGGCTGCAACATCACTCAGCCTGCGGGAGCAGCATTCGACCCAGCGAAACGCTGTGTGGCACTCAATGGAGAAATGGTAAAGAGCAAGGTGGTGATAACAAAAGACCCAACTGTCATTGAGACCCCTATTGCCGATAACAGAGTCGCAGAAGGCATCTACACGCTCAGCGGTGTGCGCCTGTCGGGCGAGCTGAAAGACCTTCCAAAGGGCATCTACATTGTGAATGGCAAGAAGGTTGTAAAGCAATAAAATGAGTTCGCAGATGTGTAAGTTGTTGCCTTCTTACCATCCTGCGGATTAAACATTAAGTATTGAGAACGATGGTAGGAGCGTGAGCAATTCGCGCTCCTACTTTTTTTGTGCCCCTGTTCCGCCTCGCCACAGATATACTCCACGCACCCCATTTCGCCTTACCACGACCACGAAATATCTTTACAGAAAATCGGGTGTTTTTCTTCGGTTTTCCAAAAGCGGCTGTTTTGCAGCGCAAAACGGCCGCTTTTACCTTGCAAAACCTACGCTTTTGCAATGCGAAACAATAGGTTTTGGAACGCCAAAGCGTAGTTGTTGATTATCAAATAGTTACACGTGTTAGGCAAAAGCGGTTTTTGTAACGATTTTTTATAGGACTAAAAGGCAACCATTCCGCATTCCTTACGATAGAAATGCTGAATGTTAATGACTGAAAACTGAAAGTATGCTGCCGTTACGGATTTGATGGGATAAAGTCCAAATCGTTCTGCGGTTCTGATTTCTACACAGTTTCGCTACGGAGGAAGTCGTACACATTCACCCATTCCACACCGTTTTCGTCCATGTGGCGTTTAATAAGGTCTTCGGTGATGATTACCTTGCGAAACGAATCGTCAATTTTCAAGAGGCTTGCCATCTCCTGTTGGCGTTTCTCGGCAGTAGGCAGGCGGTAGGCAGATTGCACATACACCCGTTCCGAACCACGGTTGCATACAAAGTCTACTTCCAATTGACTTCTTCGGTAAGCCCCATCGGCAGCCTTGGCACGAGTAGGTACCACCCCTACGTCTACCAAATAGCCACGCAGTCGGAGTTCGTTGTGTATCAAGTTCTCTATCAGATGCGTTTCTTCCACTTGCCGGAAGCCGATGCGTGCGTTCCTTAGTCCCAAGTCTTCAAAGTAATATTTCTGCGGCGTATCGATATACTTGCGCCCCTTGATGTTGTACCGCACGCACCGAGTGATGAGAAACGAGTCTTCCAATATCTCCAAATACTCTTTTATTGTATTCTGATTCAGGCTGATACCCTTCACGCTTCGGAACGTGTTCTCAATCTTCGACGGGTTGGTTAAGCCTCCGATGCACGATGCTACCACGTTCAGCAGTTCGTCCATCACCTCCACCCCCCGAATGTGGTAACGCTCTTTAATATCGGTAAGGTAGGTTTTCTCGAACAGTCCTTGCAGATAGCCGATTTTCTTCTGCTCGTCTGGTTCTGTACACACATACGGCAGTCCACCGTATGTAAGGTATTCCTGAAGTGCCCGATACGATTCCAGCTCGGTGTGAGCCGAATGAAACTCGGCAAACGACAGAGGTGTGATGTGGATTTCTTCTCCCCGACCTCGGAACTCCGTAATTACATCTTTCGACAAGAAGCGCGAGTTCGACCCCGTTACGTATATATCTGCATTCCGCACACTTAGATACGAGTTCAAAACATCTTCAAACTCGCTCACCAACTGTATTTCGTCCAACAGAATATAGTACATATCGCTGTCCACAATCAGACTGTCAATGTAGTCCAACAGAGCATCTGGGTTTCGATACTTTCTGTTTCGGCGGTCCTCAAGGTCCACTTCTATGATATGATTTTCCTTTATTCCCTCGCCGATGAGAAAGTTGCGAAACAGCACTCTCAGCAAGTACGACTTGCCCGAGCGACGTATTCCCGTTATCACTTTTATCAGTCCGTTGTGTCGGCTCGCAACGAGTCGTTTCAAATGAATATCACGTTTAATCTCCATACTTACGATATATTTATGGTTGTATGACCACTTTTCTGCTGCAAACTTACACAAAATAATCGAATTATGGGCTAATTCGCTAAAGAAAATCACTTTTCCCTTAGCGGAAAACTTACGTTTTAAAAAGGCGAAACAGTTATTGTCGCACCCCCATTTCGCCTTTTCACGACCATAAAATATCTTTACAGAAAATCGAGTGTTTTTCTTTGGTTTTCCAAAAGCGGCTGTTTCGCATCGCAAAACAGCCGCTTTTACCTTGCAAAACCTACGCTTTTGCAATGCGAAACAATAGGTTTTGGAACGTGAAAGCGTAGTTGTTGATAATCAATGAGTTACGAAAGGTAAAGTAAAACAATATTTGTAAAAATATTTTGCAATACCAAAAGGCGTTGTAATCTATATTTCGGAAAGGGTAGGGGCGTGATTCATTACGTTCCTAACACCCAATGCAGTAGGCTTACAGCCACCGAGAAAAGGGCATAAAACGAGTGTCGGGAACGTGATGAATTGTGCCCCAACGTTGCTGAGCCGTATTTATAGCGTTGCTGAACCGAGGGCACAAAAAAGTGGGAGCGCAATAAGCTACGCTCCCACAATATATATAAAGGTGGCAGAAATGCGCTGCCTTGCGCACCTGCAAACTTGTGTTACTGTTTTACAATCTTCTTTCCGTTCACGATGTAGATGCCTTTTGGAAGCTCTTTCAACTCGCCCGACAGGCGCACGCCGCTAAGGGTGTAGATGCCTTGTGCGGTTTTGGTGTCGGTAATCGGTGTGTCGATGCCAGTTGAAACTTTTGTAATCATCACCTTGCTCTTTACTTTCTCTCCGTTCAGAGCCACGCTGTGTATTGATGGGTCGAACTTTGCGTCGGTTGGTTGAACGATTTTGCAATCTATCAGCGTCAGTGTGGCAAAGTCTACAATAGAACCCTTTTCTGTTCCTTCGGCTGTTACCGTAGCGTTTTTTATGGTAAGATTCTCGTTCATACCGTCGTTTCCTGCGATGCCATATACAGGACTCTTGCCGTTCACGGTGCAGTTGTCGATGGTTAGGTTGGCTCCTTTCACGAAGATAGCGCAGTTTTTCTGGCTCTCCGCATTAAGCGTGCCTCCGCCCGTAATGGTCAGCGACTTTATAACCCTGATGGGCGATACCTTCGCAGTAAGGTTGTTGGTGCCGATTACCTTTATCGTCAAGCCGTCCACTTTTGTTAATATGGCGTTGTTATCCTCTGAATTTATCGTTGCATTCTGCAACATAAGGGTTTTAGTGGCTGGGTCGTACTTCACCGTTCCGCTTACACCGTTTATCACAGAGAGGTCGTTGCAGTTGGTTGCTGTTACCTTTTTGCCTGCAATTTCGAGTTCGTAGTCGTTCTGCGCCTGCATTGTGGTGGGCATTGCAAACATTGCGATAAACAAGGCAGCTACGGCTGCGTACACATTCTTGAATAAAATTGTTTTCATTAATTAGTGGTGTCCCCCTGTTGAAACTCTTTCCGAGCAACGCCGTTTCGGAGACTTGGGCGTTTGATAAATTAAATAAAACTCAGTTCTTCTTTTTATAGTGGTTTTTGTAATAATTGCAAAGTTAGTAATTTTTATTCGATTTGGCAAATTTTTTATGATGTTTTTCTGTTTTTTGTCGTGTGGTCTGGCAGTGTAGGGGAGTGATTCCCCACGTTCCTGACGGCAAATGTAGTAAACCGATAGCCACCGAAAAGGTTGGCATTTTCGGTGTAGGAACGTGATGAATCACGCCCTTACGTGCCCTTGCGCTGCTTCGGTTGGAAGTAAGAATCTGCGATTGGCGCATACCGTTTCGGCCTTACCATTCTTGCGAAATATATTTACAGAAAATCGGGTGTTTTTCTTCCGTTTTCCAAAAGCGTAGGTTTTGCGCTGCAAAACAGCCGCTTTTACCTTGCAAAACCTACGCTTTTGCAATGCGAAACAATAGGTTTTGGAACGCCAAAGCGTAGTTATTGATTATCAGGGTGTTAGGTGTGATGAGCGAAAGCAGTATTTTGTCAGAACTTTTCGTGTGCAGCTTTGCTGAAATTCTTGCCTGATAAGACTGTGGACGAGGTGTGGGCGTGTTGGGGAATGGCGGTGTGGGAAGGTGGTTCGGGACAAGCTGGAATGTAAAAAAGAGAATGTACCAATGTGATACATTCTCTTCGATGAAAAGTTATAAGTTCGCTTGAGTTTAAGAATTATTTATGGGGAAGTGCATTCCTTGATGATTAGGCACACGGTGGCTTCCTTTTTACTGCTTCACGAATTTGCCTTTGATGACAGAATCCCTGCTGTGTATTTTATAAGTGTAAATGCCTTGTTCCAAGAAACTTATGTCTGCCTTTCCGTTTATTAGGGCAATATTCCTCTGTGTGCCATTGATGTTGAAGATGGTTATGGTGGCATTGTCGTTCGTGTTGGTATATAAGGTGTTTCCTACGATGTGCAGAGATGCGTCGTCGGTTCTGTTTGTCTTTTCAATAGCTGTGGGGTTGGGCAGTTCTGACTTGCTGAATCGGTACAGTCCGCTCTTCTTTGAATCGCCCTGCGGTTCGTAGATGGAAACGTAGATATAGTCTTTGGTTGTGAAAATCTGTGTGGGAGTAAGGAAAAGCTCGGTGGTGTATCCCATATTGGGAAGTCCTTGGCTTATGTTGAACCACTTTGTGCCGCTGTTGGGGGTGTAGTAGAAGCCGCCCTTCTGCAGTCCGATGTATATGTTGGTTGCATCGCTTGCCATGGCTCTTATGTTGTTGTCCATCAGTCCAGAGGGTCTTGGTAGCTCGCCCCACTTCTCTCCATCGTCGAGCGTAACAATGAATGGTGTCTTGAAATCGTCGTTAGGCACGCTTCTGCCCAGCAACAAGGTGTTGTTGAAGATGGTAGACACTGCCATGAAGTTGCTTCTGTCGCTTATCGTTTTCCACTTGTTGGTTGCTTCGTCGAGGTAGAATACGAAGTAAACACCGAAGGCATAAAGCTTTCCTTTGAACGAAACCAACTGATAAATGTTTTCGGTGTTTTCCACGGAAGAGCCGTCATCGTCTTTCATCGTGTACTTCAGGGAAGCCAGGTCTGTATTTTTCCACGTTTTTCCGAAGTCTTTAGAGTATATGATACCGCCTCCGCAGAAGTCGGCAAGATAGAGTTTGCTGTTGTGGTAGGCAGCGGCATAAGCTACGGTGTAAGGCATGTTGTCCTCACTGATAACGTCTTTTACCGCATCGGCATAGCTGTATTCCGCCCACGTGTTGCCTTCGTCGGAAGAGCAGGCTATATTCGCACCGTAGCCAATTGCGAAGATGTGGTTGTCTACTTCTATGAACTTGTTGTAGTTATAGTCTGTTGCGTTTGTCTTCACCCAGCTTTTTCCCTCGTCTTTGGAAATGTAAATACCTCCGTCTTTCTCAATACGGAAGTCAGACAACAGCAGGTTTCCGCTCTTGGTAACGAAAGTAGCGTAAGTCGCATCTAACTGTTTGACGAGTTTCCAATCGGCATACGAATCTGTGAAAACGAAAAGAACGAATAAGATTAGAAGTAACAATCTGTTTTGTTGAATAAGATGTTTTTCCATAATTTTATTTTTATGAGTTTATGTAAAATGTGATTTTGCAAAAATAAATAAAAACCATAATACTTGCAAATAAAAATATATGATATTCCGATAGATTGCAACGAGAAGTGCAGCGTATGGGTTTAGACAGTAAGCAAAAGTCTGCTTAGTGCCTTTACAAAGGGATATAAGAATGTTTTATAATGTTTCTGTCATTGTCTTTTTAACAGAACGTACGACAAAATAAATAAATATTATTGAAAAAATTTATCGATATTAGATAATTTTCAGCTATTTTTTTGCGATTTATTAAGAAAGTATTTATATTTTTGCACGCAAATCTTTTTTATTAATTTAAACCTGACAACAAAATGAAAAAAAGTTTTTTAGCAGCCCTGCTAATGTTTCCGTTGGTGCTGCAAGCACAAAACGTGAAGCTGCCGTGGTCGCAAAGCTTCGACAACGAGCAGGCACTTGAACAGTTCACGGTGCTTGATGCAAACAACGACGACCAAGCCTTTAAGTATAACAAGGATACGCAGACGGCATGGTGTGTACGTACGCAGGACGCTGACGACTGGTTGGTAAGCCCCGTTCTCAAACTGAAAGCGGGCAAGACGTACGAACTTGTCTATACCATTAGTGGCGAAAGCAATAGCGCAACTGAATCTTACGAAGTGAAGATTGGCAAGGACAAAACCGCTGCGGCTATGACCAAGACCATTGCTGCACAAGCTTCTGCACCAGCAGACTTTGTAGAGAAGGCAACCGTTTCGACTACGTTTAGTGTTAATGCCGACGGCGAATACTACATTGGTTGGCACTTCAACACCGCAATGCAGCTCGAGGCAGGGGCCTTCAACATCTATTACATAGAGCTGAAGGAAAAGTTAGGCGACGGCGTACCTGCTGCCGTAACAGGCGCAACGGTTACTCCAGCTGCCAACGGAGGCCATTCGGCAGTTGTGGCATTCACGGCACCGACAAAGACTCAGGCAGGCATAGCATTGTCAAGCCTCTCTAAGATAGAGGTGTTCCGTGGCGAAGAGTCTGTCAAGACTTTCGATAATCCGACACCGGGTGCTGCCCTGAGCTTCACCGATACCAATGTTCCAAACGGCAAGACATCTTATAGAATAACCCCATTCGGCGGAGAAGGAGAGGGCGAATCGGTAGATGTTGAGGCCTTTGTGGGTGTCGATGTGCCTGCAGCGGTGGGCAAGATAAGCTTCACTTACAACAATGGCAAGGCGCAGATAACATGGGACAAGGTAACGACAGGTGCCGAAGGGGCATACGTGAACCCCGATGCCATTACCTACTCGCTGATGCGTGGCAAGAACAACGCCATTGCAGAAGGACTCAAGGTTACCACTTTTGAAGACACACCGACTGCCAAAGACGAGCAAGAAGCACTTGCATACAGCGTAGCTGCCGTTAACGAAGCGGGCGAAGGCAAGCGTGCTTATTCAAACATAGTAGTAACAGGCAAGCCTTATACATTGCCGATGAAGGAATCGTTCGCCAATGGAAAGCTCTCTTATTTCTGGTTGGTAGACTACAGCAACCGCAGTCGCTGGACACCATTCCACGACGAATCGAGCTATTCGCAAGACGGCGACCGTGGCTTCGTAGGCTTCACGCCAATGTTCCTCGGCGAACAAACAGTGTTGGAGAGTGGCTTGATAGACCTTGGCAAGGCGAAAGACCCAGTGCTTTCGTTCTATTACAAGACCCACCAGAACTCTGAAGACGTCTTCAAAATATGGGTTTCTAAAGAGTATGGCAAGGCTGACACCATCGCAACTGTCAACTTGCAGGAATGCGAACTTCGCAAATGGATAAAGGTAGAGTTGCCTTTGAAGCAGTTCGTAGGCAGCAAGTTTATCCAGATAGCATTCGATTGCACAGGCTCAACCACCACCAGCAACCTCTATTTGGACAATATAAACATCTTCGACCGCAAGACAAACGACCTTGAAGCGAAGCTGAAGGAAGCTCCAACACGCTTGCGTGTAGACAATCCTGCATCGTTCGTAGTGGAAGTTATGAACCACGGCACGAAGCCAGCCAACGATTACACGGTAGCCGTATATCACGGCGACAAGCAAATGGCAAGCGTGAAGGGCGCAGCAGTAGCTGCTGGCGGCACAGTAGAGAACATCGTAACCTTTACTCCGCAGCGCAACCTCGCCGATACATTGAAACTGTATGCAAAGGTAGAGGTGGAAGCCGACGAAGATTTAAGTAACAACACCACCAAAACAGTGGAAGTAGCCGTAAACTTCCCTTCTTTCCCAACAGCCAAGCAGCTCAAGGCGGTTGCTGGAGCAACGAACTCGCTGACGTGGGTGATTCCAGACGAACCACGCTCGACCGACGAACGCATCGTGGAAAGCTTTGAGAAGTATGCCGACTTTGCCACAAAGAACATAGGCGAATGGCAGCTCTACGACGTAGACAACCACACCGTGTACGGCTTTAACGAGATAACCTTCCCCGGAATGGGCGACCGTCAGGCTTGGACAGTATTCAATTATGCCAAGACAACACCTGCCAGCAACGTGGCTTGGAAGGGACATACCGGCGACAAGGTGCTCATTTCGTTCGGTGCGCCTTACGCTACCACCGAGAACTGGTTGGTATCTCCCGAGCTCCCTGGCAAGGCACAGACCATCGCTTTCTGGGAAAAATCGTTTAAAGGTTCCGACAAGGAAACCTACAACCTGATGTATTCTACCAGCGGTTTCAACCGTTCCGACTTCACAGCGTTGGAAATGAATCACATCGTATCTGACAAGTGGACAGAAGTAGAATACAATTTGCCAGAGGGAACCAAGTACTTTGCCGTTGTGGCATCAAGCACCGATGGCTTTGCAACACTCATCGACGACATTTCGTTCATACCCGATTCGTGTGCGGCACAGCAGCTTACGCTCATCGGATACAACATTTACAGAGATGGGGTCAAGGTGAACGACACCCCCGTTACCGACACTAAGTTTACCGACAAGGTAGGCGGCGCACACCTCTACAACGTTACAGCGGTTTACGACAAGGGCGAGGCACGCTTCTCTAACACAGCCGAAGTAACTGTTGCCGCAGGCATATCTGAAGTGGAAACTACCACTGACGCTACCGACGAGAACGCTCCACGCTACGACCTTTCGGGCCGCCGTGTCAGCAAGTCTTACAAGGGCATATACATCAGCAAGGGCAAAAAGCACATAGCCAAGTAGCCTTTCTGTTTCACCAATAACACAACAGCCGCTCCGCAGCAATGCCGAGCGGCTGTTTTTGTTGATATTGCGCTTTCGCAACAACAAGGCACGCAACCGAGAACCCCCACCCGCCAATCATCGCATTTAGCCCCACCGCTTTCTTGAAATATATTTACAGAAAATCAATACTTTTTCTTCCGTTTTCCAAAAGCGTAGGTTTTGCGCTGCAAAACAGCCGCTTTTACCTTGCAAAA